>WNGA01002760.1_pt1 | contig 26580 bp, 26 predicted proteins | sample 5400061 | NCBI WGS metagenome assembly WNGA01 (sample SAMN13153366, study PRJNA577476) | soil metagenome | isolation source: 100 cm soil or saprolite under grassland replicate 2 | place: USA:California | collected 2016-06-15 | reverse complement strand
GCAATGGAAGGAGTTAAGGACGTAGTATGGAGTGAAATTGTTAATATTGTCGGTAGAAAAATATCAATTCCTAGTTCTATAATTGATAGAATTTGATATGAATCATATGAAAAATCAGATTGGTGCCACTCGGTCCACTTGTTATAATTATGTCCAGGGAAAATCAATCGAATCAATAAAATCTAAATTTTATAAGTAGCGAGGTTTAAGTATAAACATAACCAAAACAAATCTAATTTACAGCGTCCTAAAGCAGTACAAACTATTACATTTGAACAATCGTGTTTAGTTTCACTTAACTTATTTAAAGGATTCTAATCAAATGATTTAGATATCTTCTCATACTAGATTACTACCAGTTAACATTGAACGAAACCAACCAAGGGAACTTTATAGAGAAGAAAATTACCTTGAAATCAAATAGAGTTTTTCTCCTAAAATTCATTGAATTTAATAACGGTTGTTTTGTTTCCCTTTCTGAAGATTTGTGCAAAATAGGTGGTCTCCATGTTTCTGTGGCATCTAATAACAGGACACAAAGTGCCAGAGTAATCCCAAATATCAGAGATCCCATCTTTATGAAGACATTGTCCGAAAAAATATCATTAATGATAAATGGAATAGTAATAACCAATTTCAATAACAAAAATCCATTGTCATTGAGTGAAATGCAGGAGATCATGAATGAAGTATTAAAACTATTGGAAATGAAAACAAGTGATTAGGGAATGAAAACAAAATTTGAATTCAATAAGATTCTTGGATTTACGGATTTTCTAACTCAATTAGAGAAAACAAATCAACTAGTAAGAGTAAAAAAAGCGGTTGATCCAAAATTTGAACTTGCAGCAATAGTAAGCAAGTTAGATAAAGGGAAAGCGGTACTTTTTGAATCAGTAAAAGATAGCAAGATAAAAGTCGCTGCAAATGTTTTAGGAACAAGATATAGAGTCGCATTATCAATTAATTCAAAAAATGAAAACTTGATACAAGAAAGGATTAATGACTCTATAAGGAATAAATCTGAAATAATAAATATTGATCGTAGTAATAATTGGGATAAAAACTCAAAGAACCTATTTGATTTGCCTATAGTGACACATTTTGAAAAGGATTCTGGAGCGTTTATAACTTCTTCTTTAGTGATAGCCAAAGACAAGGAAACAGGAGACCAGAATCTATCAACTCATCGCTTATTGAGATTAGATAAAAAAAGAATGGCTATAAGAATGGTAGAAGGAAGACATCTACACAAATGTTTTACTAGTGCAAAGGAACACGGCGAGGACCTACCTGTTTCTGTAATAATTGGAGCTCATCCTGCTATCTCTGTTGCAGCAGCTTATCAAGCTCCTTACGGAGAGAACGAGCTGAAAATAGCAAATTCATTAATGAGCAATAGATTGACATTGACTAGATCACCGGGCACAGGTCTCTATGTTCCTAGAAACTCTGAAATTCTCTTGGAAGGAAGAATTCTCGCAGATGAAACATCAGAAGAACAAATGGTTGAAATGCTAAGAACCTACGATATTAAGAGAAGACAACCTATTTTTGAATTAGAAAAAATTTACTTAACTGACGATCCCATTTATCATGACATTTTGCCGGGATATGGAGAACATAGATTATTGATGGGACTGCCAATAGAATCTAAACTCTTCCATAGCGTGAAAGATGTAGTATCAGGCACCAGAGAAGTTCATCTAACTGATGGCGGTAGTAACTGGCTTTTTGCGGTTATTCAAATAAGAAAAAAATTGGAAGGAGAACCAAAAAATGCAATTGTTGCAGCCTTTGCTGCACATCCCTCACTAAAAATTGCAATCATAGTTGATGATGACATAAATCCCAGAAATCCTACAGAGGTGGATTATGCGATTTCGACAAGATGCCAAGCAGACAAGGATCTATTGATAATACCAAATTCAAAGGGATCAAGTTTAGATCCTTCAAGTGACCAGAACAATCTTGTCACTACAAAAATGGGGATTGACGCGACTGCAACACTTTCAAAGTCAAAGGAAAGGTTTGAAATAGCAAAAATACCAGGAGAGGAAAAGATTAGACTTTCAGATTATTTGTAGGATGATAAAGGCATCTTTGTGATAGTCGTAAAGCAAATGCGAATAAATTCTCTTTTTTTTCGGTCACTAATAATTTTGTATAATAGATTAAATATCCTTTATTCACATATTTTTCAGTACATGCCATGAACCCCAACAATTTTGCAATGAGAGATTGGCATCTTGAACATGTTGAGAAAGTAATTCTTCGCTACATGAAAGGAATTTCTCCTGATGCATCATCTTTTGAAAAACGCAATTTTAAAAAATATAGTACTATTACCAGCTGTTCAAAACAAATAGAATACGATATAAAACATGGTGTAACGGCACAGGAGGTAGCTGACCTAATGAACAAGATAAGAAGTGATGCATCTTATTCTGAAGTAAGACAAAATCAAGAGGCAATACATAGATTAGATGAACTAGAAAGACAGCTAAACTCTCCAAAGAAATTAGGTTGGTAAAAAAATTTATTGCTAAAATTAATATTTTAAAGTATCATTATGTCAGAGAATAGGTTTGTATCTGGGAATGTAATAGTTGTTTACTGTAATTTCGTAGAATTAGAATCGAAGGAACTCTTACCTCAACACATTATGGAAAGAATAGCTGTCTGTACCAGAATATATCAACGAATCATGAAATCCAAGCCGGATAAATCTGATACGATCATTAAAGTTGCTTCTGACAAGAAGATAGGTAGTATGGTAAAAAATGAACTATTGAATAATGGTATTGAAGAGTCAGTGATAATTGTAGAAACCTCCTACAATGGTATAGGGCACCTATTTTCTGTTATTATGGATGAAATAAAGAAAAGGCCCAATCCTCCAGTCATCTATTTTATTTCTTCCTATCAACAAAAAGATATTTTTGATTCCGCCACTGATAGATATAAGGAATACAAGATTCAATTTGAAGGTGCACTTGATAAAAGACCGACAGTGAATATAGAAGAAGATGCAAAAAAGGAAAAGCTAGAAAAAAGGTTCACAAATATTAAGGAAAAGGGAAAGAACAAGCTGATTGATATGCTTTTAAATTATATCTTCCCCGAAAGTAAAAAACGTTGATGTTCAGAAGATTTAATATCCAGATTATTATCGCATAACAGATATGCGGTCATCGTCTAGTTTGGTTAGGACACTGGCCTTCCACTCCAATATACTGGAGAAGAAAGCCCGTAACCCGGGACTCTATTAAATTGGGGCGGGAATTCAAATCCCGGTGACCGCAATATGTATAGGAATTCATATCCGACACATAGGATTCTCTAGATATTTACAAATGTATTGAGCAATACCTTTTTTATCAACATTTTGTGGTTAAGTGTAGTGTGTCTCCATATAAATTCAAGTCAGGTCAATTCAACCTCGAGAGATCATGCATTCATTAGATGTTTGAATGGATGGATAATGGTGTAGATTCGAATGAGTGGTAATGCAGAATCGAAATTGAATGCCGGCTATTACAGGCTTATGCTGTATGCGGCGTTGTTCGGTGCTTTTTCCTCGCTACTAACGGCTGGATACATAACACTCTATAATCAGGGTGTCAAGTTCTTTGGGCAAGCAAATCTCTTCTTGTTTAACATTAACTTTTGGCCACTGGTACTGTTGAGTGTAGCCGGTGTGTTTATTGGCCTTGCTATCAAGTTCTTTGGGCAGCATGGGGGATTAGGAGTTGCACAGCGCCAATATGCCCAGACAGGCCGCCTCAACTATCGCAGTCTACCAAGCATTCTTCTTCAGGCCTTTATAGCGTTGTGGAGTGGTGCTGCAGTCGGTCCTGAGGGAGCACTTGTTTTTCTGACAGGTAGCGTTGGAAGCTTTGTCTCTGAAAGACTCAAACTCCAGAAAGATGATGTACAAGTATTAGTCTACAGTGCTATCGCGGGAGGCTTTGGTGGCTTCTTTGGTTCGCCAGTCATAGGCGCAGTAGGTGCATTCGAGTACATGTACATCAAGGAGCTAGATTTCAATCGCCACCTCATCCCAGGACTCATTGCAGCTGCTGTTGGTTATGGAGTCTATTTTGCAATACTGCATACATCCTATCTAGGCATATACAGCTTTCCCAACTTTGCGTCTCTTCGTTTGGTTGATCTGGGTTGGGCACTGCTAGTAGGTGTCATAGCGGGGCTAATCGGCATCGTGTTCAAAGTGATATTCGGCATTATGAACAAGGCCTTTGGACGGCTTAATAAGCGTCCAGTTGGTCGCGCTATCATAGGCGGGATAATTATCGGGCTAATCGGTGCATTCCTCCCATTGACACTTTACTCAGGCCAAAATCAGTTGTTACAAATTATTCATAACCCTGCAACATTTGGTATAGGAATACTACTGCTGATGATGCTCTTCAAGATTTTGCTTACAAGCACGTCGTTTGCCTCAGGTTTTGAAGGGGGTCCTGTCTTTCCGTTACTATTTATAGGAGGTACGCTAGGACTGGCACTATCAGAAATTCTAACGTATATCCCACAGGGCGTAGGAGTCCTTGCCGGGATGGCTGGTGTTGCATGCGCTGCATTTCCTCTTCCATTAACCATAACTCTCTTGCTAGGACTGATGGGAGGGCAAACTGATCTTTTGCCAGTGATTGCCATTGGAGCGGTAACAGGTTTCGTAGTGTCCAAGGCATTCACTCCACTACTTCCAAAACAGGGCAAACAATCAGCTGGCAGTAGCAACGATAAATCATCGCAGTCATCAGAGACTACGACTTGAGTCAAAAACTATTTTTTAGGTTTAATCGGTTCAACTAAAAAGATCGAAGACATTAGTTATATAAATCCTCTTCATGGTAGCAGTTTTAAGCACTAGGGTTACCGTGCTAATTTTTGTAACACTTTCTTTCATAATGATGAGATCTGTGATGAAATAATAAATCTCAGAAAGGCCATAGAATCATAACTAATATAGATAAAAAGCAAAAAGTAAAAAATTAGATCCAACTAAAAAGATATCTTTAGAAATGGATCGTGAAAATCTCACAAGGGAAAAAAGGATGCAACTAGGTAAGGACCTTCGGGAAAAATGCTCCCGCAGTAGACACGCCGAGTGGACGCCTTCCTTGCGGTCATGGAATCCAATAGACCTAATAGAGACTTCAAACAAAGACAGAATTGAAAGTCTTGTAGCCATACGATATCAGCGAATGTTAGAATCACCTTTCAAATTCTTCCGAGGTGCTGCAATCATCCAAATCAGAGACCTATTAAACTCACCCATATCAGGGATAATAGTTCAGGTATGTGGTGATTGTCATATGTTGAACTTTGGGGGATTTGCCACACCAGAACGGAATTTAGCTTTTGACATTAACGATTTTGATGAGACCGTTCCCGGACCGTGGGAATGGGACATAAAACGGCTTGTGGTCAGCTTCGTCCTGGCTGCAAGGGAACTGGGCTTTTCTAAAAACATCGCAGAAGAGGCGGTTAGAACGGCCACGTACTCCTATCGGATTCGAATGTCTGAATTTGCAGGACAGAGTATTCTTGAGAGATGGTATGCAAAAATATCCATTGAAAATCTTCTTGAGTTTTTCCACAATGACAAGGACTTTGTAGAACGTTTGAGAAAAGTCGAAACACGGGCGGCCTCCAGAACGTCAGAAACACTATTTCCCAAGATCACAAGGGCTGTAAAAGGACACTTAAAGATATTAGATGAACCACCGCTTATCTACCATTTCCGCAAAGCTAACCAATACCTAGAAAGACTAGGCAGATATCTGGATGGTTACAAGGCATCACTGCAGGAGGACAAACAAAAGTTATTTGATCACTATCGCATTGGGGACACTGCAATTAAGGTTGTTGGCATAGGTAGTGTTGGGACACGTTGCCTTGTCAGTTTGTTTCTTGCTGATGGTAAGGACCCACTATTTCTCCAAACAAAAGAAGCTCGCAGATCAATATTGGAGATTCCAGATAGAAAGAGCCACTATGAGAATCAGGGCTATCGCGTTGTACATGGGCAACGTCTTATGCAAGCTGCAAGCGACATATTTCTTGGCTGGTTCCGCTCTGATTCAGGACATGATTACTATGTTCGTCAACTCCATGATATGAAAGTTTCAGCACAAGTTGAAAGCTTCAAGCCTCAGACTCTTCTAAGTTACGCAACAATGTGCGGTTGGGCTCTGGCAAGAGGCCATGCAAAGGTTGGAGACGCAGAAATGATAGCGGGGTATTTGGGATCAAAAGACAAGTTTGATGATGCGCTGGTACAATATGCAAAGAGGTACGCAGATCAGGTGGAACTTGATTTTAAAGCGTTCAAGGCAGCTGTTCGTTCTGGGCGTCTGCAGGCAAAGACAACAGAGTCAGGCCTTAAAGATTTCCAGATTTAAAAATATTCTGAGAAAAATAAAAGTCAGGAAGAACTTTTCTCTACAGCAGTCGGAAGAACTTTTTGTTCAATACCTATAACTCTTCCATTAGAAGCTAATACTATTGAATGTTCTGTACCTAATATTGGTAAGGTTACTACATGCAAGGTTCGAATCCCGCCGGATGCATGAAATTGCTTGAACCATAATTATGATAACTTAATATTTAATAAAGTAACGATACTCTAATAGAATAATATTAATCATTAGTAGAACGCATCTACTAAATGGGACCAAGCAGATATGAACCCGTTATGTGAATATTATTAATAAACCATCAATATTTCAACAATTTAGGAAAAAAATTAGTCTCATGCTGCTTAAAGATTCTGTAGCACCCATAAAACCTGTAAGATTAATTATCTAAGTGAACAACTTCGTTTGCTTCCATAATGGGCATGTGAGGGAAGTGTTCCACTTTCGTGGAAGTGTACTTCTTTAAAGCCTTTCTGCCTCAAATAATCTTCAATAGTACCTACATATTTTGTTACTTTATTTTTTACGATATTAAGTTCCGAAACATCCAAGGCAAATCTCTTCATAATCTATTTCCTATATTTCTTCCACATTACCACTTATGAATACGAACTCAATCATATGTATATAGTAATGAAAAAGATAAAAAGCAAATAATTCATTCAATAAAACTAATGTTTTTTTAAGGTAAATTAAATAAGGAACAGCATAACTACGAGAATCATAGAATGAGTTTCGGTATATTGACTGTTCTATACACCAAGAAAATCTATTTGTTGTCATCGCACAGATTCACATTACCAAGTATCCCCAAATATTGCCATGAAAATTCATATATATGACGGGAATATACCCCTCAAATAAATTAGAAAATCTAAATAATGACTAATCAAAGTTCTAGTAGAAAGTAACTGTTCTAATTTCTAGTATTTTTATTTAGCATGAGTCAATATCAAATTCTGTAAAAGTTTATTTAGAAAATCGTAGCAGAACTCCCATACATGGAAAGTTCAAATCCAGGAGACCACAATTTATATTGCAAAAGAGATTTTCAAAACCTATCAATCGTTGCACGTTAATGATTACTAGTAATCGATCTTAACGCCAATACAGCAGATCGTTTTCAAATTTTGAAACAGTCGTGGAACCTCTCTAATTTGGATTCCAGATTAGAACAATACCCATTAAGAAAATTCTAGCTATAGACCATAAATTTCAATATCCCTCAAATAAAGCCGCAGTTTGAATAGATAATACCAAGATTTTTATATTATTAGCTTGATACAAATATATCTTTTGTCTCAATTTATTAATCTTACCAAAACTATGTATAAGAATAAGCATGAATTATTTGAGCAGGTATTTCAGGCAATATTAAAAAGCGGTGAAGACGGGGTTTTTCAAACTGAAATCTGCAAGGAATTCTCACTGGATAGTAGGGACGGATCGAGGTTAGCTGGAAATCTGGAAAAGCAATCTCTCATTTCTCGTGAAAAAATATTGCACAAGGGCAGATGGACATACAAACTAATTGTCAAGAAATCGGCCATCGCCGAATATAATAAAAAACCAATACAAATCGAGTGTGTTGAAGGAGCTCCGTGCTTTAGCTGTGCTTATCAACATTCATGTTCTTCTGAAGATGAAGGAAGCCCTTATAGTCCGGCAAAGTGTGTTTGGATAGAGGAATGGATTGTTGCTGATTTCGAAAAGGGCTGCACAAAGAATGAAAAATAAAATAGTATAGGTTTGTTACCCTAGCTTGCTATTAAAATCAACCGGATAGATCGTAAAAGCCGAGTCTATCTGAGCAGTTCCGTTGACATTCCATTCGGTAGAGTTGGTTACAAACTTGCCATTATGTAATTTATCGAATAATTCTGAATTAGAATTAGTACGGCTTAGTAGAATTGTTGACTTAACCGTAGTAGGTGAATTTGGATACAACTGTGGTCTGCCATTTGGTGGAATATCTTCATATGAAAGAAATCCATTACCCAAATGGGTATTATTTGCGTTGACTGTGTACTCAATTTTAGAAGTTGACAAGGCTTTATCACCATGGTTCAGTATCTCAAAAGTTACTTTTAGTGGGATGGTATTGTTAACGAGATTTGAATTTTCAATTGTAATATTTTTGATACTTATTATTACATCTCTCAATTCACTACCGCCTTTGAGGAGGTCAGGAATAGCAGGGAAAAGTACAATAAACGCCACGATAGCAGCAATAGCACCAATAAGGATAGCTCTTCTTGACCCGATAAACATAATCAGGATTATTAAGTCATAAATATAATCTTAGTCCAGAAATCTATTAATTAATCAGATGAGAAACAGTCTATCGCATTAATCCGGCTATAATAAATAGACTAAAATAATCTTTTGATTATAGGACTCTTGAAAGTAATGGGAAAAAAGATTGTTGCTTCTATTGTCATTATCGCAGTGATAGCGATTGCTATTTATTTAATCGCTTTTAGTGGAAATTTTCAAACAGGCGATTTTTCAAAAAAAGGCCTAGCCAATATAAATATTACAAAGTCAGGTATTTTCAATCAGGAAGCAACTAAAGATTCTAAACCGCCCGAGTTATCAATTAAAGATATTAGAACAGGAATTGTTGATGATGGAAAAGGAAACTTTTCAATTATTTTTAATGTGTTCAACCCAAATAAAGGTACCGTTATACTTGAATCGATATCATACAATGTATACTCCAATTCTACAAGAATTGCTTCTGGTGACATAGGCAGTCGGCCAGAAGGTTTTGTAGATTCACAAGATAGTATTTTTCCAGTTATTGGAAACGGTACACTCATTTTAAAAGATAAGAAAATAATCCAAACAAGCAAGGATCTAGATTTATCCCAGATTGCCAATAATATTAATGCCTCAAAATACTTGGTAAATGGAAGCTATTCTTTCAAACAAATGGGCAGCTTCCAATCTACGGGCGGCGAACAACAATTCAGTATTAATTACCCGCATCCATGAAAGGAAGAAATTCTTTAGAAAAAATTAAATGTTAATGAGATAAATCTATGGGGATATGGCGGAAGCATTCTTAATGTATGGTATTACAACAGGAGTTTTTGTAATATTCACCGGTATCTTGTTTGGGGTCAGAACAAGAAGGATTAACCAGATGATTCAGAGGTCAAGAGTAGAAAAATAAATTTCTTGACAATTATTTTTTCTTTCCAACTCCTAAGATATCCAGCATATGTTCTGATTCTTTTTGTTGTCCAAAACATCTTTGAAAATACTTGCATGAAAAACATAACTCGCTAGGTTCTACAACTGGTGTCTTTTTTTCCTTAAGCAAGAGGTGCAAGATTCTTGCTCTTCTTACAACTTGCTCAAACATTCTTTTACTTTTTGAAACACTGAATTCAAGAAATTTGCCTTCAGGTGTAAAGTAAACAATGAAACCGCTTTGAATGTCGAAAATAAACATGCTTGCATTAGTGTAAAGAAGATCATTTGGATGAGGATATTCTGGTATTATGGAGACCGGTACGAAATTAATTATCATATCATTATCTATTATTAAGTCTACAGTAGCGTAAATTGCAAGGTCGTCAACCTTATACTCCCTTGTTATTCCATTCAGAAACATTGTAAGCGAGCTTTTGAATATATTGGTCAAAGCATTTGAAAATTCGTCTACAAAAGGATCCATTCTTTCAAAATAAGATAACCTACTGCAACGTGTTATTTCTAATACATGTATCCCATTTGAGTCATAACTTAGTGCTAGTTTCTTAGAGATTTTAATTAGTTCGTCTTCTATGAGTTTGTGGAAGTTTTTACCACCAAGCATCGTTGCTCATTAAATAAAAGTCATATTTATATTGCATAGATAAAGTCACCCACCCACTTTCAATTGAATGAAACCTAAGTAGTAATGTTGCCTATAAAACGTTCAATTCCAAATTTTTGAACCACCTCATTATAAGATTAAAAACCAGATTTTATAGGATCGTCCGGTTTCATTAATTCTCGCAGTAGGATAGTCGCATACGAACCTATTGGTATTTTGAATTTTACCAAAAGATTATCAGAATAAGCGAAATCATTTACTAGTAGTGGTAATTGTCTAAAGCCACCCTCTACACTCAATTCTTGCATTTCCTTAAGATAGAAATCTTTGGGAGAGATGTTTTCCTGTTTCATCAGGAGAGATAAACTATTTTCAAACCTTCCATCTGTAGATTTAAATGAATAACCAGGCAAATGCATTGCAGGCACCAGGTTAGTATTACCGTCATCTAGATATTTCAACAATTTACCCATAGTCATTTGATTTTCTAACTTGAAGCAAAAATCATTTTTTAAGCAACAAGAAATTGATTCTCCATTCCTTATCATACTGCTCAAGCATTTGTTAAACATAAAAGCTTGGTACGCATGAACGAATAATCTCCTTATATTTAATGGAACTGATCTTAAGGCGCTTATGTATCCCTTGCCATCGACAAGCGATCGCAAGAGATTGCGCTCAATGTCCATTCCTTTTGGGATAGTCTTCATAACATGTACATAATTTTTTGCATCATTGCACTTTTCTCTTATTTCCTTACTAAACTGGGTATCATATTCTGTTGTATGGCACAAGAATATTTCGACTGCTTTCTTAAAATTTCTATTGATAATCTCTCTACCGACTAAATGCGTAACTAGTCTTTCACTACCAAAACGTTGAAGACCGTAATAATTTGGAATATTGCTGATTTCAGTAATAAATTCGTCAATATCGCTCCTTAATGGATTTAAAATATTTATCTCGAATTGGTTTCCCTTAATATGAGATTTTTTTATCGAATGCTTTGAGTATCCAAGTAATGATAAATTAGTATGCGTAGTCATTCCTATTCTGAATTTCTTGTTATCACAGGTTGCATATTGTGTGGTAACGGCTTTAGAATCCTTAATTCCTAGTACTCTAACCCTTGTTCCAAGCTGATTGGATATCTCAATAATGGCATGATTAGAATCCAGTCCTTTTTTTTGTAATAGCAATACTGGGAATCTGTAGGAATTATCAGAGTTCCTAGATATGTCCCTTGAAATTGATTCAACGAGTAATTCTAAAACCTTAAAGTCTTCATTCTTTACCTTTATTGAACCTCCAATTCCATCAAATTTTGTAGAGTATATTTCTATGCCTGCCATCCTGTCAATATTTGGGACATCTTTATTCATAGTCTGTTGATTATCCAATTACATTATTTTTTTTTCTTGCGGGACTCATCTGGAAGATTAGTATGAAAAATTATTTTAACATCTAATTTTAAGGCTTTTTTCCTAATATAACATTCTTCATAACCCTTTGAACCGTAATACTATAAAGCTTAATATATGATTTGGAACAATTGAAATTGTGGATAGATTAGATTCGAATCCATGTAGAAAGTATGTAATTTGTGAAAAGTGCCTCTACTCTGATAGTATATGCATGTTTTATGACGCCCATAGATATTGTGTAGAATGTTTATGTGACCATGCCTGTTGTCCCCAATGCAGCTCAGGGTATCATGCAATCATGATTGCAGACTAGTTGTCTTGGTTAACTCCATTTTGCAAGGTTTACGAATAACAGACTAACATGATGTCATTAATATACTGAAACTCATTTTCTAATTATTTCGCTATAGCCAATGGGTTCAAAATAAAGAATTTATAGACAGAAGGTCAGAGATAATACATGGGTGTAAGTCGGTACGTAGCAAAAGAGATAATGAAGGAAATCGGCAATCGTTCCAGAGAATTTTACGAATTTGTATTACCGCCAGTTGATATTTATGAAAATGGAACAGAACTTGTGATTATAGTAGACCTTCCTGGATTTCAAAAAAAGGATATTCACGTAAATATCTCTAAAGATATTCTTACACTAAGAGCAAAGAGAGATATCGATAATGAATCACATACTATTCATTTTAACCAGCGACCAAGCAGAATTGAGAAAAAGATCCCTCTTCCCTATTCAATCCCAGAAGATGATAATTCTAATAGTAAGGCAGATTATGCAAATGGCGTTTTGAAAATCAGAATACCAATATCTACAATGACAAATGTGCCTATAACTTAAATCTAAAACGACATGACTTGGAAAAAAGGAGTCGCTTCTAACAATTTTTTTAGAAATAAAAATGACAATTAATTCAATATCAATATGCCCTACGTAAACCTGTATTTATAGTCATATTATGGTTTATATTCTATAAATCTAGTAGTCAAAACTTGTTTGGAAGCCAATAACGTCCTAATCTTGCTGATGTGGCTGGGAGAATTAACATTTTCCAGTTGGTTACTTTCCTATGGTGCAGAACATTTAGCAACGAGATTTGGTGCGAGGTTTGTTGGAAGAACATTGCTAAGTGTAGCAACTACACTGCCCGAAATTGCCATAGTTGCATATGCAGCTTCGGCCGGTTCTTATGGCATTGCTTTAGGAGCTGGTTTAGGAAGCAACATCCTAATGATGACACTGGGATTAGCAATAATGCTCTTAATTGCAACGACACGTCTTTCGAAAAAACCAATTAAAAAAATAAATGTAAGTTCATTTAAACTGGATAAAATTTTTCTGATAATTACAGCAGTAATAAGTGCAGTTTTGTTTATTGACGGATATGTCTTTATTGATGGAATAATATTTAGTGGTTTATTCTTAGCGTACATATTTGTAGCATTTTATGAAATGAAAATAGAAAAACAGAGAAACAAGGAAAAATCTAACGAAGAGTATAGTAAAGCTTCAGATGAAAATAGGCTTTCTGGAAATCAAAAGCAGTTAATAAAGGCAGGAATAATCTTCATTATAGGAACTATTGGTATTTTTATTGGTGCTGAACCTTTCATAAAGTCATTGGAACAGGTGTCCTTTGAGATAGGTGTTTCAGCAATAATACTTTCCGTGGTAATAAGTCCGATTGCAGGTGAGATGCCAGAGAAAATTTCTTTGATGCTGCTTGCTAGGAAGGGTGCTCAGGGCACGTCAATTGCTATTGCCAATGTACTGGGATCGAAGATATTAAATAATACTCTTTTACTTGCGTTTGCAGTATTTGGTGCCGCTTATTACAGTGGTTTAGGAGTAACCATAGCCCGAAGCCCAATTTTATCATTCCAAATCGTACTAGCAACAGTAGTCACATTAATTGCCGTTGGTTTATTATTCAGAAAAGAAATTGGAATAAAGACGGGGTTGATACTTTTAGGGATGTATATTGTAAGTATAGGATTGCAATTTTTTATTGCCTCATGAATTAATCAGACTATTATCACCTGGTTTAAATCTGTTAGAATCAATTTCATTTTTAGGGATGATTGCTCGGAAACGTCAACCGTATGGATCTTTTGCTTCTTCGGATTTGGTACTATTATTACGATCTCCTAACATGACGCTAATATCCGAATAAGAATGATTTCTAAAAACAGTAAAATTTAGTTTATCTCCTGGCCGTTTATTTTCATCTACATAGGATACTAAATCCTCCATATAGGTAACATTATGATTATCAACCGCAGTAATTATATCATTACCATGTTTATCACCGTATTGATCAATGGTACTGCCACGAAGACCTGCATTATCAGATGGTCCATCCTTTGTAATTGAATCCACATATACTCCCTTAAAATCTCTGCTTAAATTTTTAAAATTTTCTGTTAATTTTGATGTTAGAGTGGTTGCAGAAATTCCTAACCATGGATGTGTATAATTTCCTTTACTGATAAGAGTGGGTACTATTTTAGAAATAGTGTTAGAGGGAACCGCCAAACCTATCCCAGAAAATCCTCCAGAATCTGACAACACACCTGCAGTATTCATTCCAATTACTTCTTCATGAATATTGAGCAAAGGCCCTCCTGAGTTCCCGGGGTTAATCAATGCATCAGTCTGAATCACACTTGGAATACTAAATTGTGTTCCTTCAGTTGAAATCAAACGTCCCTTTTGACTGACAATTCCAAGGGACATCGAACCTGCCAATCCATACGGGTTTCCTATAGCAATAACTTGATCTCCTACTTGTACAGCAGAGGAATTTCCTAATGGTAATGGACGCAGTCCTGATATATTTTGTTTAATTTTTATAATTGCGATATCATTGAATGGATCACTCCCTAAGACAGATGCTACATATCTATTACCATCTATGAAAGTGACATCTACATTCTTAGAATCATCTACTACGTGATGATTAGTAATTATTCGCCCATCCTTATCGAACACAAATCCTGATCCTAGACTTGTTACATTTTTGTCCCCGGGAACACCTGTAGAAGCTTCCTTATTTTCTCGAGTGATTTGTACTACGGATCCTTGTACGTCTTTGAAGATCTTACTACTCGAATCCGCCGTGGATTTATTTTCACTTTCTTTTTGTGCAAAAATTTCCAATTTTCCCACATGGAGCAATAGAAATGATGACATGAAAATGATGGCTATTAGAATTATAATTAGTTGATTTTTCATATAAAAAATCCACAAAAGTAATCATATAGACTTTTCTATTGATTTAGTCTGTGAATATCTATTTTTAAACGGATATAGAATCTTAAGATAAATCCCAAGATAAAGTTGAATTTTAGTGTAAAACCCGTAATGTGATAAACAGCAATAAATTGGTTAAAAATAATAAAATTCACAAGGTATTGCTATCTCATATCGATTTTTTGGTATTTTTCACTCAGCTTTATTTTAAGTTCATCCAATTGATCCGATACCCATTTAAAAAAGCCATCAGTCATTTCCTGTGGGATATTTCTTTTCTCAGCTAGTACCAGATAGCCTTCAAAGATCTTTGCATAAACAGAATTACATACAATCATGTTTGCCAGTGCGTCTGAAACAAAATCATCGCTTTTGCTCTCTATATAATTTCGCTTAAAAAGATCTAGAAGGTTTTTGGTGCGTCTATCAATCTCATTTTGATCCATTCCATTAGTCATTGTAAATTTACTCATATGCCCACAGAAGTAACTTGGTCTTCGATTATTAAAATATTAATACATGAAATTTCTGGATTCGCGTCAAATAACTGTGGATTTCTCTGATGGAAAATGAACTAATTAAAACAGCAGTTTAATATAATTAGTAATTTCACAATTTTTGATGTTTAATCGGATTATTTCATTTCTCCCAAGCGCAACAGAAATTATCTACTTATTGGGATCTCAGGATTTATTATTTGGAGTCACCGATCAGTGTAATTATCCTGCCGAAGCAAAAAACAAACCTCAGGTCATAAGGTCTGTTTTCGATTCAGAATCAATGTCAAGTCTTCAAATCGAAGAGAAAATACAGCAACTTTCGCGATTCCAAAATGATTTTTTTATAATAAATTATGATCTGCTAAAAAAAATACAGCCGGATCTTATTATTTCTCAGGAATTGTGCGATGTATGCTCACCTCATAAAAAAGAAACTTACGAAGCGATTCAATTCTTGGACAATAAACCTCATAGTCTTGTTCTGGATCCGCATACCGTGGATGATATAATGCAAAATATTTTGGAAATTGCTAAAACCATTGGGAAGGAGACAGATGGCTCACAGATTAAAGTCTCTTTGACGAAAAAAATCGAAAAGATCTCTACTAGTAACAAGAATAATAGACCAAAGGTGATTTGTCTGGAATGGTTCGATCCATTCTACATTTGTGGACACTGGGTTCCTCAAATGGTTGGAATTGCTGGAGGAATTAATGGAATCAGCAAGATTGGCGAGAGGTCTCGTAAAATAGACTTAAGCCAAATAGCTAAATTCGATCCTGATATACTGATTCTTTCTCCTTGTGGATTCGATCTTCATAAGGTATTACAAGAATACGGTTCATTACAAAAAAATAATCAATGGAATTCACTTAGAGCTGTTCAAAATGATATGGTCTTTGCGGTAGATGCTCTCTCATATTTTAGTAGACCTAGTCCAAGAATTATTATGGGTATTGAGATACTTGCCAAAATTATTAATCCGGAATCCTCTGTAGATTTAGAAGTTCCACCAAACTCCTACAGTAGATTGAAAAAGAATTTTAGTAAATGATTAAAGGAAAAACATTTGTTGTTAGGTCAGAGAAACCTCAATGTATACGTCGTCAGGAATTTTAAGTCTCATCAACTGTCTGATTGATCTATCATCTGCTCCTAAGTCAATTACCCTCCTATGAATTCTTAGTTCATATTTATCCCACGTGTTAGTGCCTTGTCCACAAGGTGATTTTCTAGTAACGACTTTCATTTTTTTAGTGGGAAGTGGATGTGGCCCTTTAAATTTAATCCCATTTTTTTCTCCAATACCCTTTATCTCTTGACATATATTTTCGAGCATAACAAGATTAGTACTAGTTAATTTAATACGCGCTTCCTGAGTCATTAATTGGACTCACTTCTTGGTGCTTGGGTCGTATTTTTCTACAATAGATTTAACGACACCAGCAGCTATTGTTGTTCCCATATCTCTCAGTGCAAATCTGCCAATTTCTGGAAATTCTTTGAAAGTTTCTATAGCCAATGGCCTAACAGGTTTTATCCTCACAATTGCTGCGTCACCAGTTTTTAGAAACTTTGGTTTTTCTTCAACAGCTCCACCTGTTTTTGGATCAATTTTTGCTACAAATTCAGATAAGGTAGCAGCCACCTGTGCGGTATGGGCATGAAGTACGGGAGTATACCCCGGAGCCATTGCGGTAGGATGATGTATAATTATTATTTGTGCCTCTATTTCTCTTACAGCATTGGGTGGACTAACTACGGGCCCGATTACATCTCCACGCTTGATTGACTTTTTATCCACACCTCTCAAATTAAATCCAATATTATCACCAGCTTCTGCGGAATCCATCTGAGTATGATGTGTTTCTATTGATTTGACTTCTCCAGTCACACCAGATGGCATTACAATGACTTTGTCATTTGCCTTTAGAACTCCTGTTTCGATCCTGCCAACTGGTACTGTCCCAACACCCGTTATGGAGTAAACATCTTGGATTGGTATCCTAAGTGGTTTCCCTATAGGTTTTTCTGGGGGTTCGAAAAGATCGAGAGTTTCATTTAAAGTGGGTCCTTTGTACCAAGGCATGTTTTCAGATTTCTTGACTAAATTATCGCCTTTCCAACCTGAAACAGGTATAAAGCTTATTTTTGAAACATTATAGCCTACTAACTTTAACATTTTTTCAACTGTTTCTTTGACTTCATTGTAACGCGCTTCTGAATATCCCGAATCATCCATTTTATTCAATGCAACTACGATTTGCCCTACACCGAGCGTCCTTGACAAAAATGCATGCTCTCTTGCCTGTCCTCCAGGATCAGTAGCTGCTTCGGTCTCTCCTGGCTTTACGGATACCACAAGAATGGCTACATCTGCTTCCGATGCCCCAGTTATCATATTTTTGATAAAGTCTCTATGACCAGGAGCATCAATTAAGGTGTAAAAATATTTAGGCGTTTCAAATTTTTGAAAAGCTAAATCTATTGTAATTCCTCTTTCTCTCTCATCCTTTATGCTATCTAATACCCAAGCGTACTTGAAAGTATCACCTTTTCCAGTTTCTTCAGATTCCTTAGCAAAAGAATCAATGGTTCTTTGATCGATCACACCCATATCTACTAACAAATGACCAACAATAGTTGATTTACCATTATCAACGTGACCCACAACGACAAGATTCATGTGGGGTTTTTTACTTGCACTCATTAGATTAAAAGCGATAATAGGGCTTTATTTGTATTTCGTTAAATACAATACGATTTTGTTGGTCCAATACAGCTTCATTAGTTACTAGTCGAGGTACTATACAAAATGTTCTAACGATTCAATTTGCAAATTCTATAAATTCTATGGCCTGTCATAATCATCTTCAATTCTTACAATATCGTTTTCATCAAAGCTACCATAAGAAATTTCTAAAACAATACAAACAGAATCGATCGCTTGAATTCTATGCTTCGCACCCGATGGAATTATGATACTGTCCCCTTCATTCAGGGAAGATTGTTCGTTCTGCACTTCTACCGTAGCAGAACCCTTAACTATTTTCCAAAATTCCTTTCGCTTGTTGTGATATTGAAGACTCAATCTAGAACCAGGCTTTATGTAAAGTAGTTTTACGGTGCATCGTTCATTCTCATTGAATTTTTCAAATGATCCCCATGGGCGTTCTTCCGAATAAACTTCCACAAAAAAACAATGGAAAAGTATAATTTAATTATTGTCATATTATTTATAGTAAAAAATATACAACAGTTATTTTAATTTACAATTATTGCCAAAATCTTCAATGTGTATTTGCAATAATCATGGCGATTGCAAAGGATTGATAATGGATGAAAAAAAGTTAAAAAATTTTTGTTCCTGTAATTGTCATGATAGCAGTTATCAACTCATCCGAAACTCAATTGCATTTAATAATATTGAAAATGCTAGCAGTTATGGCATGAACCAAAATATGGATTACTAATTCATGGTTCTGAAATCAACACATTAATCTGACGATCTACAAATTAAATGAAAGTTATGTCGTAAGTTAATTCAAATAGGTGATTTAACTAAAAGGAAATTTTGGTTATTCTACAAAATATTATTTAATTATATATCTAATTTTAGGAACAGTTTAGCTACTGCACGGAGATAAGGATTTTCTTTCCATCTATTTCAACTTCTTTATATTCGATGTCCTCTAATTTGTCAGGGGTTATGATTACCTTTTTTACTCTGACGTAGTACGCCAATTCGTTTTTATAATTTTCAAGTGATAATGAATCCTCTGGATCTAATTTTGATATATAGGCAAAGGCCAGTATGTCTGTGGGAACAAAGCCCCTTTCCTTTCTCAATTGTTGTATATTTCTCGCAATATCCTTCACAAGACCCATCGATATCAATGTGGTATTTCTAGTAGTATCAATAAACACAGCAATATCCTTCTGCTCTGATTCCACCATTATGTATGGTGTTTTTCCATCATAGCTAAATTCTACTTCATCTTTTGACAGTTCAATTTCACCAGATGAATATTTTAAATTGAAATTTCTTTCTGACATTAATTGCGCAAACAAATCAGCATAGTCAATTTTCCCAAATGCTTGGAGGGCATCTTTTAGATCGTTCTTTAATCGAGGAGCAACTTTATTTATCCTAGGCTTTGCATTTACGGTAACAAGATTCTCCGTAAATAGAGAATTAACCTTTTCAAAAAAATTACTAAAATTTATTATCTTGATGTCGATATATATTGTATTGAGTTGCTTCTTTAATAATTCTGATAACTCATTTGATTCTAGAAAAGCTTTATCTTGAGTGCAAATAACAACCTTATTAACAGGCCATCTTCTTTTAAGTTTCGCCTTCATTCTGCCTGCGTTAACTAAAGAAATAATTTCTTTTGACTTGTCAACAGCTTCTTCAATTTTATTATTTATCAATTTACTGTTTAAGTTTGGCCAAGATTCAAGTAAAACGACATCTTTGTTCTTGAAACAGAGCAAATACAAATTATTTGTGATGAAAGGACAATACGAATGAAGAATGATGTCAATTTGTGATAAAGTATACCCAAGTACTGCATATATCACGTGTCTTCGTTCTATAGTTTCCATATTGTCATCCCATATATCATCCCTAGTCATAGGAACGTAAGTTTGACTGAGATTATTAATTATGAATTCTTCTAAAACTTTAGCGCCTTCGTTAAATCTACAAGAATCTAGTGATGCTGTTACTGTTGTGATCAACGATTGTAATTTCGATAAAATCCAGGCTTCAGTCAGAGTAAAAAATTTACTTTTTACGACAGAATTAATGTCTATCTTTTTAGTATCAAATTTATCGTAGGTACTATTCTGAATTAAGTAGACATGTAGATAATAGAGAGTACTTAGCACCTGGTATGGCCTAGAAGACATTTCACTCAAGCTAAAGTTTAAAGAATCAATAGGAGAAGACTTCCACATAAAATAAAATCTTATTGCGTCAACCGAGTTTTTAACCAAGAGATCATTTGCGTCTAATACATTGCCTAGGCTTTTACTCATTTTATTTCCTTTTTCATCTAAAATATGCCCCTGAAATAGAAACGATTCAAAAGGTGATTTAGCTTCATTTTTCATTATTACATTTTCCATAAGTAATGTATATGCCCACCCCCTTGTTTGATCTATTCCTTCCGTAAGAAATGCAGCAGGTATTAGGTATTCGTATTCCTCATCCGAAAATGATGCATAAGGTGAAGCGCCACTATTGTGCCAAGTATCAAGAACAAAAGATTCTCGAATCATATGGTTGTTACATTTTGAACAATTAATCACGATATTATCGATCCATGGTCGATGCAATTCAAATTGTTCTCCATCAGGTAACTTTGATGCCCTCTTGATTATTTCATCCCTAGAAAACAACGGTTCTTTCAAGCCGCATTTACTACAGGTCCATATTGGAAGAGGAGTTCCCCATACTCTTTCTCTTGATATGCACCACGGTACCTGTTCCTTTATTATTTCCAAATATCTATTTTTTGGAGATTCAAAAAAGAAATTGACATTTGAAACAGCAGTAATTGGCTTATCCCCAAGTTTATCAATCATGTAAAAATATTCTCGTCTCGCAAGCCAAACAACCTTGTGATTTGAACGCCAACAGGTTGGGTACTGATGTTTGATTCTCCCTAACTTCAAATAGGCTCCGGCTTCTTTCATTTTTTCGACTACCAAAATATCCGAGTTCCGCACGAACTGTCCATTAAATATACCTGCTTTCTCAGTGAATTCTACTCTATCATTAATGGGTACAAATATCGGAACATCACGTTTGACAGCTATATCAAAATCCTCTTGACCATTGGCAGGAGATAAATGCACTAATCCACTTCCAGTACTGGCATCAACGAAATTTTCTGCTACTACAAAATGTATCTTGTCCTCATCGCTTAGTTCTTTGAGCCCTGGAATTAATCCCAAGAGTGGATGTATGTACTTCATCCCGTCAAATTCTACACCCTTAACTACCTTCTCAACTGTAAAATTCTCAATATGAAGATCATTCATCAAATAGTTTAACCTGTCGTACCCCACAATCCACCTTTCATTTTTGAGTGAGACGTAAGCATAATCAGCCGTAGGATTAACGCCGATCAACTCATCGGTAACTAATGTAAATGGCATAGTTGTCCATGCAATTAAGAAAGTGTTTTCGTCCCTTAGTCTCATCTTGTAATAAAAAGATGGATCCTCTAGGATTTTGTATCCTTGATTGACTTCTGCATTACTCAGTGAAGTCTGACATGATGGACAATACGCAACTACTCTAAACCATTCTTTAAGTATACCCAGATTCCATGCCTTCTTTAGCACTTGCCATTCCCTTTCTATGTAGTTATCAGTGTAAGTCCAATACGCCCTATCATAATCAAACGAAATTCCAAGGAGGCGATCGACTTTGATCCACTTTTCCGCATTGTTTTTGATTAGCTCCTTACATGCTTCTACAATCTTAGTAATGCCAACTTTTTTGATATTGTCGGCTTTACTTCCGGTTAATCCCAGATTTTTTTCTGCCTGTAATTCAACAGGCAAACCTTGTGTGTCCCAACCCGCACGGAATACGACCTTATATTTCTGCAGAGTTTTGTATCTGAACCATACATCCTTGATGATACGCCCTCTAAGATGACCTGCATGTGGTTCACCGTTAAGCGTAGGTGGCCCCTCAACATAACCAAGTATTTTTTTGAATGATGATAGCTCTTTATCGATTAATGATTGCTGATCAATATGATTAAGGTATGAATTGGCCTGAAATTCAATTTCCTTTGGATCATATTTGGCTACTAACTTCATTAATGCCAACGTCAGTTCTTTTCACTCTTTTATAACTTTACAACTCAACTCAACTTATACAGATAGAATTTCTAATGTATATGCATTTTAGCAAGATAATATAATAATCTATCTAGATGCCAATACGACTTAAGGTACTAAAGAGACAGGAAGAACAAAGAAACAAGCTAAAGGAGTTAATGGAAATGTTCAAGCTAAACTCTACATCAGGCTACTCAAATTCATATTCCAACGAATACGAGGTTCTTCATCAGCAATTGTTGACCCAAAAATAGGGAACACTAGAGAGCTTTTTCAAATGTTTGATTTAGCCCGTTACAGTAGACTATTGATGTGTGGTTTTTGCTGCTTCAAGTAACTAAATACAGTTCTAAGTGGTTTTCAATATTTTGAACATAGTCAAAATATAGAACTATATATCTAAATTGTGTTATAGGGTCAATTGTTAATAACATTCCCTAAATGGCTCCGTAAACTCTCCGCTTGTTGACTCGTAATAGAATGTAGAAGTCCTCTAATGTAAATGCTTATTAAAACACGTAAAGTTAGTTTTTATAATTTGTCAGAAGAGGAGAATAAGGAAGAAGAAGAAGAAGTAGTAGTAGAAGACAGGAGTTTAGCGGCTAGTGTCATTACAACGACAGAGAATTTGAAGAAAATTAAGCAGAAATTGGACAATGATGAAAACTCAACAACAGAAGAAAAGAAATGTTAGTTACTTTAGATTTCAATGATATTGTTCTGGCAAATGCCTTTTCATTGTACATCAAAATGCATTTCGATTATTTCTTAGAGGATGGGAATCTAGCATATCTTTGACGTAAGGGACAGAATTTATCAGTGGAATTGATCTTGTTCCGGTCTTGCCATTTACAACTATTTCCGCATACTGACTATCTCCTGCCATCTTAAACATAACGTCCTTAATCTTCAACTTCAAAATTTCTGAAGGTTTGCAAGAAGAATCTCGTGAAATAGCATGAAAACACCTACCCTTTGTGATGGGCAATATTTCAGGAATAAAAGATCATCATCTTGTGTCCACATGTCACTAGTTTTGTATGTAGAAGTTTCCTTTCTCTTTAATCTGTTAAGATTTAATAAAACTTCAGGTTTTGATCTTTCCTTAGGCTCCATCTCAGGATAATAGAACCACTTGAAAAATGTGCGTATTGTCACTAAATAATGATTATACGTTCCTATCCATTTCTGATTTGGATCTCCAGTTTCACTTTTTCTTAGACTGTTTAAGAATAAAATAATGTCGTCCCTTGTAACATCCTTGAAATCTTTCTTCTAAAATGTCTGTCACTGGTTTGTGCTGTGATTAAAGATAGAAAACGGGTCAAAAAAGACAGTTGAGCTATAATAAGGCGTTGTTCTATATATAATGCATACAAAATGCTGGAGACTGCTTACTTAATTATGTCTTTTCTTTTGCTAGCATATTGTATTCGGATGATAGTCTTCCTCCATTATTCATATAAACATATTTCAAAACCAGGACAGACAAACAACGGTCAAAAATCGATATTAAGTATGTCAGACAAAAATAATAAACGGCACCAATGGGTCACTTTCAATGACGATACGGTTATAGCTGATAAGTTAACAATTTTGGAAACGAATTATCAGTCTCAGGATCCTAAATTGAGACAATATGAATCAGAGTCAATCTCTGCTGCTACTGATCTAGCCGGAACAAAATTGGCCAAGTGTGCGGAGTACAATTTGTCTTCAGTGGTAAGCATAATTGTTGCAACAAGAAATGAAGAATCGATTATTGATGGCTTATTAAACTCACTGAATATGTTAACGTACGATAGTAATAAATTTGAAGTGATTGTAGTAGATGATTCCAGCGATTCAACTTTTCGCATCTTGGAAGGATGGAAAAAACGTATGGAAAATTTAAAGATAATTAAAAGAAACCAAAAGATTGGTTGGAAAGGAGGAGCTTTAAATTTGGCACTCGAATATTTGAGGAGAGACAGCGAATACGTAATAATACTTGACGCAGATGTAATTGTTGCTCCTCACATTATCGAAGAATTTTTGTCAACCCTCCTTAACTGTAAGAATACCTGCGATGCAATACAGGGATATTGTGCACCATACAACTGCCAATTGCAATCAGCAAAATCCTACAATTGGGTCAGTAAAGGAGTAGAATATAGGCTCGCACAAAGAAATATGATAGAATTTGTTGCTAGAAATAAACTAAATCTTCCCGTTCAAATTACAGGAAATCTTTTTATGATTAAAACCTCGACTCTGAGAGATATTGGCTTCTCTAACGATCTTTGTGAAGACTGGGATTTAACTTTACAACTTTACCTGAGAAAACGTGATAGGCCAGGGCAAACCGAGACAAAAAATATTCCAGACTTATCGAGAAGAACAATTCTCTTCAATGAAAAATTAAATGCTGGAATCCAAGTGCCGACCTCGTTCTCTTCATATTTCATGCAGAGACTTAGGGTTAGTGAAGGTCACACAAGAGGTTTCATCAAAATGATACCACGATTTGTAAAAAATAAACAACCCATAAAGAATAAAATCGAAGTTTTTCTCTCAGGTTTACATTATTTGAAAAATACAATTGTTCTTTCATTGCTGCTCTTTGACTTGTATGCTGTAATGGTACCTGATCTAAAAACATTTAATGCGCTTTCAATAACATCGTTTTCTATTCAACTATTTTGTCTCTGTTCCTTCATAATAACTAATGTGATTGGAGTTGTTATTTGCAGCAGCACAAGCAAACAATACAATTTTTCATTTATAATATCAAAGCTGCTTCTTGACATCTGTACGTTACCAGCTACGATAATAGGATCATTACTAGGAATTCTTAGAAAAAAGGGAACATTTTACAAAACACGAAGGATTAGGATTATGCAAGTGTCAAAATGACGTTGTCTCCTGCGTATTTCAAAACGCAAACCTCCAAGTTTATTTTTTGATCAGAATATGATGCGTTCATTGGAATCATTAAATGACACAGCCTTTTATCATGATAAATATGATCTAAAAGCAGTATTGGAACAGCAGTATCCAGAAGATAAGCAGGAATACCAAACTCTGATGAGACAAGAAAAAACTTTCATGTTTGACAGATTGATCCAAGCTAACGGCGTAAAGCCTATCCTAAGTCACCTGCAAGTGCGATGAAAAATTACATCTGTGATTTTTGTCGAAATTTAATACGAGATTACCCTTTAAGGATAACAAAGTGATTTGGTAACTTGAGCTAACTTGAGGACCGATATTTCTATAGTTTTACTAATTTCTTATAATGAACTTTTAGTCTATTAATATATCATATCTGATTTGATATAGTACGATTCAATCGTGGATTCAAACTAAGATATTAAAATTTTAGTATATATCTCTGCTTCTAACGAAGCTACAACGATAGATGATATCATAATGAAGTGAAAAAAACATGCTGATGAAATTATAGTACATGACGACGGTTCTACACATGATATGTATGAGGTTGCAAATTCTGCTGGAGCTACTGTAATTTAGGAATTTATCTAGAAGCGGTTTTAGGTTTTTCCATATAAAATATGAGTACTACATATTACCAGTTACCTTACTTCGCCTACATAATTTATACGGTTTTGACAACGTTGAATTGACAGGTTTCTTCAATGTCCATAAACTTGCAAAAGATGATGGTGTACGGCATATAGTCTAGAGGTCTTTGTATAAAGATGATAATTACTCAAGTATCAATCTGTTTATTAAGTAAAGAAAAAAAGTAGTGGGTAGTTAGATCCGCATTCCAGTTATTTTGTAATCCACTCTATCCTATGGGCCGAAGTTATTACCGGAATTATCGCGTCCCGCACCGACATTCTGGCAATTAAGTGTCTGGTCGCCAGGGTTGTTAGTATTGCCGTCGCTATGGTCCTTATTTTCATTCTCTATCTTACAGTTATTCTCCTGTTGTACATACTGGCTTCTGTCGTCGTTACAGTTGTTGTCGTTGTTTTTTTCACAATCCTCTGTATCAGCGAATGCTGTTTGTGCCTGTGACATGCCTGTTCCTGTTAGTGCTGTCAACGTTCCTGCAGACAGAACTACAAGTATTAACACGTATTTTGTGTTCAACATTTGTTGTAGCAAAATGATACTAAACAAAATATAAGTAGATTGGGTAAGAACAAGTGGTAAAAAAAGAAGGGAACGTTCTCTACTACGTTAAATCTGAATTTATGAATAGGACATTATTCAGGTCCACATCTCAGTAGAATCTTACAAAATTATTATA
>WNGA01006189.1_pt1 | contig 26609 bp, 26 predicted proteins | sample 5400061 | NCBI WGS metagenome assembly WNGA01 (sample SAMN13153366, study PRJNA577476) | soil metagenome | isolation source: 100 cm soil or saprolite under grassland replicate 2 | place: USA:California | collected 2016-06-15 | reverse complement strand
GTTCGGTCCCGGGGTCACGGGCCTTCTCGGACCGAACGGCGCCGGCAAGACCACGCTGATGCGCGCCGTCTGCGGCCTCCTCGGACCGAACACGGGCCAGGTGCGCGTGGCGGGCGGCGACCCTCGCCGGGAGCGGGCCGTGCAACGTCACCTGGCGCTCGTACCGGAAGACGAAGCCGTACCGGCTCAGCTCACTCCCCGCGAGCTCGTGCGGTATCGCGCCGATCTGCACCGGGTCGCGGACCGCGCCGCCCCCGACCGCTGTCTCGCCGAGGTGGGTTTGCTCGACGTGGCCGACCGCCACGTCGGCACGTTCAGCAAGGGCATGCGCCAGCGCGCCAAGGTGGCGGCCGCGCTGGTGTCGAACCCGTCGGTGCTCATCCTCGACGAACCGCTCAACGGCGCGGACCCAGTACAGCGGGTGAACCTGATCGCGTTGTTCAAACGGCTCGGGGCCGAGGGCCGCACCGTGATCGTCAGCTCGCATGTCCTGAACGAGGTCGAGCGGCTCGCGGAACGGGTGATCGTGCTCGTGCGGGGACGCTTGGCCGCGGCTGGCGACCGTCACGCCATCCGGGACGCGATGGCTGACCGACCCCGGCGCGTGCTCGTGCGAGCCGCCCCAGTGCGATCACTCGCCGCCGCGCTGCTGGAGGTCGAGTCGGTGTCGGGTGTGAACGTCGACGGGGACGCCCTGACCGTGTCCACGCTCCGGGCCGGCGACCTCGCCGTCGCGCTGCCCCGCCTGGCCCGCGAGGTGGGTGCCCATCTGCGGGAGGTCCGTCCCCTCGACGAATCACTCGAGAGCATCTTCCGCGAGGTCGTGCGGTGACGGCACCCACGCAGGCAGCGCGCCGGCCGCCGTTCGTCGCCATCGTCGTTTACGCGCTGCAGGCCTGCCTGCCCGCGAAGCGACGCCTCGGCCTCCTGCTCCCGTGCGTCGGCGCGGTGCTGTTCGGACTCCTGGCGCACCTGGACACGGCAACGGACACCGTGGCGTTCGCGAACGTGGCCGGTATCGCGCTCTTCGCGATCGTCATCCCGATCGGTTGTCTCGTCATCGGCGACGCGGTGCTCGGTGCGGAAGCACGCTCAGGGACGCTGCACTTCACGTGGCTGTCGCCGGTGCCGCTGGCGACGATCGTGGTCGGTCGTTGGCTGGCCGGGTTCGTCGCATCACTCGCCAGCGTGACCTTGGCGTGCGTGGTGGCGGCCATCGTCGCGGGCGCCCCCGATGCCGCGCCCGCCGTGGCGTTGGCCGCCGCAGCGGGCTGCGCGGCGTACATCGGTCTGTTCGTGATGATCGGAGCGATCACGCGGCGGGCCGCCGTGTGGTCGCTGGCGATCGTGGTCCTCGTCGAGCGTCTGCTTGGTGCCGCCCTGGCCGGCATCGCCCAGCTGTCGCCGATGTGGGAAGCGCGGGCGGTCTTCGCCGAACTCGGACCGGGCGCGGACGATCTCATCCGCGACGGCATCCCCCAAGGCTGGGGAGCGGTCATCCGTCTCGGCATCGTTCTCGTCGTGACGCTCGTGGTGGCGTCGTGGCGGCTGAGCCACCTGCGCCTCACCGGGGCGAGCGATTAGCGGAGAGTAGGTCGGCGACGTTTCCAGCATTTCGAGTTCTGGATCATCGTCTGTCGTTCCCAAAGGGAAGCCAACACCCCGGTAACGTCGCGCGGATGACGAGCACGCTCATCCTGCTGCGGCACGGCGAGAGCGACTGGAACCACCAAAACCTCTTTACCGGCTGGTTCGACGCCGACCTGTCGCCTCGCGGCGAGAAGCAGGCCGCCCGCGCCGGTGAGCTGCTGGCCGAGGCCGGGCTGCGACCACATGTCGTACACACCTCGGTGCTCATCCGGGCGATCCGCACCGCCGACATCGCCCTCGACCATCTGGGCATGCGTTGGCTACCGGTTCGGCGCACATGGCGACTGAACGAGCGTCACTACGGCGCGCTGCAAGGCAAGAACAAGAAGGAGACCACCGATCACTTCGGCGCCGACGCGGTGAAGCTGTGGCGGCGCGGGTACGCGACGCCGCCGCCGCCCGTCGACCGCCACGACCCCCATCATCCGATCAACGACAGCCGGTACGCGGGGTTGGCGCCTGAAGTGCTGCCGGCCGCCGAGTGCCTCGCCGACGTGATGGTGCGGGTCCTGCCGTGGTGGCACGACTGGTGCGTCCCCGATCTCCAGGCCGGACCTGTGCTCGTGTCGGCCCACGGCAACAGCTTGCGGGCGCTGGTGAAACACCTCGACAGCATCGACGACGACGACATCGCGGCGCTCAACATCCCCACCGGCATCCCCCTTGTCTACGACCTCGACGACAGCTTCCGCCCCCTCGGCCACCGCTACCTCGACCCGGACGCGGCCGCCGCCGGCGCCGCCGAAGTGGAACGCCAGGCTGGCTGAAGGTCGGCTACGCGGCCGGGAGAGTTGGTCCGCCCGGCGGCGGATCACGGTGATGGCGTGCCGACGCTGCGCAGGGGTCAGGTCGTCCCACCGGTCGTCGAGGGTGGTGGCCCAGCAGCTGGGGGTCAGGGGTGGTCAGGATGTTCTTAAGAACCGACGAGGGCGACGTTGCCGTCGGCGCGCTCGAGGAGGTAGCCCCTCGAGCGAACGGTGCGGATGGCGAGGCCGAGACCCGAGAGCCGTCGGCGTAGGCGCAAGACGTGGACGTCGAGCGCGTTGCGGCCCGGCGCCCCCGCCGGCCATCCGGCGCGGGACAGCGCGTCACGGCTGACCACCGCGCCGATGCGGCCGAGCAACGCTTCGGTGAGTCGAGCCTCGACGGGCGCAGCCCGTCGGCCCGGGCGCGCACGTCGGCCTCGTCGGCCGGCACCCGGATCCAGTCCTCGATGTCGTCGACCACGAGCGGCGGCGGCGCGCCGTCCTCCACCAGGAGCAGGCGCGGCCGACCCTCGTTTCGCAAGCGCACGAGCCGATCGTGCTCGAGCGGCCATCGGACGAGGACGACCTCCATCGGCGTGACCGTACGGGCGGAAGATTTCGCGGCTGTTTCGCCCGGATGAACGTCCGCGGCGCGGAGTTTGCCCGGTGTCTAGAGTGCGCAGCCATGGGAGGACGTGACGCATATCTGGATCACCTCGCGTCAGTACCGCTGTTCGCCGCCTGCTCGCGCAAAGACCTTCGGAACATTGCGCGCGCATCGGACGAGGTCAGTGTGCCGGCCGGCAAGGTGCTCGTCGAGCAGGGCAAGATCGGCCGGGAGTGCTTCGTGATCGTCGACGGAGCCGCCATCGTGAAGCGCAACGGACGGAAGGTCGCGACCCTGGGGCCAGGCGACTACTTCGGCGAGCTCTCGCTGCTCGACAAGGGTGTCCGCACCGCCACCGTCACGGCCAACACGCCGATGACCGTGCTCGTCCTCGGACCCCGCGAATTCTCGGGCGTTCTCGACGCCGTGCCCGGACTCGCTCACAAGCTGCTGGCGACGCTGGCGAGCCGCATCCGCGAGCTCGACACGCGCGCGTACGGCTGACTCTCGGGTTCCTCGTCCGGGAGGCGGAACCACTAGGTTCCGCGGCGTGAACCGCTTGCGGCTCCGTCCGTACCACCTCGCCGTCGGATTGGGCGTGGCGTTGGCGTTGTTCACGATCTTCTCGGGCACGCTGCCGACGATCGTCCAGTGGCACGACGACTCACCGGTGGCCCGCGAGGTGTTCTTCAACGTGCCCGGCGCGTGGAAGCTCGTCTTCTACACTGTGCTCCCCGTGCTGTTCCTGTACGGCGGAGTGCTGTTCGGGCAGCGAGTGAAGAACTGGGAGCGCGGACAGCCCGACAACCGGGCCACCACCGCGGGAAACTTCAAGCGCCGGGCCGCCGACTTCCGCGCCGGGGTGTACATGCGGACGCTGCTGCGCGACCCCGCGGCGGGCGCCATGCACTCGTTGATCTACTTCAACTTCATCATCCTGTTCTGCGTCACGATCGTCCTCGAGACGGACCACCAGATGCCGGAGGGCGCCAAGTTCCTCCACGGCGGCGTGTACCAGGCCTACGCCGCGGTCGGCGACGCGGCCGGGGTCCTGTTCCTCGCAGGGGTCGTGTGGGCGATCGTCCGGCGCTACGTCCAGCGGCCGTACCGCATCCGCATCAAGTCGAAGCCCGAGCACGCGCTCATCCTCGGCACGTTCCTCGTGCTGGGTGTCAGCGGCTTGGTCACCGAGACGATCCGCATCGCCATCGAGGGCCGTCCAGAGTTCGAGAAGTGGTCGTTCGTCAGCTATCCGGCCTCCGGCCTGATCGACGGCGCGGCCAACCTGCACGGCTGGCATCAGGCTCTGTGGCTCCTCCACGTCGCCGGGTTCCTGACCTTCCTCGCGATCCTGCCGGTCACGATGCTCCGTCACATGTTCACGTCACCGCTGAACATGTACCTGCGCGACCGCGAGCGGCCCAAGGGCGCCATGAAGCCCATGCCGAACCTCATGGAGACCGAGCTCGAGACGTTCGGGGCGTCGACGGTCGAGGACTTCACGTGGAAGCAGCTGCTCGACACCGACGCCTGCACGATGTGCGGACGGTGCACGAGCGTGTGTCCCGCCCACGCCACCGGCAAGCCGCTCGACCCGCGCGAGATCGTCCTCAAGACCGGCGAGGTGATGGCCGCCACCGGCACGCCCCCGGTGTCGCCCCCCATCGGGCTCGACCGGGAGATCACGGTCAGCGCCAACTCGCTCTTCGAACGGATCACGCCCGAGGAGATCTGGGCGTGCACGTCGTGCAAGGCGTGCGACGAGATCTGCCCCGTGAACATCGAGATCCTCGACAAGATCCTCGACATGCGGCGGTACCTGTCGCTCATGGAGTCGAACTTCCCCACTGAGCTCGGCGCCGCGTACCGGTCGATGGAGAACTCCGGCAACCCGTGGGGCATGAGCCAGGGCGAGCGGGGCGACTGGGCGACCAAGCTCGACGGGATCCCGATCGTCGAGCCGGGTGGCGCGTTCGACCACGAGTACCTCTACTGGGTGGGCTGCGCAGGATCCTTCGACGACAAGAACCGCAAGGTCTCGACGGCGATGGCCCGTCTCATGCAGCGGGCCGAGCTCGACTTCGCCATCCTCGGTCCGTCAGAGATGTGCACCGGCGATCCCGCCCGGCGGTCGGGCAACGAGTACATCTTCCAGATGCTCGCCCTGCAGAACATCGAAGCGCTCAACGGCATGGGCGTCCGCAAGATCGTCACTCAGTGCCCGCACTGCTTCAACACCCTCAAGAACGAGTACCCGCAGTACGGCGGCACCTATGAAGTGATCCACCACAGCCAGCTGCTCGAGTGGCTGGTCGACACGGGCAAGCTCGACCTGTCGTCGGCCCGACTCGAGGACCGCATCGTGTACCACGACAGCTGCTATCTCGGCCGCCACAACGACGTGTACCTCGCCCCCCGGCGGATCATCGGCTCGATCGCCGGGGTCGAGGTCGTCGAGGCGGGCCGGAACGGCAACAAGGGCATGTGCTGCGGGGCAGGCGGGGCGCGCATGTGGATGGAGGAGAGCATCGGAAAGAAGGTCAACGACGCGCGATCCGAGGAGCTCATCGCCACCGGTGCGACGCGTATCGCGACCGCCTGCCCCTTCTGTTACATCATGATCGACGACGGCGTGAAGGGCGCCGGCAAGGACGAGGACGAGGTGCGCGTGGCCGACATCGCCATGCATCTCCTCGAAGCCATCGAGCGCGGCGAGCACTGGGGGCCGAGCGCGCCAGCGAGCGCTACCGCCGACTGACGGAGCTCGGCGGTGCTGCGGCGCGGCAAGCACCATGAGAAGACCGCGAGCGGTCCCGCGCGAGTGCTCGTCGTCAACGACGACCTGGACGCGTGCGAGTTGCTGTGCCGGATCCTCGCCCCGGCCGGGTATGTCGTCGACCGGGCCGAGAACCACCTCGATGCCGTCGCACAACTGTCGGATTCGCCACCCGACTGCATCGTCGTCGACTTCGCCACCGGCGGGGTCGGCACCAACCTCAAGCTCCTCGACGCCATCCGGTCACACACCGACCCCGCCGTCGCTCAGTCGCGCGTCGTGCTCATCGCGAAGCACACGAGCCGGATGTTCTCGTGGCCGCCAGCTCAGCGAGGCCGAGAGCGAGGGCCGCGCCGTCGACACTCGCCCCTGGGACAGCCAGCGTTCCCAGGGCCCGCCACGGTGGCCGTGGGCACTACGATCACGGACTCCCGCGGGTGTAGTTCAGCGGCAGAACATCAGCTTCCCAAGCTGAGAACGCGGGTTCGATTCCCGTCACCCGCTCCGCCGGAGTTGAGGCGGCGCTTCTTGTTGGTCTTGCCCGACCCGGCCGGGATGGGCGCGACGCCGCAGAGGTGCGCCCAGGCGGCCTCGGAGCGGAGGCGAGCGGCGTTGTCGCCGGCGGCGACCAAGAGGATCGCGGCGGTGTCGGCCCCGACGCCGTAGACCGCGAGCAGGCCCGGGGCGGGCGCGCACGAGGCGGTCGATGTGGCGGTCGAGGGTGGCGATCTCATTGTTGATGGCCTGCACGCGGCGGGCGAGGGTGATGATGGCGGTCTTGGTCGCGGCGCGGACCGGGTCGCGGCCGGCCCGGGCTCGCAGCCTCGCCGCGTCGGTGACCAGCGCCTTGCTGGTGAGGCCGCTGAGCCGGCCGCGCAGCTCGTCGGGGGCGGTGATCACCAAGTGGCGGAGCTGGCCGAGGGTGCGAATGCGGATGGGAACGGGCCGAGCGCCTGGCGACCAGCAGCGCTCGGAGCGCTTCGACATTGCCGGTGCCACCCTTCGCCTGCCCCTTCGCTCGGCCCGACAACACGGCCCGGGCCGCCTCGATCCAACTCTGCCAACCGAAGCGCCGTGCTCGTCGGTTCTCTGGTCCGATAAGCACCGGTTCTTCAGGATTTGGACGCGCAGCGTGGGCCTTCCGGCTCATTTCGCTGTGAGCTCTTGACGCACAGTGATGAGCCATGCACTCTCTGGGACGCGGAGTTACGACTCGTGGGCCGTATTTGGTCGCCTGGCCCACGACGAGCGAGTGGCGAAACCGACGCATCGACCGAATTGGTGGGAGGGGATTCCGGGATGCGGCGGGTTACAGGTGCTTTCACGACGGTTGCGCTGTCCGCGCTGGTCGCGTTGCTTTCCGCAAATGTGGCGTTGGCGGACGAAGCCGTCGTAGACGGCGACGGCCTGACGCCTATCAGTACGAACGCGCTCGCATTCGGCAACGTTTGCGCAAACTCGACGGTGACGAAGGACGTGCTTCTCGCGGTGACGCGGAGTACGAGCGGCGCGCCGAACACCTACAAGAGCAGCTCGACAGGGTCGGTGAGCGTGGGGACCGTCAGCGGAGCAGGCTTGAGCGCGGTCGTCCCATCACCCGCGCCGCCGGGCAACCCGAGCACCATCACGTTCCCGTCGAACTGGTCGACATCACCGATAGGAACCGTGAGCCCGTCAGTGACGAGCCGCGTCTCGTTCGTGGCGAGTGCCGCGCCGGCGTCGCTGTCCGGCTCGGTCGGATACACGATCAGCGGCACTGCCTCTAACAACACGTCCCTCGTCCGCAGCAGCACACCGCAGCCGGCAACACCGCGTCCGGTTCGTTCGCAATCACCGTGCAGGACACCACCGGTCCGGTTCTCACGGGCACGCCCTCGAACGTCACGATCGAGGCAACGAGTGCTGACGGCGCGACGGTGACGTATACGGACCCGACTGCAACCGACGCCGTCGACGGAAGCCGTCCGGCCACGTGTGTGCCCGCGTCTGGCTCCGTGCTTCCCCTTGGTGCCAGCACGATCGCATGCTCGTCGAGCGACACGCGCGGCAACTCGTCGTCGTCAACGTTCGTAGTCACGGTCGCCGACAGCACCGGTCCGTCGCTCACGCTCCCGGGCAACACCACCGCGGAGGCGACTGGCGCGGAGGGCGCGGCCGTGAGCTTCACCGCATCGGCAACCGACGCCGTCGATGGACCTGTCGCGACCAGTTGCGTGCCATCGTCGGGATCGGCGTTTGCACTCGCTACTACCTCGGTCGATTGCGGCGCGACCGACAGCCACGGCAACTCGACGAGCGGCTCGTTCGACGTGACCGTGGTCGACACGACCGCCCCGGCGCTCACACTGCCGGCGTCGTTCTCCAGCGAGGCAACGGGCGCGGCTGGCGCCGCCGTGAGCTTCAGCGCATCCGCGCTCGACGTCGTCGACGGCGTCGTCGGCGTGACGTGCAACCCGGCGCCAGGCACCATGCTGCCGCTGGGGGCTACGACTGTGACGTGCACATCGTTCGACAGCCGCGGCAACACCTCGAGCGCGTCGTTCGTGATCACGGTGGTCGACACGACGGCCCCCGTACTATCGCTGCCCGCGGACATCACGGTCGAGGCCGACGGTCCCGCGGGTCACGTCGTCGGGTTCAGCGCAACTGCGACCGACCTCGTGGACGGCACCGTCGCGGTCTCGTGTACGCCGCCGTCAGGGTCGGCGTTCCCAGTAGCCGTGACTGCCGTGGCCTGCGTTGCCACGGACGCGAACGACAACTCGGCCGAAGGGGAGTTCACCGTCACGGTGACTGATACCACCGCTCCCGTTCTCACTGTCTCAGATGACATCACAACGGAGGCGACCGGCCCGGCAGGTGCAGATGTGACGTTCGACGCGTCGGCCGACGACGTCGTCGACGGCGAGGTCGCTGTCGACTGCTCGCCTTCGTCGGGCTCCACCTTCCCGCTCGGCACCACCACCGTGGACTGCTCCGCGACCGACGCCGCCGGCAACGAGGCGACAGATTCGTTCACCGTCACGGTCGTTGACACGACCCCGCCCGCGATCGAGGGGACCCCGAGCGACTTCCAACTCGAAGCCGAGGGCTCAGCTGGCGCGACCGGTACCTACACCTCGCCGAGCGCGGCAGACATCGTGGACGGTGAAGTCGCCGTCACCTGCACGCCGCCGTCGGGAAGCAGCTTCGCGCTCGACGAGACCACAACCGTGAACTGCTCGGCCGCAGACGCAGCGGGGAACACGGCCACCTCGTCGTTTACCGTGCACGTCTCGGATGGCACTGCACCGGCGCTATCGCTTCCCTCGGACATCACGGAGGAGGCAGCCGGTCCATCTGGCGCCGTCGTGACCTTCGCTCCCACCGCATCAGACCTTGTCGACGGCATCGTCGACGTGACGTGCCTTCCACCGTCGGGGTCGACATTCGGGCTCGACACAACGGCGGTGCAGTGCTCCGCAACCGACGCTCACGGCAACAGCGCCGCGGGCTCGTTCAACGTCACCGTTGTCGACACCACGGCACCCGACCTGACGATGCCGGCCGACATCACCGCGGAAGCGACCGGGCCTACGGGTGCCACGATGACGTACACGGCATCGGCCTCGGACCTCGTCGATGGCAGCGTGTCAGTGACATGCCTGCCGCCGGCGTCGTCGACGTTCGCCCTCGGTAGCACGACCGTTGCCTGCTCGAGCACCGACGCCCATGGCAACACCGCCACTGGGAGCTTCACGATCACAGTGGTCGACACCACGGCGCCCGACCTGACGCTCCCGGCCGACATCACCGCCGAGGCAACCGGGCCTGGTGGTGCAAGCGTCACGTACCTCGCGTCGGCTTCCGACGCCGTCGATGGCGCGGTGACGCCGGTGTGCTCGTCGGCACCCGGACCGTTTGTTCTCGGCGCGACAATCGTGAACTGCACGGCCACCGACGCGCACGGCAACTCCGCAAGCGGGTCGTTCGCGATCACGGTTGTCGACACGACGCCACCCGCGTTGTCACTTCCTTCGCCTCTTCTTGAAGAGGCCACTGGTCCAGCCGGCGCGGCCGTGACGTTCTCGGCCTCCGGTCTCGACGTCGTCGATGGCAGCCTGGCCGTGTCGTGCACGCCTTCGTCTGCGTCGACCTTCGCACTGGGCGCGACAACGGTGAACTGCCATGCCACCGACGCCGCCGGCAACACCGCGACCGGGTCGTTCACGGTCACGGTCGTGGACACGACCGAGCCGTCGATCGCGGGTACGCCAACGGACGTCGTACAAGAGGCGACCAGCGCCAGCGGCGCGGTCGTTACCTACACACCGCCGACCGCCGACGACATCGTTGACGGGCTCGTCGCGATCTCGTGTGTGCCCGAGTCGGGGAGCACCTTCCCGCTGGACGCCACCACGACGGTCACATGCACGGCTGCCGACGCGGCCGGCAACGTCGCGAGCTCATCCTTCACCGTGAAGGTCGCGGACACGTCCGGGCCGCTGCTGAGCCTGCCGTCGCCGATCGTCGCCGAGGCCACAGGTCCGGACGGCGCGGTCGTGCCGTTCGCGCCGAGTGCCTCTGACGCGGTCGACGGGGCTGTCCCCGTTAGTTGTTCTCCCTCGAGCGGCTCACTGTTCGCTTTGGGACTTACGTCCGTGGCGTGCACGGCATCCGATGCTCACGCAAACGCATCGGGCGGATCGTTCACGGTCACGGTGGTCGACACCACGGCGCCGGATCTCGCGCTACCGGCGGCTATCACCGCCGAGGCGACCGGCCCGTCTGGCGCCGTGGTGACCTTCTCAGCAACCGCTTCCGACGCCGTCGACGGCCCGCTCACACCCGCGTGCACGCCGGCGTCGGGGGCGACGTTTGCCATCGGACCGACCACGGTTTCGTGTGTCGCGTCCGACGGCCATGGCAATACGACGACGGGATCGTTCACTGTCACCGTCCAGGACACGACGAAACCGCACCTCACGTTGCCAGAGCCGCTGTCGGCGATCGCCATCGGTGCGTCGGGCGCGCCGGTCTCGTACGTCGCGACAGCGTCCGACGTGGTCGACGGCTCGGTGCCGGTGTCGTGCGTGCCGGGTTCAGCCTCGATGTTCGCACCTGGACTTCACGTGGTGAGCTGCTACGCCACCGACAGTCACGGCAACACCGGTACGGGCCAGTTCACTGTCACCGTGTTGTTCGACGTCGGTTCCGGGCTCGTCTCACCGGTGAACCCTGCCGCGCTGAACATCGTGAAGAACGGGTCGACGGTGCCGCTCAAGTGGCAGATTCGCACGCCGTCGGGCGGCTACGTGACATCGACGTCGATCGTCAGCAGCTTCGTCCTCACGCAGTTGAGCTGCTCGTCGCTGACGACGGTGGTGGATGAAGTCGACTTCACGACGACCGGCGGAACCTCACTTCGGTACGACACGACGGCCAACCAGTTCATCCAGAACTGGCAGACGCCGAAGAAGCCGGGCACGTGCTACCGAGTCGACGTGGTCTTTGTCGGCGGGCTTCAGAAGCTGTCGGCGGTGTTCCAGCTTAAGTAGTTCGCCCAGGCAGCGGAAGGTTCGCTCAGCACCGCGCCAGCTGACGCGGCGATCCGGGCTGATCCGCACGTGTCCCCTCAACCCGCCTGACCACCTCTCTTCACTGCGGTCCGCCCGGATTGGAAGCTGACGACGGCGATCAGGGGGGCGAGCACGCCGCCGAAGGCATGAGAACAAGTACTGTCCGCCGCCTCGGGACGAGAGGGGACGAGCATGCCGGAACTCGGGGCGACCATCACACTGCTGACCAAGGACGGCGGGACGATCCACTTCTCGGTCGCCAACTCGGGTGATGTCGACTGGGGTACCGGCGACGTCGCCTACCGGCTCGACGTGACCCGCGACGGCACACTCGTACAGCAGGACAGCCAGGTCATCGCGAACGTGCCTGCGGGTAGCCCGTTCAACCACCAGGTCTCGTTCCTGGGTGCCGCGGTGTCGGGCACGTACTCGCTGCACCTTGTCGTCGTCGACCAGTTCGGCGGGCAGACGCTGGCCACCAGCACCTCCGAGGTGACGCACGAGGGACCGGGCGGCCCGCCTCCAACCTCGAACGCAGGGCGCGCCATCGCCGGGTCGATTACCCATCTGACGAAGGATGGCGCCACGATCTTCTTCGGCATCCGCAACGGCAGCGACGTCGACTGGCAGCCAGGCGACGTCGTGTACGAGTTCGTGTGCATGCGCGACAACACGGTCGTGCAGAGCGAGAACAACACGGTGGGCGCACTCGCCATCGGGGCAACCTTCGAGCGCCAGCTCGGCTTCGAGGGCGCCCACCTCTCCGGCACCTACGTCATGGCGGTGACCGCGGTGAACCAGCACACCCGCGAGATCGTCGCCACGGACAGCATCGAGTTCGAACACACCGCGCCCTGACGCGGCAGCGTCTGGGGCGTGTCTTGCCGTGGAGACTGGTCATCGACCGCCCCGACGACCGAACCTGACGCTCGGCTGCCAGCGGTCGAGGCGCCGGCGGTCACGCTTGGTCGGCCGACCGGTCCCGGGGTCGCGCTCCGCTACCGCGACGGCATCGCTCGCCGGTACGGGAGGACTGTGGTCGACGTAGCAGTCGACGGCGATCGGCGCCGCGACCCTCACGTCGATGACACGCACCACCTCGACGTTCCGGCTCCTGCCGTGGAGCCGGGCCTCGACGCGGTCGCCCGCTCGGACGGTGCTAGCCGGCTTCGCTGGGTGGTCGTTGATCCGGACATGCCCGCCGCGGCAGGCCGCGGTGGCCTGCGAGCGGGTCTTGCAGAGCCGGACGGCCCACAGCCAGCGGTCGATACGAGTGGCGTCCACGCGCTCATCCTTGTGGCTCCGCCGCCCGGCCGCGGAACGTTCCGGGCGTCGTGTGACTCTATGGAGATGGTGGTCACCGCAGCCGCAGCCGGTCGCGACTCGATCGACGACGTCTACCGGGCCTGCTCGGACCGGCTGACCCGCCTTGCCTACTTGATGACCGGCTCGGTGACGGTTGCCGAGGAGTTGGCCCACGAGGCGTTCCTGCGCCTCCACGAGCGGTGGGACACCGTGGACGAGCCGGCTGCGTACGTGCGCACCGTGCTCATGCACTTGTGCCTGCGGTGGCGGCGGCGAGCGGCGACCCGGCCCGACGAGACCCGCCGCGCCGCCGATCTCGTGGCGCCCGCGCCCGAGGTCGACGACACGTGGCGACTCATCGAGCGCCTGCCCCGCGACCAACGGGCGGTGCTCGTGCTGCGGTACTACGAGGACCTCTCGACCGCTGACATCGCCGCGATCGTCGGCTGTTCCCCGACCACCGTTCGGACCCGGACGCACCGGGCCCTCGTTCGACTGCGGAAGGACATGCGATGAGTCAGCGGCTCTCCCTGCCGGAGGTAGAAGCGCGCGTCCGCGCCGCGCTCGGGGCTCGGAGCGAGGACGTCGTCGCGCCGGGCGCAAGCCACCGCGACGCCAGTGCACCGCGGCCGGGGCCGGCGGCGAACGACCGCGCCCGCGCTGGCGGCCGCTGGATGATCCCCGCGGCGGCGGTGGCCCTCGTCGCGGCCGCCGCCGGTGTCGCCTTCGTGGCTCACCAGGCTGAGGACACGGTCGTGTCGTCCCAGCGGGACCCAGATCCGGGGGGCGAGCCGGCGACCACCGATCCGCCCTCGAATCCCGGATCGGCGTTCACATGCGGCGCCGAGCTGCCCGTTCAAGTCACGGTCACCGGCGCTACCACTGGCCCGCGGGCCGGACCGGCGCCGGGCAGCGGGCCCGCCGCGGACGGCCAGCTCGTGCAGCATTGGCTCCGTCCCGGCGGCGCCCTCGAGATGCGCTGGCCCGCGCCCGTCCCAGCTCTCTACGCCGTTGACGAGTTCACCGACCGGGCCCCCGAAGCCATGAGCCTCGGACAGACCAGAGGCCAAGTGGCGATCGACTTCGAACCCTCGGCCGCATCGCACCCCACCTCGACGCAGGACGCGTTCGAGCCCGACCTGATCGTCGATCTCCCTCCAGGCCAGGACCACGTCGGGGACTTCGGGGCGCCGTGTGACGTCGTCGAGATCGCCACGGTGACCAGCTCGGGCCGCGAGTCGACCGGGCTGCGGGTGGCCGGTGCCGGCATCGCGTCGGCCTACAACCTCGTCGACCTCCAGCCCCGAATCGTCGAACGCCGCCCGGTCGACGCCGCCCCGGACGCCGCCATTCCATGCGAGGGCGCCGACCAGAACGGCACGCCGCCGAACAAGTCGGGCGGGCCCGATCTGACGACGCGCGGCGCGGCGCCCGCCGACGTCCTGCTGGCCTACCTGGCGGCAACGCCCACCGCGAGTCCGAGCGGCTACGTCGAGATGACGGCGCCCGACGGGTCCATCACGTACGGGGTCGACGCCCTCGGCGAGGGGTGGACCACGCTCCTCTTCCTCACCCAGGACGCCGACGGCTGGTACTTGGCCGGCTGGACTGCGAGCGGCTGCTGAGCCCTGCGGCGGTCAGCCGTCCTCGTACTTGAACGACACCGAGAGCTTCGTCCGGTATGTGAGGGAGCCGTCCTCGCCGATGTCGAGGTCCTGCTCGACGACCTCGGCGACGCGAAGGTCACGCAGGCTCTCGCGCGCCTTCGCCACCGCCGAGGCGGCGGCATCCTCCCAGGACTGGGCGCTGGTGCCAATGATCTCGATGACCTTGTAGACGCTCATGACGACGACCTCCCGGTCCGAGCCCACCCACCCGGACCTTATGCCTGTCGTCGCCTCCGTGCTTCATGGTGCGCCCGCATCGAGCAGGCCGTCACGAGAGCCGGTTGGCACCCAGTGTCGGGCGGGTGACGGAGGGAGAGCGATGAGCAACGTCGACTACGCGGACATGCTGCTCTAAGCGATCTCGTGCACGCTGGCCCACCTGACGCTCGAGCGCATCGCCCGCGCACGAGGCGACCGCGACCCGTGACGCCGGGACGCGGTCGGCCCTCGGGTCCACGGCGCAGTTGACAGCGCGCGAGCGGGCTGGCCGAAGCGTCGTCATGCGGCAAACGCCCCAGAACCAAACTGCGGTTGCGGGGAAGATGATGTGGTGGGGGACGAGTCCGACGCAGCGCTGATTGCGGCGTCACTCGACGAGCCGGTCTGGTTCGGGACGATCTTCGACCGCCATGCCACCGTGCTGCATCGCTATCTCGTCCGTCGGCTCGGCCCGGACGAAGCCGAGAGCATGGTCGGCGAGGTCTTTCGTATCGCCTTCGAGAAGCGGCACACTTACGACCTCGTCCGCCCCATGGCGCGGCCGTGGTTGTACGGCATCGCCACCAACCTGGTGGCGAAACACCGACGCCGTGAAGCGCGGCGTATGCATGCGGTGGCGCGACTCGCAGCCCAGCGGCTGCCGCCGGTCGACGATGCCGACCAGGTCAGCGCCGCGGTCGACGCCGCCGAGCGGTGGCAGCGCGTCGCGCAGGCGTTGACTTCCCTGTCCGAACCCGAACGTGACGCGCTCGTGCTCCACGTGTGGGAGGCATTGAGCTACGACGACGTCGCCGCCGCGCTGGGCGTGCCGGTGGGCACGGTGCGGTCACGCATCCACCGCGCCCGCCGACGGCTTCACGAACTCGAAGGCGCCCGCGGGAGAGAACAGGACGAACACAACGAGTACGGGGATCCTGGGAGGATCGGGTCGTGAGCGACGACTTCGATCCGCTCCGGCAGCTGCGACCCGATCGCATCGAACCGGACGACCCGGGGGACCCGGCGGTCTTCTCCCGAGCCAAGGAGCAATTCATGTCCACCATCGACCGCGATCACGCGCCCACTGACGTGATGACCACACCGGACATCTATCCCCGGTTGGCCTACCGCGACGAGTTGGCCGCCGTCGAGTACCTCACGCGCGTCTTCCAGTTCGTGGAGAAGCGCGAGGCGCGCATGGAGTTCGACGGCCACTACCTGTGCTGGATGCGGGTGGGCACCGGCGTGGTGATGCTCGGCCACGCGAACGTCGAGGTCCACCACATCCACAGCCCACTCGACGCGGGGCTGACGACCGTGATGATGAACGTCTACGTGCACGACATCGACGCCCACTATGCGCATGCCGTCGCCGAAGGCGCCGACATCACGATGGAGCTCGACGATGCGTTCTTCGGCGAACGGCGCTACGAGGCGACTGACTTCGAGGGCCATCGGTGGCACTTCGGCGAACGGTTCGACGACATCCGGGCGCGCGGTGGCCGCCGTCCGGAGCCCGGGGATCCGCCCGGTGGTTGACGGGCGCAGCCGCGGCTACGAGGCCGCTTCCTCAATCGGGCAGCATTGGCACCGACAGCCCCTCACTCCGGCCCAGCAACACGGCCCGGGTGACGGCCGCAGACCCGAACCGGTCGCGCACGTCGTCGAGGGCGGCGTCGAGCGCGGAGCTGTGACGATCGAACGGCAACGTCAGCTGAACAGCGTCGGCGTCGTCGAGGTTGCCGACGGCGATCCCGACGAGGGTGAGACCCTGCCGTTCGATCAGCGGCCGGGCTGTCGCCAACAGGCCTCTCGCGGTGGCGAGGATCGTGTGCGTGTTGGCGGTGGCGCGGGACAGCGTGTGCGATCGGGTCGCGCGGGAGAAGTCGTCGAACCGCAACCGCAGCACGACCGTGCGGCCGACCCGCTTGGCTGCCCTCATTCGACGGGTGACACGGTCGACGAGGGCGACGACATCGGCGTCGATCATCGAGGGCGACCGGCGCGACCGGCCGAGCGCGCGCTGTGACCCGATCGACCGGCGGCGCCGGCCGACCTGGACGGGCCGCGGGTCATGGTTGTGCGCGAGGGCATGGAGATGTCGGCCCGAGGCGCGCCCGAGGATCGAGACGAGCGTGGCCTCGGCGAGCTGGGCGACCTCGCCGACGGTCGTGATCCCCCGGCCGTGGAGCTTGTCGGCGGTCGCGACCCCGACGCCCCAGAGGCGCTCGACGGGGAGCGGGTGAAGGAACGCGAGCTCGCCGTCGGGTGGCACCACCAGTAGGCCGTCGGGCTTCGCCACGCCACTGGCCACCTTGGCGAGGAACTTGGTCCTGGCCACGCCGACGGTTATCGGCAGCCCGACCTGCTCGAGCACGTCCCGCCGCAGGCGCGTGGCGATCTCCGTGGGCGTGCCCGCGATCCGTCTCAGCCCGCCAACGTCGAGGAACGCCTCGTCGATCGACAACCCCTCGACGAGCGGGGTGGTCTGGTCGAACACGGCGAAGACCGCCTTGCTGGCCTCGGAGTACGCCGATATCCGGGGCGAGACCACGATGACGTGCGGGCACAGCCGGCGCGCCTGGGTACCGCCCATCGCGGTGTGGATCCCGTACGCCCTGGCTTCGTAACTGGCCGCGAGGACGACGCCCCCGCCGACGATGACGGGTCGGCCCCGGAGGCGCGGGTCGTCTCGCTGCTCGACCGACGCGTAGAAGGCGTCGAGGTCGGCGTGCAAGATGGACGCTTCGTCAGCCACGAACACATGTTCGCGCTTGGGGCCGATCGGCGCCGGCGGATCGCCTAGCGCGTGATCGCCATCAGGCCTGGAGGTTGCGGGCGACGCCCGCGAGGGTCGTGAGCGTCGCGAACTGGCGGGGATCGGCCACGAACACCCGCATCGGCGTCGCCGCGAGCACGGTCCCGTCGTGGACACCGCCGGTGAGCAACGCCCGCTCGCCCAGCCACCGGCCGCGGCCGACTCGGGCCACTGGCTCGCCGTTGCGGACGACCAACGCCTCGCCCGTGGCCACGATCAAGGCATGGCAGCCGGGCCAACCCTGCCGGAGCATTGTCGTTCCTGCCGCGACGGTCACCTCGGCCACCAGCCGCTCGACCATTTCGAGCTCCCGCTCGGAGCAACCCGCGAGCGCCTCGAGGACGGCGAGCCGCTCGCGCCGAGGCTCGACGCCTGAAGGGCGGGGCTTCGCCGTGCGCAGGACCTCGTCGAAGTAACCACCGGGTGCAGCGACCACTTGCATTGCCGTCTCCGATCGTGGGTCTGTCGGCAACGACAGAGTGCACCGGAGGGGTTGCAGCTTTGCTGCACGGCCGTGCGCGGCAAGCAGGAATGGCGACACCGAGTGCCGAAGCGAGGCCGCAGCCGAGCGCCGGCGAACCAGGACGATCCGCACGCGGAGGTTGCAGCGCCGATTCCGGCGACCAGACCGAGTCCGCCACCACCGCGCCGGGGACCATCGTCGCGGGTGACCCAGAACGTCAGCGGGTCGATTCGAGGAGCCCCCACCGGCGTCGGATGGCGCGGTCGAGCGTGCCGAAGACGAGCGAGTCGACCGCGATGCCGATGACGAGGATCACGATCATGGTGGCGATGAGGCCTGCCGAGTTGGCCAGTTCCCGGTTGAGTTGAAGCAGGAACCCGACCGACGGCTTGCCGGGTACCACCGCGATGAGCTCGGCGGCCATCAGGCTTCGCCATAGGAACGCCCAGCCCTGCTTGACCCCGCCGACGAATGACGGCAGCGCGGCCGGCAGGATGATGTGACGGTACGCGGCGAAGCCGCGGGCGCCGAGCACGCGGCCGGCGCGTAGCAGGATCGGCGGGATGTGGTCCGTCCCCGTGATGAGCCCGTTGGCGATGGCGGGCGCCGCGCCGAGCACCATCACGAAGACGATCGCCGACTCGTAGTCGCGCCGGAAGATCACGATCGCGAAAGGCACCCACGCGACGGACGGCATGGTCTGGATCCCGGTGATCAGGGAGCCGACCGCAGCCCGCACGAGCTTGACCCGAGCGACGAGGCTGCCGACGACGACACCGATCACCATCGAGAGGGAGAAGCCCACGGCGGCCCGCCACAGGGTGATGCGCGCGGCGGTGGTGAGCGTGCCGTCGCGCAGCAGTGCCCAGAGCTCGCGGAACGCCTCGCTGGGTGGCGCGAGAACGAACTTCGGCTTCCAACCAGACCAGGTGACCAGCTGCCACACGCCGATCGCCAGCGCGATGGCGGCGACCTTCGGCCAGGCGGATCGCCAGACGCGGCGCAGACGCCCCTCTTGCTCGCCGGCTGCGAGCTCCAGGGCGTCGAGCCCGGCAAGGGTGACGTTGAGGCTGCGGGCTTCGGTGTCAGCTGGCATGGCGACGGACCTCCCGGCGCAGTTGGTCGATGACGGTGCCGGCCAGCTCGCTCACCTCGGGCGACTCGATGCGCCTCGGCCGTTCGATGTCGACCTCGATGGTCGCGGTCACCCGGCCCGGGCGACTCGAGAGCACGACGATGCGGTCCGCGAGCCGCGCCGCCTCACGCACGTTGTGGGTCACGAACAGGACGGTCAGGTTGCGGTCGGCCCAAAGGCTCTCCAGCTCGTCGAGGAGCAGGTCTCGGGTCATGGCGTCGAGCGCGCCAAACGGCTCGTCCATGAGGAGCACATCGGCGTCCTGCGCGATCGCCCGGGCGAGGGCGACGCGCTGACGCATGCCTCCCGACAGCTCGTGGGGCTGCTTGGCGCCGAAGCCGTCGAGGTGCACGATGCGCAGCAGCGACTCGACTCGCGCCTTGCGCTCGGAGCGGGGAATGCCACGCAGCTTCAACGCGAGGTCGACGTTGCCTGCGACGGTGAGCCACGGGAACAACGCGGCGTCCTGGAACATCAGCGCCGTCCGCCCCTGCACGTCGAGGCGGCCCGCGGTGGGGCGGTCGAGGTCGGCGACGAGGTTCAGGAGTGTGCTCTTACCGCACCCTGACGCCCCGACCACGCACACCATCTCGCCCGGCGCGACGTCGAGGTCGATCCCGTCGAGAGCCGCCACCGCGTGGCGACCGCCCCCGTAGACCTTGCTGACCTGGCGAAGGGCCACCGCAGGCAGCGGGCCCGGTGGGGCGCTCGGAACCAGCGGCCTCCCCGCGTCGGTCGATGTGCCGTCAGCGCGCGCGCTCACAGGCCTTCCACCTCCTTCTCGCCACGCTCGGCGAGGACCTCGTTGAGGAGCGACAGGTCGTAGATGCCGTCGAGGTCGACGTCCTCGAGCAAGCCGGCGGCGACGGCGTCGTCCTTGGACTTCGCCAACGACGACGCAATCGGGTCGGAGGTGAACGTCATCTTTTCCCAGGCACCGGAGACGGTTTCCGGTGCGAGGGCCTTGGTCGTAATGCGTTCGATCCCGGCGTTGGTCGTCACCTGGGCCGCTTCACGGTCGCCGTTGGCGACGTCGATCGCGTCGAGGAGACCCTCGATCAGCCCCCGCACGATCCCACGATTCGCTTCGAGGTAGTCCGTGCCGACGATGAGGTGCGTCGTCACGAACTGGCCGTCGGGCCAAAGATCTCGCTCGTCGACAAGCACGGTGCCGCCGCCCTCGAGCACGAGCCGGGTGGCCCACGGCTCGGGCACCCACGCACCGTCGATGCTCCCGTCCTTGAAGGCGGTGAGGGTGTCGGCGTTGGCCTGTGGGCGGATCGACACATCGCCACCGCCGGTCTCGTCGGTCTCGTAGCCCTGTTCGGACAACCACGCCCGGAGGGCGACGTCCTGCGTGTTGCCGAGCGATGGCGTGGCAAGGCTCTTGCCGGCCAGGTCCTCGGGACCATCGATGCCGTCGGCCACCACCAGCGACGCGCCACCGGATGTGGTGCCGGCGACGATCCGCAGTGCCTCCCCCCCGGACTGGGCGAAGCCGTTGATCGCAGGGTTGGGCCCGACGAACGCTGCGTCGATGGCGCCGGCGAACAGCGCCTCGATGGCCTCGGTGCCCGCGTTGAAGTATGTGTACTCGATGTCCACGCCCTCGCCGAGCGCGGCGGCGAAGATGCCCTCCTCCTCACCGATGATCGCCGGCGCGTGGGTGACGTTCGCGAGGTAGCCGAGCCGCAGCGTCCCGGTCAGCTTGTCCAGAGCCGGGGCGGTGGTGGTCTCGGATCCTCCGGGCGTGGTCGCGCCCCCGGCCGCCGAGCCGTCGTCGCCGCACGCGGCGGCCACCATCGACAGCGCCAACGCTCCGAAGATCATCGTTCGCCCGCGCGGCCACCTCATGGTCGTGCTCCTCGCGCTTGTCCCTAATCTTGACTGATTTCATCGACAAGATAGAGAACAACCGACTCGGAGTCAATTCGGCGAGACAATGGCGCCTGTGCGCCCCGACGACCTTCTCCCCCACCGCCCACCGTTCCTGTTCGTCGACGAGGTGGACGACGTCGTCGCCGGCGTATCCGCCCGCGGCCGCTGGCATCTCACCGGCGACGAACCGTTCTTCGCCGGCCACTTCCCGGGCCGGCCGACCCTCCCGGGCGTGCTGATGGTGGAGGCGCTCGCGCAGCTCGGCGCGATCGCCGTCCTCGCCGACGCCCGGTTCGCGGGCCGCCTCCCGCTGTTCGGCGGGATCGACCGGGCGCGCTTCCGGGCCCAGGTCGTCCCCGGCGACACCCTCGAGATGGAGGTCGCCCTCGATCGACTCGGTGCCCGCGGCGGACGCGGCAACGCCACCGCGACCGTCGGCGACAAGACCGCGTGCGAGGTGGCGCTGCTGTTCGTCCTGGCCCCTGCGGAGTAGTTCGCTCCTTTCCGCCCCTTACCGGCAGTACCCTTTTTGTTCAGTGCCGTCCAGCTACAAGAAGGCCCGCCTTCCCGGCGACCCGCGCTCAGCCCGGCGGGACAACCGCCGGGCCGAGCTGCTCGAGTCGGCCCGCGCCGCCATCCGCCGCGAAGGCCGGGCCGCGAGCATGGAGGCGATCGCCCGTGAGGCCGGGATCACGAAGCCCATCATCTACAAGCACTTCGGTGACCGGAGCGGGCTGGCCGCGGCGCTCGCCGTGGAGTTCGTCGACGGTTTGCTGAACGAGTTGACCCAGGCACTGCGCCGCGAGGCGCCGCCTCGGGAGATCCTGCGCACGACCGTGGACGCCTACCTCGCGTTCGTCGAGCGCGACCCGCAGATCTACAGGTTCCTCATCCGGGAGGCGCAGCCCTCCTCCACCGCGGCGGGTGAGACCCTCAGCAGCGTGATCCGCGAGATCGGGCGCCAGGTCGCGGTGTTGCTCGGTGAACAGCTGAGGACGGCAGGCCTCGACTCGGGTCCCGCGGAGCCGTGGGCGTTCGGGATCGTCGGCATGGTTCATCTCGCCGGCGACTGGTGGGTGGAGAGACCGACGATGTCGCGCGCCCGCCTCGTTGACTATCTCACGGCCCTCTTGTGGGACGGGATGGCCGGGTGGAGCACAACGCACCAGGTGACCGGCCCCGCCGACGCGCTAGTGGAATAGAGAGACCGCCGCCCACACGGCGGCGAGCGCGCCGACCATCGCCATGACCAGGCTGCGGCCGAGGGGCGCCCGGACGAGATCGCCGTCCTCCGCGTGGGGATTCGGCCGCACCATCGCCAGCAGGTTGCCGAGCGCGAGCGCGCCACCGAGAGCCAAAACCAGGTAAGCGAGCAGGTCATCGCCGAGAAACACGGCGGCAGCGTACTTGCGGTACCCCGACCGCTTCAGCTCGCGGCCGAGCGCGCCGCCACTGGTGGTGGCCCGCGCCGCGGAATTGTGCGTTCTCGTCCGGACCTTGGTGACGGTACGTGGCGAGAAACCTCTCAAGCCGACGGGCTGCGACGCCGAATAATGCAGTTGCCTGGTGGTCATCGCCCCCATCAGGCACAACCGAGGGGATCAGGGGCGGAGGTTGCACTCCCTCCAAAACGCATCGCCACCAGCGCTTCCAGGGTGCTGGCGCATTTTGTGACTTCCGTCCCGTCCCCGGACCGTTCCAGGTCACATCGCCCTCGCACCGCGAGGGCGATGTCGCGTCAGGCGGGCAACTCGCCGGCGTCCTCGGGGAGCTCGAAGTCACTGTCCGTGACCCCGGCGCGAAGGCTCGTTGCGATGCTGCGATCCGTCCCCTCGGGACGGACCACTTCGACCAGCACCTGGGCGCCCGTGCGGTCGTCGAAGCAGAACGTCGCCCGCGTGCCGTATTGGGCGGCCGGCAGGTTCCGGGCGAGGGCCAGCGCGAAGCAACCATTCCAGGTCCACGAGGTGCGATACAGCGGGAGATCGCCCTCGACGTAGTGCCGGAGTCGATCGATCTCGCGGCCCACTTCGTCGTCGTAGGCGCCGACCGTCGCACCGGGGAAGCAGCGAACGTCACCACCCGGTTCGGTCGCACAGTCGATCTTGTGACCATCGATGCGGCCGTCCACCGTGCCGAGCCCGACGAAGAGGCGGTCGGGCGGGCGCTGCGCCAACCGGGTCTCGCCCTCGAAGCCTCGTCCCCCCGCGACAACCCGCGTGAAGCGGTACTCGACGACGAAGGTTCCCTGCTGGCTGCGCTGCCAGGCGTCGAGGAAGGCTTGCGTCGCTTTTGGCCCGACGACCGTCCCCCGCGGCGTCGTCAGCACGAACGAGGCGACGATCGCCCCGATCATCGTCGCCAGCGCAATTACGACCGGCGCGGTCCCCTTGCGCACGATGCGGACGGTAGTGCGATGCTTTCGCGATGGGCTTCCACCATGTCGCGGTGGCCGCGAAGGATCTCGCCGCCACCCACCGCTTCTACACCGACGCCATGGGCTTCGAGTTGGTGAAGCTGAACGTGGCCCCGACCGATCACCCCGACGGCTGGGCCAAGCACGCGTTCTATGACACCGGCGGGCACGGGCTCATCGCGTTCTGGGATCTGCACGACCCCCGGGTCCCGGCCGACTTCGAATCCGGGCTCTCCAAGGCGATGGGTCTACCGCACTTCGTCAACCACATCGCCTTCACCGCCGACGGGCTGGAGGATCTCGCCACCCGGCGCCAGCGCTGGCTCGACCACGGCTGCGACGTCGTTGAGATCGACCACGGGTGGTGCACGTCGATCTACACCGACGACCCGAACGGCACGCTCGTCGAGTGGTGTGTCACCACCCTCGCGTTCACCACCGCGGACCGCGACCAAGCGCTCGCCGCGCTGGAGGATCCGCAGCCGGCTCTCGAACCGCCGCCCGTGCCGAAGTTCTTCAAGGCAGAGGCCGCCGTCACCCCTTCGACGAGGTGACTGCAGGCCGCCGGCCCTTCCTCGGCTACTGGCCCGACCCGGACGACGAGCCGCGCGCCACGCTCGGGCGTGAGCCGGTCGCGCTCGTCAGCCCGGACGGGGCAGTGGTCCGCGGGATCCTCTGGACACCGCCCGCCGGCACGCCGTGGCGGACGTGTGTCGTGCTCTCGCACCCGCGCGGCGATTTCAGCGTGCACTACGCGTGCCCGCTCCTCGCTGCGGCCGGGTACGCGGTGTTCGGCTTCGCGACCCGCTACGTCAACAACGACATCGACTGTCTCCACGAGAAGTGCGTCGTCGACGTCGAGACTGCCGTGGAGTTCGTGCGCGGTCGAGGGGCGCACGCGGTGGTGCTGTTGGGCAACAGCGGCGGAGGGTCGTTGATGGCGCTCGCGCAAGCGTCGGCGGTCGCCGACGGTCGTTCGCTCGGCGAGGCGTTCGTGGCGCTCGCCGCCCACCCGGGCGAGGGAGTCTTCATGCTCCAAGTGATCGACCCGTCGGTTACCGACGAGGCCGACCCCTTCTCGGTCGACCCGTCCCTCGACATGTACGACCCGGCCAACGGCTGGCGCCCGTGGCCGCAACCGTCCTCGTACGATCCCGCGTGGCTGACGCGCTACCGCGCCGCGCAGCGGGACCGCATCGCCCGTATCGACGCGATCGCGTCCGCCGCGCTCGCGGACCGCGGTGCTGCGGCCGTCGACGCCGCCGCCGCGGACCACGGTTCGGCCGTCTGGAATCGGCTCCGGCGGCGCGCCGTGCACGCGCAGTACCTCACCATCTACCGGACGCTCGCCGATCCGGCATATCTCGACCCCGCGATCGACCCGGACGAACGGGCGCTCGGACACGATGCCCGCGGTGACCATGCCGACGCTCGTCGTTCACCCCACCGCCGACACCGAGATCCGGGTCCATCAGGCACGCGGTATTGCGGCCGCGTCCGGCTCCGACGACTGCGCGTATGAAGAGATCGCGGGCGCCGTCCATTACCTAGATGGCCGTCGCCGCGAGACGATGGAGCTGATGGTCGACTGGCTTCGGTCGCGCCTCCCGACCTGACTGCACGATGTGCCGCTCACGCTCGGCGACCATGCGCCGACGTCGACCGTGCGCTCGGGCTCTCCCTCTGACCGCGCTCTCCGTCACACCCCCTTGGCCATGTTGGCGAACTTCGTGTAGTGGTCGAGCCACGCCAGTCGGACCTTGCCGGTGGGCCCGTTGCGGTGCTTGGCCACGATCACCTCCGCCGTTCCCCGATCGGGCGTCTCGGCGTTGTACACGTCGTCGCGATAAAGGAACAGCACGACGTCCGAGTCCTGCTCGAGCGATCCCGACTCGCGTAGATCCGACAGCATCGGGCGCTTGTCGGCGCGGGCTTCGAGTTGGCGGTTCAGCTGGGCCAGAGCGACCACAGGGGCGTCGAGCTCGCGGGCGAGAATCTTCAAACCTCGGCTGATCTCCGAGACCTCGACTTGTCGGTTCTCGGCCGACGAACGGCCGCTCATCAGCTGCACGTAGTCGACGATCACGACCCCGAGATCACCGATGCGGCTTCGCAGCCGCCGGGCCTTCGCCCGGATCTCCATGATGGTGAGGTTGGGGTTGTCGTCGATGTAGATCGGCGCCTCGGCGAGCCGCCCCACCGCGTTGTTGATCTTGGTCCAGTCCGGTGACGCGAGGCGGCCGGTGCGCACCCGCATCGAGTCGACCTTGGCCTCCGAACAGAGGAGCCGCTGGCTCAGTTCGAGTTGGCTCATCTCCAACGAGAAGAACAGAACCGGGCGCTGCGCTTCGACCGCGGCATGGTTGGCGATGCCGAGGGCGAAGGACGTCTTGCCCATCGAGGGCCGTGCTCCGACGACCACGAGGGCTGACTTCTGCAGACCCGACAACAGCTCGTCGAGGTCGACGTAGCCCGTCGGGACGCCGGTGACGGCCTCGCCCCGTTCGTAGAGCTTCTCCAGCCGGTCGAGGTTGGCGCCGAGCAGGTCGCCGATGGGCGCCATCGTGTCGGTGACCCGGCGCTGCGCGACCTCGTACACCATCGACTCGGCTCGGTCGACGGCCTTGGGCACGTCGTCGGGAAGGTCGTAGCCGATCTCCGCGATCTCGCCACCGACCGCAATCAGCCGGCGCAGGAGCGCGTGCTCCTCGACGATGCGGGCATAGCGCGCCGCGCTGGTGGTGGCGGGCGTGTTCGACTGGATCGTGATGAGGACCGGGGTGCCGCCGATGGCATCGAGCAGCCCGGCCCGGCGCAACTCTTCGGCCACCGTCACCGGGTCGACGGGCTCCCCCGACCCGAAGAGGGATGTGATCGCTTCGAAGATGTGGCCGTGCGCGGGCTTGTAGAAGTGGTCGACCGAGACGGTCTCGACCGCGACGGCGATGGCGTCGCGGCTCAGGAGCATGGCGCCGAGCAGGGATTCCTCGGCTTGGAGGTTGTGCGGGGGAACCCGCGGCCCGCGGTCGGAACGGTCGGAACGATGGCGTGCGGCGTCGGTGTCGGAGAAGGCCATGGGGGAACTCACACCGTCGCAAACCGAGCCTGGGGATCGCTAGCCCCGTAACCCTGTGTCTTCCATGTGGACACCTCCGCGCCTTGTACACAGACGCGGAAGATGGCGCGATCCGACGCCCGTTCAGCGCCATCATCCCGACGATCAGCTGTGCGGAAGCGCACGGCCAAACACATGTTTGGATCGTACGCAGGGGTAGTGACAGTGCCACACCCAAGGAGAACGCGAACCCGGGTCAGCCGGCTCGCTCTCTAGCCGGCGACGACGTCGACGCTCACCGGGAACTCCACGTCGGCGTGGAGCCGGACCGGGACCT
>WNGA01003459.1_pt1 | contig 26649 bp, 27 predicted proteins | sample 5400061 | NCBI WGS metagenome assembly WNGA01 (sample SAMN13153366, study PRJNA577476) | soil metagenome | isolation source: 100 cm soil or saprolite under grassland replicate 2 | place: USA:California | collected 2016-06-15 | reverse complement strand
CCATCTTTGTTGACCAAGAGGTCAGGCAAGTCGCCGGCATGCGGACCATCGGTATTTTTTAGCCCGTGTTTCATGTTTAGCGGATTGAAATGTGCTCCGGCGCTGGTAAAGGCGGGACCCTCGCACTTTCCGGCTGCGTGGATATGAACCGCATGCAGCCCCGGTGGCAATGCGGTGAGTCGTAACGTAATCAGTACGCCCTCTTTGGTCTGTCGCAAATCAGCGGTTCCGACAGGTTTCCCTTCGCCGTTCTTGAGGTCCGCGCGGGCTCGCTCCTGAGCCACCAATGTAGAAGGTAGGCTTAGGCCGATGAGAAAAAGGGCGATGACCAACATGAACGAAGTGTTTTTACCGAGCATAATCATCGTACCTCCTTTTTGAATTTGAATGCGCAAGTTGCGTAGAGCATCAAGTTTCGCTTCATAGCCGGTTGAACAAGTCACTCGCACGCACCTTCGCGCTTAACTTCAGATTATCGCCGTTTGTTTGGGAACAGAAGGTCTCAGCTAGAAACATCCCATTGTTGATTGGGTACCGGCGGCGTGATGGGGCGAGTGATTTTGATAAATCGATGTCCTGATGTTTCATGACAACCGTTACACGCGCTCAGCGCGTCGTCGTAGGCGCGAGTAAAATCGCTCTGATTCATTTTGTCGACGGCTTCGCTCAATTGGCTGATTTGGGCCTGGAGCACGGCCGCAAGCATATTCGAGATATCCACGCCGTTCTTTGTTGCATGCAAATTCTGCGCGGCTTCCATGGCCTCGCGTAGTTCGTCGAGCTCGTATCGCGTCAATTGCTCGATTTTCCAGCGAACCACATTTTTCCCATGTGCAATTGCATCGTCGTCATGAATTCACCTAAACCCGGCGAAGAGCTAAGGTCAAGAGTCGTTGCATTATTGTTTGGCCGCGCTTGGTCGTCTTTGAGTGTGCGGATCTCACCAGCCAGAATCGAAACCCATACCGAGAGCCCGATTGTGGCGATAACAGCGAGCAACGAGATGCCGAGTAAATCTCGCGACCGTCTGCGCAATTGTTTCATAAATTAAACCGTTTCGTCCGACGGGTTACAAAAAGCTAAACTGTAACCCTTGCGGTCCTATGGTTAATACAGGAGGAGAGGCCCGGCGCACTACTCCTTCCGCCACGCTGCCTAGTAGCATATGCTCCAAGCCCGTCCGCCCATGGCTCCCCATGATGATGAGATCCGCAGCGATCTCGTCAGCGTATTTCACGATCATGTCGACCGGCCGGCCTTCCTCCGTGCGCGCCTGCCAAGGCACCGATGTCGTGGGCAAACTACGAAGAAATGACGCCCAATCACCTTCGACATCATCCACGGTGAGCTCCGGAAGCGTTATCAGACCGAGGGTATCTTCATCGCACGGATAACTGTACCAAGGCGTCGGATCGAAGGCATGAAAGAAAAAAATTCTCCCGCCGAAGCTATCGGCGAGGTTGATGCCAACTTCGGCCGCCCGCCTGGCTCCCAAAGAGAAATCCGTCGGCACTAAAAAACGCTGGGCGATCTGGTTTAGCGGTTTGCGGCTGACCAATACCGGAACGAACGATTTGCGCACCAATCGCTCGGCCGTGCTGCCCAATAGGTGAAACAATTGGCGGTCCGGAGCGCCGACAACGATCAGGTCGGCGCGCCACGCGCAAGCGGTAAGGATCAGCTCGAAAAACGGATTGCCGACCCGCACTTCGTAATTGATCCGCCGGCGGCAATCGGTCCGACTCTCGACAATCTCCTCGAGATCGGCGCCCGATTTCGTCACCTTCTCTTCGATCTTGCTTTGCCGGCTCTTCGGCTGTGAGACATGCAGAGCATGATAATGCCCTTCGATCACGTGTATCAGTCGAATCGTCGCATCGCATCGGCGCGCCAAAACCAGTGCGGATTCCAACGCGGTCGCACCACCGCTGCTGAGATCGTGCCCGACGATAATCCGTTCCAAACGATGCTTTCGCGGTCGCTCTCGGCATTGGAGCGTAGATAACATACATCACACCGTGCGCACGGCCTTGTGGTTGCGCGACGACGTCAATGCCCGCCGGAGCGTTGGTTTTGAGGTTGCGGCGTTTGCCGCATGGCTCAAAAATTCGCCTATGCGCTCTTCCGAGCCGCAGTCGCACCAGTAAACGCCTCGAACCGGCAGGACAAGAAGTTGCGAGGGACAGCGGCGTGGCAACTCTTCAAGAATGACTTTTGAAAGATTAACCGGCTGCGCCCGCTCATAAATCCTTTCCATTGCGCGCATCAAACTGTGCGCGCCGAGCGCGTCACGGATTCGCCAAAAGTAACTGTAGAGCCGGTTGTTGATCGCGCGCACGTAGCTGAGAAAATTCTGTGCCCTAAATACCATCACCAAGGTGTTCCATAGTCCCCCAAGGGAAACGATTTCTTGAGCGACATCCGCCGCCGGCTTTTCGACAAAACGGCTCACGATTTGCGCGCCGCAGGGAAACGCGCTGGGCGGGTCATCGGCAGGGACGATATAACCGTAGTCAGGCTCTGCAACTCTGGGAGGAATTCCCAGCAAGACGATTTTCTCGCTGTCCTGTTCGACAATGCCGAAGGCCGCATCGACGTGGGCCATAAAAAGATCGTCGTCCGAAATGAAATGATCCGACGGGAAAACTGCCACGGTGGCATCCGGGTGGCGCTCGAGCAGATGCGCGAGCGGCAGCAGCAAGCCGATCGCCGTGTCGCGATTGCTCGGCTGGATGACCACATGCATTTTCGGCTGATCGACGAGCTGCTGCGTGACGTCGGCAAATTCGAAATGACTCTGGTCCACGACCGTAAAAATACGTTCGCACGGAATCAATCGTTGCGCTCTCTGGAAACTGGACTGGAGCATCGAATGGTCGTCGAAGAACTTCACGTACTGTTTCGGCAACGTGTCGCCTCGAAGCTTCGCGACGAGCGAGCGCAGCCGCATGCCGTCGCCCGCCGCCAAGACGATCGCGCAGCGATTGCTCACGTCGTTCTCGTTAACTGGTTTGTAAAACATGTCTCTAAACTCGAGCAATATCGAGGCCACGACGCCGACTGACGTTCGCGCTGTAACAGACACGATCACTTCAATAAAAGCAGCGACTCCGCACGCGAACGCGTCGTTATATGAATCTGCGACGAGAAGATCGTACATGATACCAACCGGTGGTGAGGCATTGAGGCGCGATGGATGTGGCGTTGTTGCAGGGCCACCTCGCAGTCCTCAGTCAAATGAGGCAATGTCTCGAATTGCGTTGATATTGTTGTGACGCATCGTTGACATGAAAGACTCAACGAGAGCGATACCGTTCGGGCCGCGTCGTACTGTATTGTTTTCAATCACGGCTGTCAGTGCTCGGCGCACTTCTATCTGGTAGCCTTCTGTCGGTGTCTGAGTATCGTTGGTAATGTCGTTTCCGCTGATTTTAAGATTCTCGAAATAGTAGTTTGCGACACTGCCGCCCATGCACTGTATTGAGCGACCAGGGTTCGACTCTTTGCAGTAGATAAATTTGTTCCCGCTCAGTGTGACATTCTTAAAAATATTGCCGTGTGTCGCCGTGTTGACACTTGGTGTACCAATGGATATTCCTGCCTGGTTCTCTCGCGGAGTCACCATCGTGCGCAGAATAACATTGTTCGTGATGTTGATTTTGTCAAACTCGCAGTTGTTATTCCATGGCGGGTCGAGATGGATGGCAAAGGCAGCCCCTATCGGGTCGATGACGACATTGTTCGTGAATGCGATATTTTCGCAAATGGTCTCGTCGCTGATAGTGAAACAGCCGATAGCGCCGGTCCTGACGCCGCGTACCGAAGTGCAGTTATCAACTATTACGCCGCTACAATGGTCGAACTCTAGTTGCAAGTCGCGCACAACGCAGTTCCGAATCTCAATCATTCGCGAAGGGCTAATGCCTCTCCGGCAGACAAGGGCGTAACGGTCTTCTTCTCCGAGTGGCGGCGGTGCGCTATCGTAAAACTGGCAACGATTGTATTTTACGAACTGGCAGCTCGTGAACTCGATGCCGCCATACCGTGCTTGTCCGTTGAAATCAAAAGCCAAGTCATTGAAATACATGTAGACAGCTGAATCTGCGGTAGCCATAAAGGTCGCGTCTGGATGTCGCTTCAGCACGGAACGGCCCCCGACTTCGCCGAGCATCGAAATAGACTTCATCGGCAAGTCTCTTAGAATATATGTTCCAGCGGGCACCCAGAGTGTTTGGTCTGCGTGTTCGATGGCTGTCTGAAAAGCAGCCGTGGAGTCTTCGCCGTCTCTGGCACCGAACACAGTTACGTCAAGCATTTTCCCTCACAGCTGAAATTTGAATGTACAGCTCACTTGAAACAGAATGCAGTGCTTCTGCTCCTTAGCTGAGTATCGTTACGCTTTGCGACCCAGACAATGAGCGCAAGCGGGCAAACGAGAGAGATCGCCGAGCCGCGAAAGAAACATCTGGACCAACGGCGCGCGGATGCCATGGTTTCTCCCCTCGCCATGACTATTTGATTGTTGTTGCGCCATGATTTCGCAGCAGTATCGATCTCCGCGCTAAGTCGTTTAGGATGTAAGCAACGAGCAGCTGTTTCTCGCGCCTTTTCAGCCAATGCAAATGCTGCGTTTCATCAAACAAACCAGCGATAAGCTCGCCGACGGTAGTGTGCACCGGCACTTTTGATGTCTTTTCCATCTTCGGACCTCGCATTGCTTGCTATTCAAAGAAACCGAACGGTTAATTTTCTACTTGAGGGCAATCATCATGCCAGACCGGAACGAAGAACCGTTGAGTAAAATCGATTCGGAACGACCAATGCCGCACAACACCACCGACTTCTTAGGGAATCCGATTAGGTGTTGGCCCGCGGTTGGCAGCGGCGACGGAAAGGCTATCGCATGTGGCCGTAAGCGATTTATGCGTGAAGCAATCGCGCACTGAGGCATTTAGGCGCGGTGCATGTGGCATTGTTGCGGACGCCACCTTGCAGTCCGTGGAAAATACTACGAGAATATCTCAATTGAACGCTATGTTTTGGCTGGAATGAAATTTGAAGCAATGAAAAACGCCACACCCAGTCACACTGTGACGAGAAAGCCAGTGGGAGGAGCTTACGCAATTTTACACGACGACAAATAGGCTCATTGACAGAAAGTCCGTCCCGTAATAATGACGCCCTCGCTGCTATCAACGACAGCGCCCAATGCCTTTTCCAATTGGTGCGACCGCATGTTCGTTAAGGACCGCCCGCCGTTGGTGCGCTACACGATCGCGATTTTGGCAGCGGCTGCAGCCCTTGGTTTGGCGTCGCTCATACCGTCCCGTGCCGACCCTAGTCACTTTTCCCTTTTCTTCGTCGCGGTCATGTTGAGCTCGTGGTATGGCGGTCTGGGAGCCGGCTTGGTGACGATGGTCCTTTCTGCCTTGTCGATCGAATACTTTTTCATGTCGCCGCATCACTCCATACAGCTGGATTGGCGCGCTTTCTTGCGCCTGGGCGTATTTACCGCAATCGCGGTGTTGACCAGTTACCTGACCACCGCCCGCAAGCACGCGGAACAGGCGTTGCGCGATGCTCACGATGAGTTGGATCAACGGGTTCGAGACCGAACTGCGGAGCTGGCGCAGGCCAATAATACGTTGCGCGCCGAGATTGTCGAGCGCAAGCGCGCCGAGCAAGAACTCTTGCGTCTGCAACTCGAAATGGGACGCGTAGAAAGATTGGCCACACTCGGGCGCATGGCCGGCACCATTGCTCACGATCTGGGTACTCCGCTGAATTCCGTGCTGGGCTATACGCAGCTGCTTGTCCAAGAAGACTTGCCCGAGCGCGCGCGCCGCCGCTTAACGATTATCGAGGCGCAGATTAATCGCATGGGTGAGATCATCCAGCGCTACCTCTCGCACACGCGGGGCTCGCCGCTCAGGAACAAAGTCAGCATCAACGATCTGGTACGCGATACGCTTCTCGTCCTGCAGCCGGTTTTCCAGCAGCGCGGCGTAGAAGTGACTTCCATGCTCGCGGAGACCTTACCCATCGTGCATGGGGACGGCAATTCGATCCAACGTGTGCTGATAAACCTGCTGGACAATGCGCTCGACGCCTGCAGTAAGAAGGGCTCGGTTAAGATCGGCACGATGGCGTGCCCGGTTTCAGCCAACCGGGCAGCGGGTGTAGCCATTGAGATAGCCGACAGCGGCGCAGGCATTCCGGTCGAGATGTTACCCAAAATCTTCGACCTTTTTGTCACCACCAAGCCACCGGGCAAAGGAACCGGGCTCGGTTTAGTGATCTGCCAGGAAATTATCAAAGCTCATGGAGGTGTAATCAATATCACCAGCCAAGTCGGACAGGGTACGACGGTGACCATTTACTTGCCGAGCGACGCGCGACCCATAGCACCGCTTACCGAGGAAAGAGAAAGAAATGACCGCCCGCATACTGATCGCGGATGACGACGAAGTCAGTTGCCAGCTTTTCGCGGAGACCCTCGAATCGGACGGTTTTCAGGTCGATCAGGTCACGTCCGGCGACGAGGCGATCGCGCGTTTGCGCGCCACGAACCACGACTTGGTGATTATCGACGTGCGCATGCCCGGTATTTCCGGTTTGGAAGTGACCCGGATCGTTCACGAGAAATATCCCGCCCTACCAATTATCGTGATGACCGCTTTCGGCTCGATTGAAACAGCGGTCGAAGCGATTCACGAGGGCGCTTTCGATTTCATTTCAAAGCCGATGAATCTGGCGGAGCTTAAGAAAACCGTGTCCCGGGCGCTGTCTCAGCGGTCGCTGCAGCGCCATTCCGCAAAGAATGCCAATGGCGAAGACGAGAACCCCACCGAGCTCGGCAAGATCATTGGTAAAAGTCCGGCCATGCTGGAAGTTTACAAAACCGTGGCGAGAGTGGCGCCGACGAAAAGTACCGTGCTCATTCTCGGCGAAAGCGGCACAGGGAAAGAGCTGATCGCGCGCGCGATTCACGATCATAGCCCGCGCGCCAACCGTCCGTTTGTCGCGGTGGATTGCGGCGCTTTGACGGAAACGATTCTTGAAAGCGAGCTATTCGGCCATATGCGCGGTTCATTCACAGGCGCGTTCGCCGACAAGAAAGGAGTTTTCGAAGATGCGCAGGGCGGCACATGCTTTCTAGACGAGATCGGCGGTATCAGTCAAAACATGCAAGCCCGACTCTTGCGGGTTCTCCAAGAGCATGAGATTCGCCGCGTGGGCGGAAAGGATTGGCTCCCCGTGGATGTCCGCGTGGTCGCCGCGACCAATCAAAATTTGGCCGAAGCTGTCGCAAAGGGTGATTTGCGTCAAGATCTCTACTATCGTTTGGATGTCATCGCTATCCATCTTCCGCCGCTCCGGGAACGCGCTGACGACATCCCGCTGCTGGCGCAGCATTTCTTGAGATACTACGGTCAGGAAAGCGGCAAACCCGTGCCGGCGTTTTCGGACGAGGCGATGGAACTCTTATGTTCTTATCCTTGGCCCGGAAACATCCGTGAGCTCGAAAACGCCATCGAACAAGCCGTCGCCCTTTCCTATCAACCGGTGTTGACTCCCGAGGATCTGCCGCGTGACGTCCGCGAACAGAGAGAGGCAAGAATCGCGTCCCTCGCCCCGGAAAACGCGCAATTCGTTTTTCCCGATACGCCTAGCCTCGAAGAGGTAAAGAAACGCTACGTGCTGCACGTCTTGCAGCTCACCGGTGGAAACGTTTCAGCGACCGCGAGAATTCTCAACGTCGATCGGCGTTCGCTTTATCGGATGCTGGCACGCTATAAGATCGAACCGTATTTGAAAGACGACTGAGGCAAAGCTCCAGTTCTGCCGGCAAGCCCGCCCCGATCCAATACATCGGCTGATTATTTCTCGAATATATCCGGCCGTCAACTATCTAGCAGTTGTGGGCATCTCCTTTGCTTTCAGAAAATCGCAGAGGCGCAAACAATGCGGATTCTAATCATTGATGACGACGAAACGTTCTGCCACCTGCTCGTCGAGATTCTCGAAGAAATGGGAATGCCGGCTGTTTGGACGACCAATGGACTGACCGGCTACGAGATGATGACTCGCGATGATTATGAGTTGTGCATTATTGACGTCCGCATGCCGTTGGTCCTGGGAACCGATTTGGCGGAGGCTATCAGAGAGGATCACCCGCAAGTCAAGATTATCCTGGCCTCTGCCTTTGCCGACGAAGCACTGCAAGATTATGCAAAGCGCAAGGGGATCTTGCTGCTATCAAAACCGTTCACCCCGAACCGGTTGCTCGATACGGTCGAGCTCGCCTTGGGTGAGTCAATCGGCCGCAATTGACATCTGAGCGCCTCGTCGCCGATTTTTCACTCGCTCAATAAACCGATCGGCTTTAGTGTCCTGACCCAGAAATTCGGTAAATTATTCGTTACGTTCTTTGCCGTCATACCGGCGGAAGCCGGTATCCAGAGTCTTTGAAATTCTTGGTTTGCGGGTCGCGCTAGCTTCAGCCTGAGGCTGATCCGCCTCGGCGGAATCGCGACCAGCTTGCTCGGAATGACATTGGAGTTATATCGCGATTTTCTGGGTCACCACACTACGATGATTTCTTGCACGGGTGGTTTGTCGTCGATTATTTCCCGTGCGTGAAATGATGAAGGCGTTTTCGCGCATGGAAAGCTGGAAGTGTCTGAATTTTTTGTAGGGTCTTTGATTTTGCAACTATCCGAGGCACTAAGTCCGAGTCCATGGGCTCGATGAGCCGACTTCGAAGCATGACGTCGAGTTTTTCTCGACGAGTATCTTTCATAAGTCTCCCTCCAACGACGATCTCATCGCCGATGAGGGTCTATGCTTCATCGTTAACTCGTCGACGGACTCTGATCCGATCCTGCCCAAGCAAAGAAAATATGCGCCTGGCCGCCGGAGGCAATATGAACCGCGCGAGTTATGGTTTTTGCCATCGCGCTTGCTTCGACGATGTAATGCCCGGCAGGAAGCTTGGCGAAAAAGAGCGGGCCATCAGAAACCGCCTCGAGAAGTTCTTTGCCCTTATCGTCTTTGATCGACACCTCGGCGCCACCGAGATAATGTCCATTTCCCAGCGAAAAGCTGAGCGCCAAGTTGTCATCAGCGGCCAGTGACCGAAGTCTGTCACGTTCCTCTATGCCTACCCCGCCGCTCACGTATGGAATATTTTCGAATCTTTGAACATGAAGATACTCATCCGAAGATTCCATCCCAGCGGCGCTAGCGGCCCCGGCAGCTAATAGACTGCTACCGATTATTGCAATCGCAAACATCTTCATAAATCACTCCTCCTCCAGGGCAGTTTTTTGTCGATCCTTAAAAGTCGCCCCAACCATCCGATTTCACGTACTCCAACTCTACCGATCCATGACGGGAGATGCGAAACTTGTCCCAGCTGGATTGCCAGGACACCTGCGGGGAGGGGCAGCCCATCCCCGCGACATGCTGGTGTCCTTGAGCTGTAGCTAGTCTCCGTCTTCATAGGCTCTGCCGAAGCGGAACTGCTCCTCCTGCTTTTGGGTTATCACTTGGTCGTTCCCAGTCGGAGTCTCGTCGCACGCTCCATAGAAGTCGATTACGTCGCCGGTATCCGAACGTTTTAGCTGGGGATCGTCGCTCGCCAACGTTCTCTGGCGTATGGCCGGGAACTTCATGTGACAATAATTCTCACCGCCCTCTTCCTTCACGAGAACGCCATCAGCGGCAATTGCACTGCCAGCCAAAGCGCCAACCAAAACCATTGCTGATACCATCGGTCCAATTCGTGTCATCGCTTCATCTCCTTTTTGTTTCATTGTACTGTCTCTTCATGGGCTTATCCGCGACCTAATTACTCTCGCCAATCGCGCTCTTCTTCGTATCTTTGCTCCCTGATTAGGTCCTTGGCTGTAGGACTCTCGTCACAGGGTCCGTAGAAATCGATCACGTCGGCGCTGGTCGAGCTCTCTGGTTGTGGATAATCAGTGAACAGAGTTTGCTCGCTAATAGCGGGAAACTTCATGTGGCAATAACTTCCAGGAGTGACTTCCTCCTTGGACAATACGCCATCGGCCGCAAGCGCACTGCCCGCTATGGAGCCTGTTAGCAATATTGCCATTGCTGTTGTCTTGAGAAATTTCATGGTTATTTCACCTCCTCTCATTCTGTGTTCTGCTGAATACATTCAGCAAGCGGCGTGCCGTGTGTGCAACTGGACGCTTTGGCAACTAACGCGCCGATCAACGTTATCTTTACGGGTAAACTGAGACAGCCAGGTTGGCTACTTGACCACTTTGCCACAGACCGCATGCCTGTGATCGCGCCCGTCGTCGCTCAACGCGATGAAAATTTGCCGATCTGATTGTTTTCCCACGGACTTTCGGCACGGCGCGGTCATGGCGTGAAACTTGCGCAAGTCCTGCCAAAGCACATCCGAAACTAAAGGCATTGCGACAAATGGCTTCTGCAGAACGAAGGGGAATTTGGAGCCGGCGAGATTTTTTCACGCGCCTCGGCTGGGGCGGAATTGGAATATTTTCTCTTCTGAGCGTTGCGGGTTTTCTGCGCTCCGCCTTTCCACGTGTACTATTCCTGCCGCCTTCAACCTTTAAGGCCGGGACCCCATCGGATTATGCCTCCAATGAGGTGAGCGAGAAATACAAGCAAGACGAACGCGTTTGGATTATTCGCGAAGAACAAGGAATTTACGTCCTTTTCGCAAAGTGTACCCATCTCGGATGTACGCCACGTTGGCTCGCGGCGGAAGATAAATTCAAGTGTCCTTGTCATGGTAGCGGATTTTACAAATCAGGAATGAATTTTGAGGGGCCCGCGCCGCGGCCACTGGACCGCTTTGGCGTCTCTTTGAACGAAAACGGCCAACTGGTAGTTGACAAGAGCAAAGTATTTAAGATGCAGCCCGGAACCGAACCGGAAGAACAATATCCAGAGAGTGTACTGAAGGTGTGAGCCGTGTCGCACGCACCTCAAGTTTGATCGACGGCGTGCAGTTAATCGTACGCAACTCACGGACCCGCGGCAAAACACCTGATTTATTGGTCACGCACCAACGATCGTTTACAAAATTCGCACGGAAGCCGTGCTCAGGAGGATTATTTAATGAAGCCACTCGAGGCGATGATCACGGGATGCGTGGTATTTTTCGCCCTACTGCTCGCGGCTTCTATTTATTCGGGAGCGCGCGGAAGTATGAAAATAGAGCACCCCGGTGAAGGGCCTCGTTCTTACAGCGATCTTGAGCAAGATGAAATGGCGTTGGTCGCCGATATGCGCAAGCTCCGCAGTAACCTGCGGCGCGGCGTCAATCGATTGGGGATTGCGCAGGAACGCGACGAGATTCTTCAGGACTGGCTTAACATCGTCGTGGACCGCGGGTTGAAACAGGACAACTTTTCACCGGCGGTGGGCTTCGGTCCCTAACATTGGTTCTTGTCGAAGTGGTACTCGAAAGATCGACGCCGAAGGTTGCGAGCACGAAAAACGTTGAACAAGCTGCGCGTCGAGCCCGTAAAAAAGCCGGGGGAAAAGAGGAATTACCCTCCTCCTCCGGCTACGGACTGCACTTCATTCTTACGTCGTCCTTCGGCAACACGAGATGGTGACGTCATTACGTTATCTCCAGTAATGCCATCTGTGAAAACGATGGAAGCGGTCATCGCGGTCATGTATTACACAGCCCGATGCTGTCATCGCGCTCAACATTAACAATACTGCCAACACCAAAGTAAATTTTTTCATGTTTGTTCACCTCGCTTTCTTTCGATCTATCCATTTACCGCAAGGGAGCATGGCTCATGCCAAGAAATCTTCTCATCATTCGCATGCTCGATGTAGCGTCGGATGAGGCCAACTGGATTCGACGCCGCATTTCTGCCCCAGCGTAGGCACGCTCGAATTTTTGCTGATCGACATTTGACGAAATTATTCAGCACCAAAGCTTAGGAAACATCTGGCCTGCAGTTTGCTCCAGCTGTTATTCAGCGGGAGGAATAATTATGAAACCATTACGACTGACCGTTCTCGGAAGCTTGATCGGTGGCGCCTTCCTGACGTTGGCGGCTCCGTCCCATGCGGCATTTCACGCGCGAAGTGCCCGCCACAGCGCTGTACACGCCGACCGCGAGGCGCTTCATGCGGATCGACACGAGCTCCGCGCTGACGAACACCAGCTATTTCGAGATCGGCGAGACGGCGCGGGACCGGCTGAGAGGGCCGACGATCGAGCCAATATTCGACAGGATCGCCAGAACATCGCCGAGGAGCGCCACGACTTGCGCGTCGACGAGAGGATTCGATGAGATGATTTAGAGCGAGAACATCATTCATTGATTGGCAGGATCGGCAGTAGGACCGCAAGAACCGAATTCCAGGCCGGATCACTTGACTGAAACCCGGCCTGGAACACTCTCTCTGAAACGTTGGCGGTAAAATTCGATCGTTTAGCTAGCCTCATTGGGCGGTGTGACCGCATAGCGCCATCCGCCGGCGGCCGCCCCCACTTTCAGGCGGATCAACGTCATCCGTTTCATTTTCGCACAGTAAGCCATTCCGCCCCAGCTTTGTCGTGCATTCAGGCACTGCGACAAATCTCCCGAACGCGCCGCACGCCTCTTAAAACAAGTAATACTTTGGAACTCTGGTCCGCCGTTTGCTCCAGGGATTATTCAAGGAATATTAATTATGAAATCATTGCGACTGACCGTTCTCGGAAGCTTGATCGGTGGCGCCTTCCTGGCAAGCGGCGAGTGATTGAAACTTCTCCCGTGAAATGCCGCATCGAGCGAAGAGATCTAAGACACGATTTCGATCAAGAACGTCATTCCTTTTTCGACTGGTGGCATTCGTGGTGGAATCGCCGATAGGTTAACGGACCAAGAGACGGTTCCAGGTCGGATCACTTGACGAAACCCGGCCTGGATCGACCTAACGCGCAGCTCGCCAAACAAGAGCGGAGTTCGCTCGGTTTACCCGGGTGCTCCAGCGGTGAAACGGTTTGCCGCAACCGAATGGCGATTCTCATGCCGTCTTTTTAGCTTCATTGAATGAATCGCCGCAATATCCCGCGCGGACGCGCGCGATCGGCTCACGACGAAGTAGCAGGTGAAGTTCTGCGTCTTGCACTATGCTGGTCGTCGAATCTCCGCGATCGTCGACATCCAGCCTCGAAAGCGAAAAACGCGCGCGCAGGGGAAAGGATCATCTCCTTTCCCCGCTCCCGCTAAGACGAACCTAATAATGGGACATGTGAAATTTATCGAGTTCCTCTTGGTGGACTCGATCTGCTCCCGTAGGACTCTCGTCGCACGGCCCGTAGAAATCGATGATGTCACCATCGCTCGAGTCTTTGAGAGCCGGATGATCCGTTGAAAGAGTACGATCCTGAATCGCGTCGAACTTCATGTGGCAATAGCTTCCCGGAGTGTTCGGTATCTTGGTAAGGACGCCGTCTGCCGCGACTGCGCTTCCCGGAGTGTTCGGTATCTTGGTAAGGACGCCGTCTGCCGCGACTGCGATGCCACTTATCGATCCAACCATCACCAACATCAGCTCCATTGATCCTATGCGTTTCATGATTGTATCACCTCCTTTCCTGTTGGGTTCTCACTCTGGTAATCAATGGGACGCAAGGGGCGTGCCACGGGAAGCAAGGGGCGTGCCACGGGAAAAGACAGTGTTTGCGGTGTTCAACGCAAATCCGTTTTCGATGATTCATTTCGTTGAGATCGATTTGCCTACCGACTTGCCTCTTGCCCACAGGCCGGGGCCATGGTTTTTCAATCGCGCAAACTCGAAACAGTCTTGTGAAGGAGATTACGATTGCTTGAAGTGGAACGTTGTCGGCGGCCCACGGGACCCCGGTCCATCGATGACTGCAGGGATCTGAATCAGGATAGAGAAAACTTTCGCGAAGATCGACGCGACGGCGCGAGTCACGCCGAGATAGCCAATGATCGAGCAGACATTCAGCAGGATCATCATGACATCGTCCGGGACCGGCAGGATCTGCGCGCGGAACGAAGAGATCTAAACCACGACCGAGAAGAAGAACGTCACTTCTTCTTTGACCGGTGGCATTCGTGGTGGTAACGCCGATAGGGTGATGGATTAAGCGCGATTCCGGGTCGGGTCGCGTACGAAAACCCGGCCTGGAATAATCTTGAAGCCTCCCTTTCTTATGGATGCTGCAGGACCGATCGTGTTATCCGGCGCGACTCAGCCTGACAAGCCCTATCGTCATCGATCGCCGAACTTCTCGCCTCGCTCTTAATTTCACTCGGATCAGCGTCTGATAAGTCGCACAGCGGGCAAATCCACACCCGGCTATCGTCGTGAATTCAGCCGCAACAAATCTTCCACACCTGCGCGCTTCGCCGACCAAATTACCAGAAAGCCACGACGCCTCACACATTCTCGCCACAGTTTGTTATGGGTCGCGTTGTAGATTTGGCGGAAGTTCATTTTCCGCAATGTTTTAACTTGCGCGACCGTCCCGTCCAGCCTGGCATGACGCTTGCCCACTATGGCAAGCAAATGCGCCACACCCTGTCGATGTTCCAATGGCCAAGCTTTGGCAGGATGGCAGTTTTACGATCATGGATACGCCGGTCGCTGAACCCAGACAAAAGGACGAAACGCCGAAAGTAAAATTACGGAATGCGCCGAATAGACGCCGGCTGATCGGTCTGATCGCGGTTATCGCTCTCATCGTCGCCGTTTATTTTCTTCGCGCCTGGTCAGGGCAGGCCCAGCTATCCGAACAAAATCGCCGTCGCTCGGCGAACAACGCCCCGGGCGTCCCGGTCCTGACGGAAACGGCAAAGAGCGGTGACATGGATGTGTATCTGAATGGTCTCGGCTCGGTCATCCCTTACAATACGATCACCGTGAAGAGCCGCGTCGACGGCCAACTCATCAGAGTGCCGTTTCAAGAAGGTCAGGTAGTCTCCACCGGGCAATTGCTGGCGGAGATTGATCCACGACCGTTTGAAGTTCAACTCGCGCAAGCCGAGGGGCAATTGGCGCGCGACCAGGCGTTGCTAACCAACGCGCAGATCGATTTGGAACGGTATCAGGTTTTGTTCAAACAGGATTCCGTGCCGAAACAGCAACTCGACACCCAGGAATCACTGGTGCGCCAATACCAGGGCACAATAAAAGCCGATCAGGGACAGGTCGACAACGCCAAACTCCAGCTTGTCTACTGCCGAATCACGGCGCCGATCGGCGGACGCGTCGGGCTACGGCTCGTCGACGTGGGCAATATGATCCACGCCACGGATGCCAACGGCTTGGTGGTGATCACGCAACTGCAGCCGATCACGGTAGTTTTTACCGTTGCCGAAGATAAGCTTCCGGCAGTCTTGGCGAAGCTCAAGTCCGGCGCGCGTTTAACTGTGGAAGCCTACGATCGCGAGCAAAAGCAGCGGCTGGCGACGGGCGATTTGCAAAGCATTGACAACCAGATCGATCCGACAACGGGCACGGTAAAGTTCAAAGCAGTTTTTGCCAATGCCGATGGCGCGTTATTTCCCAACCAGTTCGTCAACGCGCGTTTGCTCGTCGATACGCTGCACAATGTCACCCTGGTTCCCAATGCCGCCATTCAGCGCAGCCCGCAGTCGGCCTACGTCTACATCGTCAAGCCCGACAACACCGTCGAGGCGCGCAATGTCGCGATTCAGATGTCGCAGGGCGACGATACCGCGATCGCCAGTGGGCTCACGCCGGGCGAGACTGTGGTTGTCGATGGCGTCGACAAGCTTCAGCCGGGATCGAAAGTGGTTGCGCGCACGCTGAGCGCGGCGTCGCCGCGGAGTTAAAGAATGAACCCGTCAGGGCCATTTATTCTCCGGCCGATCGCGACTTCGTTGCTCATGATCGGTCTCTTGCTCGTCGGCGTCGTTGCCTACAAACAGCTGCCGGTTTCCGCGCTACCTCAAGTCGATTACCCGACGATTCAGGTTGTGACTTTTTACCCCGGGGCCAGCCCCGAGGTGATGACTTCATCGATCACCGCGCCGTTGGAGCGCCAATTCGGCCAACTGCCGGGGCTCAATCAAATGACGTCGACGAGTTCCGGCGGCAGCTCGCTGATCACTTTGCAATTCACGCTCGATCTCAACATCGACGTCGCCGAGCAGGAAGTTCAAGCGTCCATCAACGCTGCGTCCTCGTTCCTGCCGACCGATCTGCCCAACCCGCCGATTTACAGTAAAACCAATCCTGCCGACGCGCCCGTTTTGACCCTCGCTCTAACATCGAAGACGCTGCCCCTGTCGAAAGTCGAAGACCTCGCGGATACCCGGCTGGCACAGAAAATTTCGCAGCTTTCCGGGGTCGGTCTGGTGAGCATCAGCGGCGGCCAAAAACCGGCGGTGCGTGTCCAAGCCAATCCTGCCGAGCTTGCCTCCTACGGGCTGACGATGGAAAACGTGCGCAGCGCCATCGCCCAGTCAAACGTCAATCAAGCCAAAGGTAATTTCGATGGTCCGCGCCAAGCCTACACCATCGGCGCCAACGATCAGCTGCTGTCGAGCGATCAGTACGGCTCGCAGATCATCGCCTACCGCAACGGCGCCCCGGTGCGGCTGTCCGACGTCGCCAACGTCGTCGACGGCGTCGAGAACAGTAAGCTCGCGGCGTGGATGAACCAGGCGCCCGCGGTCATCGTGAACATCCAAAGACAACCGGGCGCCAATATCATAGCGGTGGTCGACCGCATAAAAAACCTCCTGCCCCAACTCAAAGGTTCGCTGCCCGCCTCGGTCGACGTGGCGATACTGACGGACCGAACGAATACGATCCGCGCTTCGATTGCAGACGTGCAGTTTGAGCTCATGCTCACGGTGGCCCTCGTCGTGATGGTGATTTTTCTCTTCCTGCGCACTTTCTCCGCCACGGTGATTCCGAGTATCGCGGTTCCCTTGTCCATCGTCGGCACCTTCGGCGTCATGGCTCTGCTCGGCTACAGCTTGAACAATCTGTCGTTGATGGCCCTGACTATTTCCACCGGCTTTGTCGTCGACGATGCCATCGTGATGATCGAGAACATCACACGCTACATCGAGGCGGGCGACTCGCCCCTCGACGCCGCCCTTAAAGGATCCAAACAGATCGGCTTCACGATTCTGTCGTTGACCGTCTCGCTGATCGCGGTTTTGATCCCGCTGCTCTTCATGGGCGATATCGTCGGGCGCCTGTTTCGCGAATTCGCCGTCACCTTGAGCGTGACGATCCTGGTCTCGGCAGTGGTGTCGCTCACGCTCACGCCGGTCATGTGCGCCAAGTTGCTGCGCCATAGACCTGAGTCGCAGCAAGGCCGTTTTTATCGAGCCTCGGAACGCATGTTCAATTCCGTGATCGATTACTATGGGCGCACCTTGACGTGGGTGCTGCGTCACCAAACCGCCACGCTCTGGGTCGCCGCGGCGACGCTCGTCTGCACCGTGCTGCTCTATGTTTATATCCCCAAGGGCTTTTTCCCGGTGCAGGATACCGGAGTGATCCTCGGCATCTCTGCAGCGCCTGCGACGGTCTCGTTCACCGCCATGGCCGAGCGCCAGCAGGCGCTTGCCCGGGTCATTCTTCGAGACCCGGCGGTCGAGAGCCTGTCGTCGTTCATCGGCGTCGACGGCACCAACACAACGCTCAATAGCGGCCGCATTCTGGTCAATTTGAAGCCTCTGGCGCAGCGGCAGCTTAACGCCAGCGACGTCATCCGCCGCTTGCAACCGGCGCTCGCCAAGGTGGACGGCATCACCTTGTTCATGCAACCGGTGCAAGATTTGACGGTGGAAGACCGGGTTAGCCGCACCCAATTTCAATACAGCCTCGAAAGCCCGGACGCGAAAGAGCTCGGTATTTGGGTGCCGCAATTTATCAAGCAGCTCCAGTTGAGGCCGGAACTTCGCGATGTCGCCAGCGATCAATTGGACGAAGGACTCGCTGTCCATCTGGTGATCGACCGCGATGCCGCCGCACGTCTCGGCATTACCGCGCAGACTCTCGACGACACGCTTTATGACGCCTTCGGCCAGCGCCAGATTTCGACGATCTTCACCCAGTTGAATCAATACCGCGTCGTCATCGAAGTGAAACCCGATTTTCAGAAAACTCCGGCGGATCTAGGTAATCTCTACGCGCAGTCGAGCACCGGCGGCGCAGTGCCGCTCAGTGCATTCACTCAATCGGAGCGTTCCAACGCGCCGTTGACGATCAACCACCAGGGGCAATTTCCGGTAGTCAATGCTTCATTTAACTTGGCGCCGGGCGCCGCGCTCGGACAGGCGGTCCGGGCGGTGGAAGATACCAAGCAAAGCCTCGGCCTGCCGGCGAGTATCCAGGCGGGCTTTCAAGGCACGGCCCAGGCGTTTCGCGTTTCGTTGGCCAATGAGCCGTTTTTGATCCTCGCCGCGCTGGTCACCGTCTACATCGTCTTGGGCGTGCTCTACGAAAGCTATATTCATCCGGTGACGATTCTCTCGACCCTGCCATCTGCCGGCGTCGGCGCGCTCCTGGCACTGATGCTCTGTCGGACGGAGTTCAGCGTGATCGCGCTCATCGGCATCATATTGCTCATCGGTATCGTCAAGAAAAACGCCATCATGATGATCGACTTCGCGCTCGACGCCGAACGGCAAGAAGGTAAACCTCCCGTCGACGCGATATATCAGGCCTGTCTGTTGCGCTTTCGTCCGATCATGATGACCACGATGGCCGCGCTGCTCGGCGCCGTCCCGTTGGCGTTCAGCGCCGGCACCGGCGCGGAGCTGCGCCAACCCCTGGGCATTTCGATCATCGGCGGCCTGCTGCTCAGCCAACTGCTGACGTTATACACAACGCCGGTCATCTATCTCGCCTTCGACCGTTTAGCCAAACGACTAGTTCGTCTGCGTCTCCGCAGCCGCGCCAACCATCCGGTTGGGGAAATCGGTTCATGAATTTTTCCGCGCCGTTCATAAACAGGCCCGTGGCGACCACTCTGCTGACCGTCGCCGTCGGGCTGGCCGGAACTCTGGCGTATTTTTTCTTGCCGGTCTCGCCTTTGCCGCAAGTGGACTTTCCGACGATCCAAGTGCAAGCCAAGCTCCCGGGCGCGAGTCCGGAGACTATGGCTTCATCGGTTGCCACGCCATTGGAACGGCAGTTCGGCCGCATCGCCGGCGTAACCGAAATGACCTCCTCAAGCTCGCTTGGCTCGACCTCGGTGGTGTTGCAGTTCGAGCTAAATCGCAATATCGACGCCGCGGAGCGAGACGTACAAGCGTCGATTAATGCCGCCCGCAGCCAATTGCCCGCCAACCTGCCGAGCAATCCGAGCTATAAAAAAGTAAATCCCGCCGACGCGCCCGTGATCATGCTCGCGCTGACTTCCGACTTCATCGAGCGGGCGCGCATGTATGACATCGCCTCATCCGTGTTGCAGCAAAAGCTTTCTCAGGTTAAAGGCGTCGGCGAGGTCGACGTTGGCGGCGGCGCGTTGCCCGCGGTCAGGGTCGATGCCAATCCGACGATTTTGAATCATTTCGGCCTGGGGCTGGAAGATCTTCGCGCGGCGCTGAACCGCGCCAATGCCAACCGTCCGAAAGGCGCGCTCGCCGACGACCGGCAAACCTGGTGGCTCAGCACAACCGATCAACTTTTGAAAGCCGACGCCTACCGGCCGCTGATCATTACCTATCGCAACGGCGGCGCCGTTCGCGTCGGCGATGTCGCCACGGTGACAGACTCGGTCGAAGATATTCGCACCGGCGGATTGGCGAACGGCAAGCCCGCCGTGCTGTTGGTGATCTACCGCGAGCCGGGCGCCAATATTATCGAAACGGTCGACCGCGTGCTGGATCTCTTGCCGTTGCTGCGCGCTTCGATTCCGCCGACCATCAGGCTTTCCGTCGTACTCAACGCCACGACGACGATTCGCGCGTCGGTCCGAGACGTAGAATTGACCCTGCTCGCTTCCCTCTCGCTGGTGGTTCTCGTCGTGTTTTTGTTTCTGCGTAGCGCGCGCTCGACGCTGATCCCCAGCATCGCCGTGCCGATATCCCTTCTCGGCACGTTTGGCGGCATGTATTTGGCGGGTTATAGCCTCGACAACTTGTCGCTCATGGCGCTCACCATCGCCACCGGCTTCGTCGTAGACGACGCCATCGTCGTCATTGAAAACATCACCCGCCATCTGGAACAGGGCATGACGCCGCTCGATGCGGCGTTGCGCGGCGCTAGGGAGATCGGCTTTACCGTCATGTCCATCAGTGTTTCTCTGATCGCGGTGTTCATCCCGATCCTTATGATGGGCGGTATTGTCGGACGGCTGTTTCGCGAGTTTGCCGTGACCTTGTCCATGGCCATCGCCGTCTCCATGCTGATATCGCTCACCCTGACGCCGATGATGTGCGCGACGCTGCTCGTGGCGCACGATCGGCAGCGCCACGGCAAGTTCTATAAAGGCGGCGAGCGGCTGTTTCAATGGCTGCTAGGCAAATACCAATCGTCGCTCACTTGGGTTTTGCGTCATCAGCCGCTCACTCTTGCGGTCACACTGATGACCATGGCCGCCAGCAGCGCTCTCTATGTGATCGTCCCCAAAGGCTTCTTCCCGCAGCAGGACACGGGGCGCATCGCCGGCTCCATCGTCGCCGATCAGGCCACGTCGTTTCAATCCATGCGCCAGCGGATGACGCAACTGGCGAACACGGTTAAAAACGACCTCGCAGTCGATGCGGTGATGGCTTTCAATGGCGGCGGATTCGGCGGCCGGCCGTTAAACACCGGGAATATGTTTATCACTCTCAAACCTCTGAATGATCGACGCCTCAGCGCCGATCAAATCATCGGACGGCTGCGCGGCCAGCTGCAGCGCTTTCCGGGAGTCAATCTCTACCTACAGCCGGTGCAGGATTTGCGGGTCGGCGGCCGGCGCGCCAATGCGCAATACCAGTACACGCTGCAGAGCGACAGCGTTCACGATCTCCTCCTTTGGGCGCCGCGCATGCTGCAAAAACTCAAAACCGTGCGCGGGCTGCTCGACTTGAACAGCGACCAGCAGGACAAGGGACTGCAAGCCGGCCTCGTCATCGATCGCGCCACCGCGGCGCGTCTCGGAATTACGGCTCAAGCGATCGACAACGCACTTTACGATGCCTTCGGCCAACGCCAGGTATCGACCATGTACACTTCGCTCAATCAATATCACGTGGTGCTCGAAGTGGCGCCTGAGTACTGGCAAAACCCGGAAGGACTAAAAAATATTTACGTGACCGGGCGTAGCGGCGCTCAGGTGCCGTTGAATGCGCTCACCCGCTACGAACCTTCCACCGTGCCATTGGTGGTAACCCATCAAGGGCAGTTTCCCTCGGTCACGCTTTCCTTCAATCTCGCGCCCGGACTCGCGCTCGGTGACGCGGTTCAGAGCGTCGATGAGGCCGCCGCGCAAATCGGCCTGCCATCGACGATTCACGGCAGCTTCCAAGGCACCGCGCAAGCTTTTCAATCGTCACTCGCAAACGAGCCGCTGCTGATCGGCGCCGCGCTGATCACGGTGTACATCGTTCTCGGCGTGCTGTACGAGAGCACGATCCATCCGATTACGATTCTCTCGACCTTGCCGTCCGCGGGCGTCGGGGCGCTCCTGGCGCTGCTGCTGTGCCGCACCGATCTCAGTGTCATCGCGCTCATCGGTATCATCCTGCTGATCGGCATCGTCAAGAAAAATGCCATCATGATGATCGACTTCGCGCTGGAAGCGGAACGCGGCGAAGGCAAAAACTCGGAGCAGGCGATTTATCAGGCTTGCTTGCTGCGGTTTCGGCCGATCATGATGACCACCATGGCGGCGCTGCTGGGTGGTTTGCCGCTCGCGCTCGGGGGCGGAGTCGGCTCGGAACTCCGCCGACCGCTGGGGATAGCCATTGTCGGCGGACTGATCTTCAGCCAGATGCTGACCCTTTACACAACCCCGGTCGTTTATCTTTACATGGAGCGCTGCCGGCTTTATTTCGAGCGCTGGCGCGATGCCAGGCAGGGCCGGCTCGCGCGCCACGCGGTTTAGGAGACAGACATGAATTCGGCCACGGAAAATTGCAGCGCGAATGGCCACTCCGGTGAATCATTATCGCTCGTTCTCGGCGCGCTGCTCGCGCTGCTTTCCGCGTGCACGGTGGGGCCGAATTACTCGCGTCCACCCGTGACAACACCGGCAAACTACAAAGAAGTTCGTGCGTTAAACGCAGCGCAGTCGATCGACGATATCATCGGCGCAACCTGGTGGAAAATCTTTGGCGACCCGGAGCTCAATGCCCTCGAGGAGCAGGTCGACATCTCGAATCAAAATATCGCGCAAGCAGAAGCGCGCTTCCGTCAGGCGCGCGCGCTCGTACAAGCTGCGCGCGCCGCTTACTTTCCGACCGTCACCGTCGGCCTTGGGGTAACCCGCTCGCAGCCCTCGGCAACGGTCAACCCGGGACCCGCCAAAGTGACGAACGCCTTTACTGAACACTCATTGCCGATTGACGTTTCTTGGGAATTGGATGTGTGGGGAAGGATCCGCCGCACGGTCGAATCCAGCGAGGCGACCGCGCAAGCCAGCGCCGCTGATTTGGCAGCCGCCAAGCTCAGCGCGCAGGCCGAACTGGCGCAAGATTACTTTCAATTGCGCTCGCTGGATTCGCAGAAGCAGTTGCTCGACGAAACTGCCGTCGCCTTTCAAAAATCGCTCGATCTCACCAACAACCGCTACAATAGCGGCGTCGCCTCGCGCGGTGACGTATTGCAGGCGGAAACCCAGCTCAAAACCACCCAGGCCCAAGCCATCGACGTCGGCGTGCAACGCGCGCAATTGGAACACGCCATCGCTCTCTTGACAGGAAAAGCGCCGGCGGATCTCTCGGTTTCTTCGACAGCGCTTACCACGCCGCCGCCTGCCATCCCCGCCGGCGTGCCGGCGGAGCTCTTGCGGCGACGGCCGGATATCGCCGCCGCCGAGAGACTAGCGGCCGCAGCCAACGCGCAGATCGGCGTCGCCGAAGCGGCGTACTATCCGACCGTCTCAGCGGATGTCCGAGGCGGTTTTGAAAGCTCGAGTCTAGCAAAATGGTTTTCGTGGCTGGGGCGATTCTGGTCTGCGGGTCTTAGCGTGTCGCAAACTTTGTTTGACGGAGGCCTGAGAGGCGCACAAACCGATCAAGCGCGAGCAGCGTATGATGCGGGTGTCGCCGCCTACAGGGAGACGGTGCTGACCGGATTCCAAGAGGTCGAGGATAACTTGGCCGCCCAGCGAATCCTCGCCGACGAAGCCCAAGCGCAAGATGAAGCGGTAAAATCCGCGCAACAATCTTTGGCCGTGACCATGAACCAGTACCAAGCAGGAATCGTTAGCTACTTAAACGTGGTCGTGGGCCAGACCACGGCACTCAATAATCAAAGAACCGCAGTAGATATTCTCGGCCGGCGTCTCAACGCGAGCGTCCTCTTGGCTAGTCCATATTCGAAAATTGTCTGGGCTCTCCTTGCGTTTGCGCCGGGCGTATCGTATGTCGCTCTTATTTCCGGCGCGGACCTAATCCTTCAGTACCGGACCGGATAGAAAAATAGGCAATCGGCCATAGGCCCGGACGCCAAGGAGGCAAAATGCGTGAGATCCTGACAGGTATCTTCAGCTGGCCGTGGTTTTCCCAACCGCACGGTTACAATTTTAACGGCCACTTTATCAAGCACGCTAACGGGAGCCTCTACATTGAAGGGCCGTATATTGGACTTGGGTCCAATGCCCTTCTGACCGCCAGAGCGAGCCTTTCGATCCTGTTTCGCGCCATGGGGCGGGCTTTAGAAAACAAGAGACTTCTAACGAAGATTCTGATATCAAAACGACGTGACTCGGGACGATTTCGATATTCGAAAATATCTGCTCGAGACCAGGGAGTGCGTTGATCGCGCTCTAACTCGTTACCTCAAAAACGACAGCCAAATGGCCTCCGTCCTTCATCAGGCCGCGTGTTATAGTGTGTTCGATGGAGGCAAAAGGCTGCGTCCCATACTGACTCTCGCAGCCGGTGAGTTGTTCGGTGCCAAGCGACAACTTCTGTTGCCGTTTGCTTGCGCTATGGAGTTGATTCACTGTTATTCGCTGATCCACGACGACCTGCCGGCGCTCGATAACGACGATTTGCGGCGCGGCAAGCTTTCCTGCCACAAGCGTTTTGGTGAAGCGATAGCGCTGCTGGCTGGTGATGCGTTACTTACCGAAGCTTTTTTTATTATGTCGGACCCAAACGTGACCCGGCGGTTGAGAGGCCCTCTCGCCTCCAATCTCATTCGCGAGGTTGCCTCCGCAGCTAGCATTAGAGGCATGATCGGCGGACAAAGCACCGAGCTCGAACTCGTCAAGGACAAGGTCACAACGGCTATGCTAGAGAGCATGGATCGCTTAAAGACCGGCGCCTTGATCACCACAGCAGCTCGCGTCGGGGCAATGATCGGTAAAGCAACGCGCAAGGACGTCGAACGAGTTACGCGATACGCGCAAGCGCTCGGTTACATCCTGGACGCGCATGAAATTTCGACGGACAGCCACGACCATAAAGGCATAGCCAATTATTTATCCGTCGCCGGGCCCGTGAGGACCAGCGAACGTGTGCAGGCGCTTTTATCCGAGTGCCTAAGAGAAATGGAATATTACGGCAGCGCAGCGGAACCTTTGCGAGCGATTGCGCGCTACGTCGCCGAAAGAGACCGCTGACACCTAGAGAGAAGCGAATCAGACGCTAGCGATCGGACGGCGCGCTTTAAAGAGTCGCCCAACGAATTCCGAACAGGGGTGCAGGGTATATCCGATCCTCTTGCAAGGCGTGCTACGATGATCAAGAACAACAACAAGCTCGTCGAATAGCCGGCCAATTGAAAAGGGAGGAACAAGCTCGTCGAATAGCCGGCCAATTGAAAAGGGAGGAAAAAACATGCTGTCTTTTAGACACAAAAGCGTCATGTCTGAGATCACCTCACCTCCTGATTGCGATCCTCGCGATACGGGTCCGGGAAAATTGTGGCGCAGCGACGATGAATTTCAATCGGAAATGCTACAGGGAGTTTCCCGCACCTTTGCATTAACTATTCCACAGCTTCCTCCGGTGCTTTGCCGAGTCGTGTCCAACGCTTATCTTCTGTGTCGCATTATCGACACTATAGAAGACGAGCCGGTCATTAGTCCCCGGCAAAAAAGCTACTTTTGCCAGCAATTTTTGAAGACCTTGAGCGGCGAGATCAACGCCGAACCGTTTCTCCGTCAACTCGGCGCGTCGCTTTCAAGTCAAACACCACCCGCCGAGCACGAACTGATTCGCAACGTTACTCGTGTGGTGCGAATCACACGCAGTTTTTCCGAGGCGGAACGCCGCGTGCTGCAGCAGTGTGTCCGCGCCATGGCTAGAGGCATGAGCCAATTCCAGTTACGGGGCGGAAAACACGGCCTGCAAACTTTGGCGGAGCTCGATCAATACTGTTATTACGTTGCCGGTGTCGTCGGCCAAATGCTGACCCGTCTGTTTTGTCTCCACTCCCCGGAAATAGCCAAAAAGCGCGACGCCCTGATGGTGTTTGCAATCTCGTTCGGGCAGGGCCTGCAGATGACGAATATCCTGAAAGACGTGTGGGAAGATTATGAGCGCGGAGCCTGTTGGTTGCCCCGGAACCTCTTCGCCGAGGAAGGATTCGATCTCGACGATTTGACGACGGTGAGGAATCGGACAGAGTTCGAGCACGGAATTCAGCGTCTTATCGGCATCGCGCATCGACACTTGCGCAACGCGATAGCTTATACGTTGCTTATCCCTAAGCAGGAAACGGGAATTCGTAAGTTCTGTCTCTGGGCTACCGGCCTGGCCGTGTTGACGCTGCGCAAGATCGATAAGCGCCTTTACTACACGAACGGCGCTCAGGTGAAGATTTCCCGATTGAGTGTCAAGGGAACGATTTTGGCTACCCGCCTAACGCTCCAAAACGACGCTCTACTGAAACTGCTCTTTTACCTCGCTGCTTGGCATTTGCCTCTAGCCTCCGAAAGAGCTGGATTTCCGTCGCTGGACCCAAATGAAATTGAAACGAAAAGCGCATTTTGAGATCGCCGGTTCGCCTCTCCCTCATGGCGCCACCCTTCCGAACCACCCGGCACGCTGAAAAAAAGAGAATAGAGAGCTCGGATGAGTTGCGCCCAGCTGAGCTGGAACGCGCAATTCGAGATGCCGCGGATGCGTTGCACGAGTTGCAACACCCGCAGGGGTACTGGTGTTTCGAGCTCGAGGCCGACTGCACGATTCCCGCCGAATATATCCTGATGATGCACTACATGGATGAAATCGACGAGCAGCTCGAGAAGAAACTTGCCTCCTACTTGCGCACCCGCCAAAGGCAGGACGGCGGCTGGCCGCTCTACTACGGCGGCAACGCCGAGATCAGCTGTTCCGTAAAAACTTACTATGCGCTAAAACTTGCGGGTGACGCGCCGGATGCGCCCCACATGGCGAAAGCCCGCGAGACGATCCTTCGGCTGGGCGGAGCATCTCGAAGCAATGTGTTTACCCGGATCACGCTTGCCATCTTCGAGCAACTTCCCTGGCGTGCCGTGCCATTTTTGCCGGT
>WNGA01006934.1_pt1 | contig 26664 bp, 28 predicted proteins | sample 5400061 | NCBI WGS metagenome assembly WNGA01 (sample SAMN13153366, study PRJNA577476) | soil metagenome | isolation source: 100 cm soil or saprolite under grassland replicate 2 | place: USA:California | collected 2016-06-15 | reverse complement strand
TGAGCGTGACGCGATCGCGCGATTTTGGGAGTGGCGCTCTGCCCTATCCCTCTCATGAGCCGACTTGCAGATCTATGAGCATGCTAGTCGGGAAAGCTGATCTAGGTCGCGTCAGAGCCTTGTTAGCTTCGCGCGAGCTTCGGGTCAGCTTGCTAGGCGTAGCCGCCTACGTTCCAGTCTTTCCCCCATGGCAGCACTCGCAACAGCGTGATCGCGGCGCCCGCCATCCCGATCGTCAGGCCCGCCACGCCTACCACCACCAAAGACTCCCACCAGCTCATAACGCTCCGCGTCGCCGCCGCTCGCCAGGCCGTCACGGCACCGCTGCTGCCGGTGCCTGGAGCTTGCGCTCGGCCTCGGCGAGGGCTTCGTAGATGGCCGCCGCATCCGCTGCCGCGAGCAGCGCCCCGACTGCCGCGGGGCGGGCGACCATGTGCGACAGCTTCGTCAGCCACGGAAGATGAAGCTCCTCATACTTGAGCCCGAGCACGAAGAAGAGATGCGTCGGCCCCCCGTCGAGCGCGTCGAAGTCCACGCCGGGCTTCGATCTCCCGAGGATCATGAACGGACGGACGACGTGTTCGGGATTCCGGTGCAGCGTGTGCAGAAACGCAATGCCGTTTCCAGTAGCGCTCGGCATCACGTTCTCCCGCTCGATCAGGCCGCCCACGAACCACGTCTTGTCGCGCACCAGCCCCAACGAGTGGGCGTGAGCCGCTAGCTCTTCCACTGCCGTGGTCTTGGTGCGGGCCGCGAGATCAGGAAGGATGTGGCTGGGCGCGAAGCAGCTCGCGAGGTCGAGCAGCAGCCAACCGGCTCGCTCCGTCCGAGGCGGGTCGACGTAGCGGCGACTGATGCCGAGCATCTGATCGTCGAGCCAGGCGTCGATCATGGCTTTCCGGAACCGCCACTGGTTGCCGACCTTGACGGCTGGCAGGGGGCCTTCTGCGGCCAACTTGAGGACGGTCCGCTCGTTCAAGTTCAGGTACCCGGCCAGCTCCTTCACTGTCATCAGGCGGTCGTCCCGCTCCGTCCGTTCCCCGTTCAAAGGGTCGTCTCCTCTTCCCTTGACACTCACCTGTCAGAATACGTAGAGTTACTCCGCCGGTTAGGAACTACTCAATATTACCGAGATTATCCCAGAAGTGCATCACGATTCGCAGAGGCCAAGCCAGCGTGGGCGAATAGTCGAGGCGGGGCCCAGCGGCCGCAACTCCGGCCCACGGAGCCGAGCCCCAGGGACCCGTTCTGGCAGCCTCTGAAAGAGTGACGTGGGGAGGGAACTGCTGCTCGCAGCCGTTTGTACCACCCCTGAACCCGTACGGCGCGCCGCGGCGCGCGGAGGCAGATCTGTGACCGGTCCCGGAAAGCCTTCTCAACCATCGCAACCCCAGAAGGGGAACCCGCAGCCGCCGAAGCCACCTCCGCCGCAACCGCAGCGGTCTCCCAACCCGACTCCGTGGCCCAAGACGCCCAACCCCAGCGGTCCGTCACAGCCGGGTCCGAAGCCGAAGTAGGAGGATGACAAGCTTGTGAGAGGCCCGGCGTCGAGTCCGGGCCTCGCTTTCCCTTACACAGCTTGGTGGTCGCGTCACCCGCTCTCGATCCTGCCCAGGAGGCGGAGGAGGCCGTCCAGCACCGTGAGGGGGTGGGGTGGGCACCCAGGCACCCACAGATCCACCGGGAGCAGGTTGCCGACGCCGTTGGTTACCTCAGGGCTCCCGCGGAACGGCCCCCCGCTGAGCGCGCACGCTCCGACCGCAATGACGAGCTTCGGGGACGGAACCGCCTCGTACGTCTTCTCGAGCGCTCCCCGCATGTTGGTGTTCACCGCGCCGGTCACGACGATGCCGTCGGCGTGCCGCGGGGAGGCGACGAACTGGATCCCGAATCGGGCCAGGTCGAACACGACATTCCCGAGCGCCACGAGCTCGGCTTCACACCCGTTGCAGCTCCCGGCCACGACCGACCGGAGCCGCAGCGACCGCCGGAACAGTTTTCGGCTGCGCTCCTCGAGAGCCCGGGCCAGCTCGACCTCGCCGTCTGGCGTGACCAGAGCGTCCCGGATGGACGCAGCCATGCGATAGTCGCGGCTATAGCTGATCGCGCCTTCCGCGCAGGCGCTGGCCTCCTCCGGGCTGAACAGACACGCGCCCAGATCCACCTCGACGGGCCCCTGCGGTTCCGCTCGCAGAAAGGCGGATGGCGCTCGGCCCGCGCACTGCCGGCACGCGTCCCCACATCTGGCCGGATCTCGGGTCGGACGGCCGCGAAAGCGCTCCGGGAAGTCCGCTCCGTCTCGGGGGAAGCGGGACGTCCGGATCCCCTGCTGCAGCCTCGTCTTGATCCAATTGAACACCGCTACGTCCTCAGTTCAGAGATCATGGCCGGCGTATGACAGGTTGAAGCTCTTGTTGCAGAGCGGGAAATCAGAGATCTCGTTCCCGGGCATCGCGAGGGCCACGGCGGCCCAGTTGTGGAACGAGGGGTCGACGACCTTGTGCCGGCGCACGCGCCCGCCATCGTCGGTGATCACGACATGGACGATCTCGCCGCGCCATCCCTCGACCATCGCCACGACAAATTCGTTCGCTCGCAGCGGGCCGCAGTTCACTCGGGCGGGACCCTTGGGGAGCGCGTTAAGCTGCTCGATCGTGAACTCGAGCGACCGCTGGATCTCGAGGCGCCGGACCAGTGCGCGCGCCAGGACGTCACCGGCCCACGCCGTGGCCACCGGGATGTGGGCGAAGCGGAAGATCCCCCAGGGGTGATCGTGCCGCACGTCGCGCGGCAGCTCGCACGCTCGGGCCGCTGGGCCGACGAACCCGTACTCGACACAGGCACCGCGGGGGACGACACCGACGCCCTCCAGCCGTGCCTGAACCGACGCGCTCTCGAACAGCAAAGCGAGCGCCGGCTCGAGCTCCTCATCGAGGTGTTGCAGCCGGTCGCGCATCTCACCGGCCATGACCGGCGTGAGGTCGAACGCCGCCCCGCCGGGGCGGACGAGGCCCCGCCCGTAGCGATTCCCGGACAGCAGCATCAGGAGGTTGAGGCATTCGCCCCGCATGCGACCGAGGTACGCCGCTGCCGGCTGGAAGGCGACGTCCCCCGCGATCGCGCCGAGGTCGCCGATGTGGTTCGCCAGGCGCTCCAGCTCGAGCGCGATTCCACGGACCGTCTGCCCCCGCGGGCTTTTTCTACTTCGGGCCAGCGCCTCCAGCGCACCGCAGTACGCCCCCGCGTGGCCGACCACCGTGTCTCCCGCAATCGACTCGGCGACGAGCACGGCGCGATCGCGATCGACGCGTTCGAGGAGTCGCTCCACCCCGCGGTGCTGATAGCCCAGCATGATCTCGAGGAACAACACCAGCTCCCCGTGCGCCTGAAACCGAAAATGTCCGGGTTCGATGATTCCAGCGTGGACCGGGCCGACGGCGACCTCGTGCACCTCCTCCCCTTCAACGCGAAAAAACGGATACGCCTCGCGGTCCAGCGCGTCGGCCCGCCGCCCCGGCGCGAGATGGTCGGGAGGATGCCGCCGGAGCGGCTTGAGCCAGGGATGGCCTTCGGGCACCACGCCGCACTGCTCGGCGATCTCGCGCTCGAAGCCGTGGGCCTGGGGGCACGCCGGTGATAGCGACGGGTAGCGATCCCCCACTATCGCGCTCGTCGCGCCGAGCTCCCCTCCGGCATCGTCGGCGAGGATCGCGATGAGCCGCGTCTGGTCGCTCCCTTCCGGCATGCCAAAGAAGGCCGCGAGCCGCCAGCCCTCCGCGACGGCCGCCACCACCGACTTATGAACGCGCTCCATCGGCTCCACGGGAACCGCATCCAGGGGGACGGCACGCCGGTTGCGAAGACCGAGCTCCCGGAACCGGCTCATGGGGGGCTTCCGCCGAGCGCGACGGCGGCGCGTGCCAAGACGTTATGCAACGGGCCTGGGATGTAGACGCCCAGCATCAGGACCGCGGCGGCCAGCGCCACAGGGCCCGCCACGAGCCACGGGCTCTCCCGGACGGGGGCGGTGCCCGGCTCGGGCTCCCCGAGCGCGATCCCGAGTACGAGCGCCGCCATCCCGACGAAAATGATCGCCAGCATGAGCAGTATGGCCGCCGCAATCCAGGGGTGCCCCGCATTGATCGCCGCGCGCAGGATGGTGAACTCACTCATGAACAGCCCGAACGGAGGTGAACCCGTCACGGCGAAGAGACCGAGCACGAGGAGCGCCGCCGAAACGGGAAGCGTGCGGATCAATCCTCGGTTGCCGGCCGCCGTCGCGCTCCCGGTGGCGAGCACGATATTCCCGGTGACGAGGAACACCCAACCCTTCGAGAGGCCGTTGTTGACCAGGTGGAGCATGCTGCCGTACGCTCCCACGCCACCCAGCCCGAGCCCGAGGACGAGCAGCCCCATGTGCTCCACACTGGAGTAGGCGAGGAGCCGCTTCACGTCGCTCTGGCCGATGATGAACACGGCCGCGACGGCGAGCGAGAGAAGCCCGAACCCGACGAGCACCGGTTGCGCGAACGATCCGAGCCCGGCGGCCATCACCACCTCGGTCACGCGCGCGACGCCGAGGAACGCGCAGCTCGTCAGCGCGCCGGCCATGAGACCGCTGACGAGACTGGGCGCTTCCCCATAGGTGTCGGGCTTCCAAGTGTGCATCGGGGCGAGTCCCATCTTCGTGCCAAAGCCGACGAGGAGGAACAGGAACGCGACGCGGAGCCACGCCGGGTGCAGCTCGCGGGCATGCTCAAGGAGGTCCGGGAGGACCAGCGGGCGACCCGGGACGTCGACTTGCGCGCTGGCGAGGAAGAACGTGCCGAGGAGCGCGAGGGCGATGCCGACCGACGAGATAACGAGGTACTTCCACGTCGCCTCGAGCGAGCGACGGTCACGACGCAAGAAGACGAGCGGCGCGACCGACAGCGTCGTGGCCTCCATTCCGACCCAGAGCATCGCCAGGTGTTGCGCGAGCGACACGACCGATGCGGCGCTCAGGAACGCCAGGAGGCCTCCCGCGAACACGCGGCCGCTGCGCGGCTTCTCGCGCCGCAGGTACCCGACGGCGTAGGTCACCGTGACCAGGAAGAGGGCGCTGGTCAAGGTGAGGACGGTGAGGCCGAGCGGATCGGCGGCCATCCAGCCGCCCAGCGCGGCGGGCTCCGGGACCGCCCACAGCGTGACAACCAGAAACAGGTGCGCCAGCGCGATGACGGCCAGGAGGCCGACCGGAACGCGGCGCCCGCGGAACGCGGGGAAGCCGAGGACGGCGAGCGCGGCGAGCAGGGGGAGCGCGCAGATGGCGAGCAGGCGCATCAGTCCGAGAGCTCCGTCAGACGCGTGGAATCGAGCGAGTCGAACTCGCGATTGATGTGGAACACCACGATCCCCATGATGAACACACCGACGAACACGTCGAGCAACACCCCGAGCTCGATGAGAAACGGCACACTCTCGGTCTGCGTCAGCCCGAACAGGTAGATTCCGTTCTCGAGGATGAGATAGCCCACCACCTGCATCAGCGCTTTGCGTCGCGTGGTCAGGACGAGGAAGCCGATCATGAGGGTCGCCAGCGACACCGGCACGAGCAGCGATTGTTGCGTCGCCGGCAGGGGCAGACGGGAGGCGATGGCGAACGCGAGGGCGATGGCAAGCGCGCCGAGCAGTTGCGAGGCGATGAACCCGACGAGCGGCTCGATTTCGCGGCGCACCGCGGCCTCCCGAATTGCGCGCGCCAGGAACCACGGCAGCACGACGGCCTTCACCACGACAGTGCCCAGCCCGAGACTGACGGCGTGCACCGAGAGCTGCGGGGCCAGCAACAGCGGCAGGAGTCCGAGCAGCACGCCCTGTGCGGCCAGCCCGCGGATACAGCTGGTGAGCCGCGTCGTGCCGAGCACCGCGAGGTCCGAGAGCACGATGAGCAGGAGGACGAGCTGGGCGGCGTTGTGCATGGTCAATGCACCTGGAGGATGATGCCGAACGACGCGAGCACGGCGGCTCCGACGAGAAGCTGCGGTACGCGATTCAGCCGGAGCCGCGCCATGATCGACTCCACGACCCCGACCGCCACCGCCACGAGCGCGAGCCCCGCGAAGAGCACGGCGATCGCCACGCCCCCGGAGAGGTCCGCGCGGGGCACGAAGACGCTCACGACCAAGACGCCGAAGAGCGCCAGCTTGAGGGCGCCGCCATACAAAATGAAGGCGAGGTCGGGTCCGCTGTGGTCGAGGACGATGACTTCGTGGATCATGGTCAGCTCGAGGTGCGTCGCCGGGTCGTCCACCGGCACGCGGGAGTTTTCAGCCAGCAGCAGCACGAACAAGCTGATGCCCACGAGGCTCAGGGACGCCCCGGCGCGGGGCCACGCCACCGCCAGCGGCGTCCCTAGCATGCCGCCGAGCGAGATCTCGCCCGTCGAGAGGACGAGCGCGATGAAGCAGAGAAACAGCGTCGCCTCCGCGAAACTCGCGATCGTGACCTCGCGGCTCGCGCCCATCCCCTCGAAGCTCGACCCTGTGTCCAACCCCGCGAGCACGAGGGCGAAGCGCCCCAGGGCGAGTAGCCCGGCGAACACCACCAGGTCGCCCGCAAAGCCTGCCGGCGAGGCGCGGCCGTCGAGCGGGAGGAACAGGGTGGCGACGAAGAGGGACGCGAGCACGACGACCGGGCCGGCGCGAAACACCCAGGTCGTCGTCCGGCTGTAAACGGTTCCCTTCCGCAACAGCTTCCAGAGATCGTAATACAGCTGCAGCACTGGCGCGCCGCGCCGGCCGGTGAGCAGCGACTTGGTCTTCACCGCGATGCCCGGCACCGCCGGGGCCGCGATGCTCAGGATGCCGAGAGCGGCCACTCCTTCCCAGGTCACGGCGTCCGACCCGTTGCGACGAGGTAGAGCAGCACGCCGACGACGGCGACGACGACGTACAGCAGGTAGAGCTGCAGCCCGCCCCGCTGGATGGGACGCAACCCCGCGGCGGCGGCCCGGACGCCATGCCACGCGGGCAGAACGACCCGTTCCAGCACCGGATCTGTCGGGTGCGTCGCAAAGGCGTCGCCGGCGCGGGCGGTGCGGACGCCAGCGACCGGCCGGAAGACGCCAAGGAGCGGCGCGGCGAAGGACGAGGCGGTATACGCCATCCGAGGGGTCACCGCGGCGTAGCCGCACGCCCACGTCGCCGCCTCGAGGCGCGGCTGGCGACGGGCGAGCGCGCCGCGCGCCGCCCAGGCCGCGAGCAGGGCAGCGGTCAATCCCAGCGTGAACGCGGTGGCAGGACCCGCGGCGGCGACCTCCGGGCCCACCGCGCCCGGCGCGACGCCAGCGACGAGCGACCCCACTCGGAGCGCCGCCGGCACCACGGCGATCGGGAGCAGCCCGATCGCGACGCAGGCGACGGCGAGGCCGACCACCGGGCGGATCATCCCGGCGTTAGGCTCCCGGGCGGTGGTCGCAACGACGTCTCGCGGCGTTCCGAGGTACAAAATACCCACCACCTTGACGAAGCAGGCGAGCGCCAGCCCGCCGATGAGCGCCAGCGCCACCGCGGCCAGTCCGGCGAGCTGGATCGCACCGCGCGCGCTCCCCCCTACTCCCCCGCGCAGGAGCGCCTGAAAGACCACCCATTCACTCACGAATCCATTGAGCGGTGGGAGCCCCACAATCGCCGCCGAGCCGACCAGGAAGGCGGCCGCCGTTGTGGGCATTCGCCGGGCGACCCCGCCGAACCGGTCGATATCGCGCGCGCCCGTGGCGTGGATCACCGACCCCGCGCCGAGAAACAGGAGGCTCTTGAACAACGCGTGGTTGAGCGTGTGGAGCGCGGCCCCGGCGAAGCCCAGCACCGCGATGACCGGGTGCCCGTACGCCAGGCCCAAGGCGCCCGCGCCGATGCCCAGCAGGATGATGCCGATGTTCTCGACGCTGTGGAAGGCGAGGAGCCGTTTGATATCGTGCTGCGCGAGGGCCCACACAACTCCCAGCACACCGGAGCACGCTCCGAGCGCGAGCACGACCCATCCCCACCACGGTGGCGGGGGACCGAACAGGAGCACGGTCCGCAGCAGCCCGTACACCCCCATCTTGATGACGACCCCCGACATGAGCGCGGAGACGTGCGATGGCGCCGCGGCATGAGCTTCGGGGAGCCAGAAGTGGAACGGAACGAGTCCCGCCTTGAGCCCGAAGGCGACCAAGGCCAGGACGAGGATCATCCCGCCGCGGCCGGCCAAGAGCGGTCGGTGCTCGGCGAGGGCGGCGAAACTGAAATCACCCGCGTCGCCGGCCCAAGTGGCAAACAGGGCGAACAGGAGCAAGGTCCCGGCGTGCGTCACCGCCAGATAGATCAGACCGGCGCGACGGACTTCGGGACGCTCGTGCTCGAGAACGACCAGGAGGTAGGCGGTCACCGCCATGACCTCCCAAGCGATGAGAAAGGGAGCCGCCGCGCGGGCGATCACGGCCGCGGCCAGGGCACTCACCAGGAGCGCCAGGAGCAGATGGGCGGCGCCGACGGCGCGATGGCCCCGCTCACGATCGAGATAGGCCAGCCCGTAGAAGGCGCACGCGGCGCCGACGCTCAGAATCGCCAGCAGGAAGACGGCTGAGAGCGCGTCGAGCCCGAACACCCACGCGCCCAGCGGGACCGCGCCCGGCAGGCGCACGTCGGGCACCACGGCGCCGGCCAACACGGCAAGCGCGGGCGCCGCGCCGGCGACGCAGCCCGTGCCGAACAAGGCGCGAAAGACCAGCTCACCCGCGGCGGGACGTCGCGACAGTGCTGCCGCAGCAACGCCCGCCATGACGATCAAGACCAGACCGACCGCAACCAGCGTCACCGGCGCGCCCCCGGGAGGAAGAGGAGCGTCAACACCGTGAGGACCGTGACGCCGATGTAGAGCAGCGACCATGTGACGCGAGCCTGATGGTAGGCGCGCAGGCGCTGGCCGGCGCGGGCGACGGCGGCGAAAAGCGGCAGATACAGGCCGACCAGCACCCGGTCCGCCGTCCACGAGTACTGCGTCACGGCGCCAGCGAGCGCCTGAGCGCCGGCGAGCCCCGCAGCGGCTGCACCGGCAATCGCGCCACCGCCGCCGAACAGCATGCTCACCGGGTGGCGCCGCAGCAGCATGGCACCGCCCGCGCCCACGGCCCAACAGGCCAAGGCGATGGCGAGCGCCGTCACTGCGGGGACCGAAACACGCCGCTTGCTCGCCCCTCCGCCGCCCGCACGCGGCTGAGGATCTCGGAACCGGGCGCTCGGTGATTCAGCAGGCGCCGGAGCTCTTGGTCATGGAGGACGAAGCCGAGCTGGCCGAGAATGCGGAGGTGTCCGGGGACGTTTGCGCTGACCACCGTGAAGAGCGCGTGAACGGGCCGGCCGTCCACCGCGTCGAAGTCTACGGCGTCACGTAGCAGACAGAGCGTGACGAACGGGGCCGTCACGTGGAGCAGGATCGGATTCCGTACGTGCGGGATGGCGATGCCGTCCCCAATGCCGGTGGAGCCCATGGCCTCCCGTGCTTCGAGCGTCGTCGCCAAGAACTCCCGGTCGACCTCCGCCGGCAGCGGGAGACGCTGGACGATCTCCCGCAGGACACCCGCCTTGTCCAGCCCGCCCACGTCATGGTGAATGCCGCCGGCCGACAGCAACTCGGACAAGGGCGGGACCTGCTCCGGCTGCCGCTGGGCCTGTTCCAGCAGCGTGCGCGAGACCGATATCCCGTTCTCCGTCGCCCACTCCCACAACTCGATCGCGTTAAGATGGAGCCGCTCATTCACCCGATGGACCGGCAGACCGCGGCGAAGAATCCAGCGGCGGACCGTCGCCTCGTCGACGCGCAAGTACGAGGCCGCCTCGCGGACCGTCAACTGCATGTGGGCTAACTCGACGCGACGGGGACGCTGAAGAGCGCCTCTTCCGTCTTGCGGATCAGGTACTCGGGGACTTGCTTCGCGATAAGGAAATTCGGCATCCGATTCGTTAACTGCTTCGAGAGCACGCCACGGGCTGATCAGGCGGCCCAAAGCTACGGGTAACTCGGCAAGTACGTCAATTGGCGCGAAAATAAGGACAGTGTAGCTGAGTGCCAAGAAGGGACATTGTAACTGCAATTCCACGAGTTGAAGGCTGTGTCCTGAAAGAGTGTTCTATCCGGTCTCAGCCTGTCTTCATGGAACCCGCGGCATCTTCCCCGTAGCGCACAGCCCAACATTCACCTCCTCCCCCGGGGGGCGCCTATGTCGTGGAAACCCATCGTGGTTGGTGTCGATGCCTCGCTTGAAGCTGCTGAGGCAGCCGCATTCGCCGCCCGAACCGCCAAACGCGCCGGCACGAGTGTCCATTTGGTGCACGCGATCCGGGACGCGCTGGCATCCTATCAGGTGCCGGACAGTCGCTATCGCAGCGCGCTGATCGAGCAATCGCGAGCGCAGCTCATGGCGGTGTTCGGCGACTCGCTCCCCCAGGACGTCCTGGCGACCCTCTCCGTCCGGCTCGGACCGACGCCCGCAGTGCTGAAGCAGGTCGCCGCCGACGTCGCCGCCGCCTTCATTGTGCTGGGCGGGAAACACCATTCGACCCTCGGCCGGTGGCTGGGCGGCAGCACCAGCCTCAACGTGGCCCGCACCACCGACGTGCCGCTGTTGGTCACAGCCGGCCCTGCGGTCGCCGTCCGGCGCGTGCTCGTGGCCGTGGACCTATCCGGCGCCGCCGCGCCCATGGGCGGTAAGCGTCCTCGAGCCGCTCCCCGTGATCCCGGAAATCACTCCGCCGTACGACGTCACCGAGTATAACGCGCTGTCGGAGGAACTGGTGCAGCGCGAGCTATGGCCGCTCATCAGCTCGCGGAGCGTCGAGAAGGTCGTCCGTCACGGGACGGCGGTCGCCACGATCTCACAGGAGGTCACCGACTGGCGGGCGGACTTGCTGGTGGTCGGGTCACATGGCAAGGGATGGGCCCAGCGGTTGCTGCTCGGCAGCGTGACGGAGCAGCTGCTCAATCATCTGCCCACGTCGCTGCTCGTGATTCCGGCACCTGCAGCCGCGGCGGTCGCGCCCGCGGCAGTCCGGAAAGCGGAGCGGCCGCAGTCGGTGGTCGCGATCGCATGACGCTGCGGCCGCCCTAGGGCGGAGGCGTCGAATCCAGCTCCGCCCGGTGCACCCTGTAGAGGGCTCCGAGGATGAGGATCATCGAGTCGCGATCGACCGAAGGGAGCTGGAGGTGTGATGCCAGCATCATCCGCATCAGGCCCCTCGGCTCGTACAGGAACGCTTCCAGGCTGACGCCGTAGCGGTTCACCACGTCCCCATAGGCCAGGGTGAGGTCCGGCCCCACGTCGTGGGTCGCCTTGACGTGGAACGCCGAGATCGCGTGGCACTGGGTACAGCCGCGCCGGATGAAGATCTCGGCGCGCGGGTCGTGGGCTTGAGCGGACGCCCGGCCGCCCGCAGCGCCCAGGGCGAGCAGCGCCAGAGCAATCCCCCGGTTGATCGATGGCATACGTCGTCCACGTGAGAGTCTCGTCGAGCGCCGGGCGCTTCCTTCTCCCGCGCCACGGTCGGCGTCGCAAAGCCGGCAGCAACGGAACGCCCGGTGCCCCCGTGCACAGAATCTAACGCAGCCTCGTCTCTTTATCGGGCGAGCCCGAGCAGGTAATCCAGCGAGAACCGGCCCGGCCCCATCGCGGCGACGGCGAGGGCAGCGATGATGAGCACCAGGTTGTACTCGTACCCACCATTCTGCACGAAGAAGCCCTTCGGCCCGTGCACCTTGGCGATCGCCACGGCCATCGTGGCCAACACCAGCAGGCCGGCGAGTGGCGTCAGCAGCCCGAGCAGGAACAGGACGCCTGCGGCGAGCTCACCACCGACGGCCAGCGTGGCCCAGACGCGGGCCGGGCGGAACCCCAGGCTCCCGACGAAGCCCGTTGCACCGTCGAATCCGGGACCACCGAACGCCCCGAATGCCTTCTGCGCCCCGTGGCCCAGGAATACCGCTCCCAAGACCAGCCGTAGCGCCAGGACTCCAAGATCGAACATCGGACACCTCCGGAAAGAATATTATCTCGAGATCGAGATACTTGACCTCTAACAGCTACGGGAACACGTTTCTCGATCCGGAGGTTCCCGAGGCGACATGAAGCGATCGTCGAGTCGTGTGGACGTGCCGCTACGGCTGTGGGTGGTCCTCGCCCGGGCGTTCGACGCCGTCGAACGACATTCGCGGGCGAGCATCGCCCGCTTCCAGTTGGGTACCACCGAGTTTGGCGTGCTCGAAGTGTTGTACCACAAGGGCGAGCTGCCGGTGTGCGAAGTGCAACGACGCATCCTGGTCGAGTCGTCGAGCACGACCTACGTGGTGGACAAGCTCGTGAAGCGCGGCCTGGTGCGGCGACGTCACAGCGGGACCGACCGCCGCGTCGTTCTGCTGGCGCTCACCCCGGCGGGCCGGCGATTGATTCGGCGGATCTTCCCGCCCCACGCGCACGCGATGCGGCAGGCCCTCGCGGCGCTCCCACCGCGCGAGCAGGCCCGCGCCATCCGGCTCCTGCGCGCGCTGGGCCTCGGCGCGGCCGAACGACTGGAGGCTGGCGAGAAGCCCTAGAGTCCCTGCCGGAACCGGAGCCCCAGCGTGCGGTAGCGAAAGCCCTCAGTGGGTGTGCTTCCCGGCGTGGTCGCGGCGGCGCTGTTCGTGATCGAGCCGACGAGTGCGATCTCGTTGTTCGGACCCCAGCCACGTGAGAGCGTGAGCCCGATGTGCCACTCGGCCTGGTGCGCTGCGCCCCTAAAGACCTGCTGCGAGCCGACGCCTCCGTCGGCGCGCAAGCCCCAGCGGCTCCGCTGCCACGCGTAAACGGCGCGACCTTCGATCACGCTGAAGCGATCCGGCGCGAAATAGATCCCGGTCCCGCAGCGACAGTACCCCATGATGCGAGCGAAGGGACCGATTTGGAGGCCCCGTGCCACGCGACCGAGCACCCCACCCACCGCGGAGTAGCGGCTGTTGCCGTCCGAGAACCATGCGCCACCACCACCACCCGAGACTGACCAGCCCGGCGTGGGCGACAGGTCGAAACTGAAGTCGACCGCGTCTATGGTCAGGCCTTGGCCCATCAGGGCGGCGGTTTCGTCAAAGGGACTCCGCGTGTACCCCACGCTCACTGCAGCATAGCGCCCCGGCCGCAGCGCGAGTCCGAGCTCGCCGGTCAGCGGAGTGCCGGAGGGGTTGCTCTCGGGGTCGATGCGCCGCACGCCCAGTCCCGCGCGCAGCACCGCTCCCTTGCCAAGCGCCGCGATGACGGAACCCGCTGCACCGTAGCTGGTGCCGTTGCGTAACCGATCGGTCGCGTACCGCCACCCCGCGCGCAACGTGCCCCGCACGGCGTAGCCGAGTGAAGACGTGACCGTGCCTTCCTGCGCCACGAATTCATTCTGATCCGAGTCGGTCGCGCCGTCCACCGACGTGAACACGTCCGGTCGGAGCGCAGCGCGCACTACCCGCTCCAGGTCGCGGGCCGTGCGGTCCCCCGGCGCCACCGCCCGAGCGCGGGCCGCGTAGGTCTCAGCGAGCCGAGGCTGTCCCTTCCAGTAGAGCGTCTGCGCGAGCCCGATCAACAGCTCGGGATTGTCGGCATGCCGTTCCAGTGCCCTGCGCCACAACTCCTCGGCTCGATCCAAGTCCCCGCCCCAGGCAATCACACGGGCACGACCTGCCAGCGCGTCGGCGCGGTCGGGAAATCGCACCAGCACCGAGTCGTACAACGCCTCGGAGGCCACCGTCTGGCCCGCCCAGGCCAGCACCTGGGCGTGGGACACCATGATGTCGGGATCGCGGGGATCGATCCGACGCAGCCGGATGAAGCGCGCCAGCGAGCGGATCAGCTTGCCGTCCCAGCTGTCGAGGATCGCGAGCCGGTATAAGGCTCGCTCGTTGGACGAGTCGGTGGCCAAGACCCGCTCGTAGGCAGCGCGGGCGGCGGAGTAATCCCCTCGCTGAAACGCCTGGTCTGCCGCCGGCAGCTGTGCGGCCAGCGGCCCCGTGAGTAGGGCGACAGTCAACGAGAGGGCGATCCCTCGCGTCACCAGCATCCCCACACGTCGGGCGGCGCGTCGTACACGGGTCTCAAGCGCTCGGGCCCAGTGCGCGCATGTCGAGCTCCAGTCCCTGGGGGTGGCCTTCAAGCTGGAGCCACGGGGCCGGAGCGCAAGGCACTGCTTAGTGGAACGTCACGCCCAGACCGAACTCGACGACGTTCTGCTTCCACTGCGTGCGGACTGCCCCGAAGCCCTCCTCCTTCACGTCTCCCACTCCGCCGTACACGTAGTTCACGACGGGCGTCAAGGACAGATCCCGCCCGACCCTGATGTCGTAGCCCGCGCCGGCGGTGAACCCCCAGCCAGTGCCGTCGAAGGATGGAGCGGAATTGACGTGATAGTTGGAAAACCCGAGGCCGCCGGTGACGAAGAGCCCGCTCTTCGCGGCAGGATAGAGATAGAGGGATGCCGTGAGGTTAGTCATGGTCTCGGTGGCCGAGCCGTCGGAATGTGACCAGGCGTTGATCGCCCCGCCAACCAACAGGTTCCGGCTGGGCGCCCCGCCGAGTTTCACGAACCCGGTGATGCCGCCTACACGGGAGCTGTCCACGCAGTTGTCGCACGTGATGTTGGCCGAGCCATAGCCCAGGCCGAAGCCGATCCAGAAGCCGTCGCGGCGCTGCGGGTACTGCGCCCGTGCGGCGGACGCCAAGCAGGAAAACGCTGTGAGCAGTGCGATAACTCGCGCGGTCGTGTGCATGGGCCCTCCCTGGCCGAGGTGACGGCCGGGGTGAGGGCGAGTTCCATGCCCGATGAGGCAAGCACGCGGGCGACCGGAGTCGTCCTCGCCCGCGGTCAGCCGAACGCCCTCGTGCTCCCCTGACGCGGTTAGCCCCACCGGATAGGTGATACTACGAATGCACACCTTGCATCATTTCTGTCACGGCACACAGTATGCTATGGGCAAAATGATGCCAGAGTGACATCAGATCCGTGCATTTCATGCACGATTTCGTTGACACCATCTGTTGCGGGGGCTAGGTTTTCCATTATGAAACTCATCACAACCATCGTTCGGCCCGAACGCCTGCCCGAGGTCAAAGCAGCGCTGTTCCAGGCCGGCGTCACCGGGATCACGCTCAGTCGCGTGAGCGGCCACGGGGGCGAGCAGGAGATCGTGAGCCAGTACCGAGGCACCACGGTCGTCATGGAGTTCCACGAGAAGGTCAAGATCGAGATGGTGTGCTCGGAGCCGTTCGTCGAGCCGTGCATCAAAGCCATCTTGGCGTCCGCCCGCACCGGCGAAGTCGGCGACGGGAAGATCTTCGTCCAGGCCATTGAGCGCGTGATCCGCATCCGGACGGGTGAGCTCGACAACGCCGCGCTCACCGCCGTCAATGCGGACGCCGTGCAGCGCGCGGCGCTCGAGACCGCGCACCACACGGGCACCGTCGCCGGCGGGGAGGAGTCATGAACCCCATCTCGGCAGGCGACACCGCCTGGGTTCTCACCTCCACGGCGCTCGTGATGGTGATGACGGTGGGCCTCGCGTTCTTCTATGGCGGCCTGGTGCGGCCCAAGAACGCCCTCAACACGATGATGATGAGCGTCGTCGCGCTGGGCGTGGTCAGCGTGCAGTGGGTGCTGGTGGGCTACTCCATCGCGTTCGGGCACGGCACTCCCTGGTGGGGCGGGCTCGCCTGGCTGGGATTCAAGGGTGTGGGTGTGGAGCCCGATGCGGCGTACGGCGCCACGATTCCGCTGCAGGCGCACGCGATGTTCCAGCTCATGTTCGCGATCATCACGCCGGCGCTGATCTCCGGCGCGATCGTGGAGCGCATGCGCTTCCGCGCGTACGTGGTGTTCCTCGTCCTCTGGGCGACGTTCGTGTACGACCCGCTGGCCCATTGGGTATGGGGGGCGGGCGGCTGGCTCCAGAAGCTCGGCGCGCTCGACTTTGCCGGTGGCACGGTGGTCCACATCAGCGCCGGCGTGTCCGCGCTCGTCGCCGCCCGCATGCTCGGGCCGCGGAAAGACTTCAAGCGCACCGCGATCGTGCCCCACAACGTCCCCCTCGTGCTGCTCGGCGCCGGACTCCTGTGGTTCGGCTGGTTCGGATTCAACGCCGGCTCCGCGCTCGCCGCGAACGGACTCGCCGCGCTCGCCTTCACGAACACCAACACCGCGGCCGCGACGGCGCTGATCACGTGGGCGTGCCTCGACCTGCTGCGCACCGGGAAGGCGACCGCCGTGGGTGCCGCGACCGGCCTCGTGGTCGGCCTCGTCGGCATCACGCCGGCGGCGGGCTATATCACCGCGCCGGCCTCACTCGCGGTGGGCGCCCTCGCGGCCCTCGTGAGCTACACCGCCATCCAAATTCGCTCGAAGACGCGGCTCGATGACTCATTGGACGTGTTCTCCTGCCACGGGCTCGCAGGCATGGCTGGGGCTCTCCTGACGGGTGTGTTCGCCACGAAACTGGCGAACCCCGCGGGCGGCGACGGCTGGCTGGCCGGCAATTTCGCTCAGATGGGCGTGCAGGTCGTGGCGATCCTCGCCGCCGTGGCGATCGCCGCCGTCGGTACGGCGATCATCATGGCGCTGGTGCAGGCTACGCTCGGCGCCAAGGCCGGCGTGCGCGAGCAGCTCAGCGGGCTCGACCTGAGCGAGCACGGCGAGGAAGCGTACTTCGGCGAGCAGGGGGCGACCCCCGCGCCGGGCGTGGCGCTCGGCCAAGGGGTGATCGTGTCGACAGCCGCTCCCGAGCCGGCGAAGGTCGCCGCGAGGGGCTAGCTCAGCCGGAGCGCCGGCTGACGAGCTGGTTCTCGAGGAACAGGAACTCGATGCCGGTCCCGAGGAAGGTGTCGATCGCTTCTCGAGGCGTGTTCACGATCGGCTGCCCCCTGATGTTGAAGCTGGTGTTCAGGACCATCTCGCGCCCGGTGGCTTTCCCCACCGCCCGCAACAGCTCGTGGAAGGCCCTGTTGTCCGTGGCCGAGACCGTTTGAACGCGCGCCGAGCCGTTCACGTGAGTAATGGCGGGCAGCTGGTGGCGGAATTCCTCACGGACGTTCACGGTCATGATCATGAACGGCAGCTCGGTCTTGGGCGCCACCTCGAACCAGCGATCGACCTCCTCGATCGACACGGCCGGGGCGAACGGGCGGAACGCCTCGCGCATTTTCACCATTGCGTTGATGCGATCGCGCATCTCCGGGTGGCCCGGATCCGCGAGGATACTGCGGTGTCCCAGCGCGCGCGGCCCGAACTCCATGCGACCGCGATACCACGCCACCACACGGCCCTCCGCGATGAGGCGGGCGGCCTGGGCGCACGCGTCCTCGAGGGTGTCGAATCGCTCGACCTGCACGCGATCGCGGTACTGCGCCAGCGCGCCGTCGATGTCCGCTGAGGTGTAGCCGGGCCCGAGGAAAGGAACGCTGAACCGCTCGTTCCGAATCTCGCCGGCGGCCGCCGCGCGGTACAGCGCCGCGCCGAGCGCGCTGCCGTCGTCCCCCGCCGCAGGCTGCACGTAGATGTCGTCGAACGTCCCCGAGCACAGGAGCTTCCCGTTCGCGGTGCAGTTCAGCGCGACGCCTCCCGCCAGCGCCAGGCGCCGCTGTCCCGTCTCGCGCGCGTAGTGTTCGCACAGGTGCAGCATGGTCCGGTCGAGACAGGCTTGCAGGGCGGCGGCCACGTCGCGGTGCACGTCGGTGATCTCCTCGTCGGGGCGCCGCGGCGGCACCAGGTGCCCGGTGAGGTAGGCGCGCGTCGCGCGGTACAGCTCGCGTTCCTCCCGCGTGCGGTTCACCCGGAGCAGGGGAATGCAGATGCCGCCGTCCGGCCCGAGCTCGACGGCGTCCGCGAAGAACAGGCGGAACCGCTCCGGGTCTCCGTATGGGGCAAGGCCCATGATCTTGTATTCGTCGGCGTTGAAGTCGAAGCCCAGGTGCAGGGTGACGAGCGAGTAGAGCACGCCGATCGAATCCCGAGCGGGGATCTGGGCGATCCGGTCGAGACAGCCGGCGCGCGCCCGATACACGGTCACGCTCTGCGCCTCCCCCATGCCGTCGATCACCCCGACCAGGCACTCTTCCCATCCAGACGTATAGTACGCACTGGCGGCGTGCGCCACGTGATGACCGACGTGACGGACCCGCTCCGCCGGGAACTCCGGGAAGTCGCGCCCCACGAGCGTGAGCAGCGCGTCGCGCGAGTACACCTCGCGATACAAGTCGCGGGAGACGGGATCGACGGCGTAGGCGCTGCGGTAGGGGAGTAGTCGAACCCGTGGGCGAGCTCGTCGATGTCCGTCATCGCCAAGCCGGCCTCGGCGAGGCAATAGGCGATCGCACCCCGGGGAAAGTCTCCCGTGTGCTTGCGCCGGCTGATCCGCTCCTCGGCAACGGCAGCGACGACCTTCCCGTCCGCGACCAGCGCCGCGGCCGAATCGTGACCCTGCGAGATGCGGTACTCGCGCTCGTCGAGGTTCGGCCAGTGCGCACGCTTGAAGGGAATCGACCCTTCGAATCCACTGATGCCGAGGATCTTCACCGAGGGGGCTTTCCGGTCAGGGGTTCGGGCGTCGGTTCGAGGGGCGGGATCGCAAGAACCGTACGCGATGGCGGCCCGGCTGAAAGAGGCATGGGGCGTGGCGAGTGCGCTACACGTGGCCGACCCGCTGCTCCGCGGAAGCCACAGCCCGCTTCTTGCAAGCAGGGCGGGCATCCGTTGCGCGTTTCCCAATGTGTAGCGAGGTGGTATGACCGACCGACTGCTCGATACCGGGCTGAAGGTGTTCGCCACATGCCCGCCCTCCTACACGGCGTCACCTCAGAGTTACCGCCGCGAGGTCTTGGAGGTCGCCCGGTGGAGCGAGGCAGCCGGCTGCGAGGGGATCCTGATCTATACCGACAACGGGCTCGTGGATCCGTGGCTCATCGCTCAGGAGATGATCACGCACACCGAGCGGCTCTGCCCGCTCGTCGCGGTGCAGCCCGTCTACCTGCATCCCTACGCAGTAGCGAAGATGGTCGCCTCCCTGGGGTTTCTGCATGGGCGGCGCCTGTACCTCAACATGGTGGCTGGGGGCTTCAAGAACGACCTCGAATCGCTGAACGACCCGACGCCGCATGACGAGCGTTACACGCGGTTGATCGAATACACGACGCTCATCATGAGTCTGTTGCGCGGGCCGGGGCCGGTGACGCTCAACGGACGATACTACCAGGTCGCGAACGTCAAGATGACGCCGCCCCTCAAGCCGGACCTCGTCCCCGGGGTGTTCGTATCCGGCTCGTCGGAAGCGGGGCTCGCGGCGGCGCGGGAGCTCGGCGCGCTCGCGGTGTGCTATCCCAAACCCGTCGCCGAGTACGAGGCGGCGCCTCCGCCGGATGCCGCCGCGCTCGGGATCCGGATCGGGGTCATCGCACGCCAGCAAGGGGGCGACGCGTGGAAGGTGGCCCGGGCACGGTTCCCCGAAGACCGGAGAGGGCAGCTCACGCACCAGCTGGCGATGAAGGTGTCCGATTCCGAATGGCACCAGCAGTTGTCCAAGCTCGGCGAGACCGCCGCCGGAGAGGAGCAGCCGTATTGGATGGTGCCGTTCGAGAACTACAAGACCTTCTGTCCCTATCTCGTGGGGAGCTATGACCGGGTGGCCGACGAGATCGCCCGTTACGTGGGGGTCGGCTACCGGACGATCATCCTGGACGTGCCGGCGAGCCCGGAAGAGCTGGAGCACATCGGCGTCGTGTGCGAGCGCGCGGCCGAGCGCGTGACGTCGTGAGCTCGCAGTTGCAGCACTGGGTCACCGCGCAGGCCGGCCGGCGTCCCGAGGCCGGAGCCCTGGTCTTCAAGCGCGAGCGCCTCACGTACGAGGCGCTCGAGCTGGCCAGCAATCGGTTGGCGCACCTCCTGAAGGACGCGGGCTGCGGGCGCGGCGACCGCGTCTGTCTCTTGACGCCCAAGTCACCGGCGGCGATCGTGGCCATCCTCGGCGTGCTGAAGGCCGACGCCGTGTACGTGCCCCTCGATCCCGGGAGCCCGGTGCCCCGGCTCGAGAAGATGATCGCGTCGTGCGACGACCGCTGGATCCTGGCGAGCGGGCCGGTCGGCCCGACGCTGGACGCGCTGTTCAGCGCCCCCGGATTCGCCGATACCCACTCGATCGGCTGGCTCGGCGCGGACGAGCCTCCCGCTGGGGTCACGGCGCAGTTTTCGCTGGCGGACCTCCCCACGTATCCCGCGACGCTCCCCCTCAGCGCGAACGGTCCGCAGGACCCGGCCCACATCCTGTTCACGTCCGGCTCGACGGGCATGCCAAAGGGCGTGGTGATCACGCACGCCAGCGTGCGCCGCTTTATCGAGTGGGCGGTGTCGTATTTCGGCACGGCCCCGACCGACCGGATCTCGGGGCATCCGCCGCTGCACTTCGATCTCTCCACCTTCGACATGTTCGGAACGTTCGCCGCCGGCGCGGAGCTGCACCTCGTGCCGCCGGAGCTGAACCTGCTGCCGCACAAACTCGCCGAGCTGATCCGCAGCGCCGAGCTCACCCAGTGGTTTTCCGTCCCCTCGGTGCTCAACTACATGGCCAAGTTCGACGCAGTCAGGGACGGCGACTTCCCTGCCTTGCGGCGCGTGCTGTGGTGCGGCGAAGTCTTCCCGACCCCCGCCCTCATCTACTGGATGCAGCGCCTCCCCCACGCGACGTTCACCAACCTCTACGGCCCCACGGAAGCGACGATCGCGAGCAGCTACTACACGGTCCCGTCGTGCCCCACGAGTGAGGACGAGGTCGTCCCGATCGGGCAAGCATGCGGCGGCGAGGAGCTGCTGGTCCTCGACGAGGCGCTCGGGCCCGTGCCTCCGGGCGAAGTGGGTGAGCTCTACATCCGGGGTGCGGGCCTGAGCCCGGGGTACTGGCGCGACCCGGTGAAGACGGGCGCCGCGTTTCTGCCCTATCCCGGCGCCACCGACCCGGGAGACCGGATCTACCGCACGGGCGATCTCGCGACCCGCGGGCCGGACGGACTGGTCCGCTTCCTGGGGCGCGCGGACTCTCAGATCAAGACGCGCGGGTATCGGGTCGAGCTGGGGGAGATCGAGGCGGCACTGCACGCGTTGGGCAGGCTGCGGGAATGCGCCGTGGTCGGCGTGCCGAGTCCGGACTTCGATGGCGTGGCCATCTGCTGCGCGTACGCGCCGCTCGCCGGGGCAGACGCAGCGCCGGCGGGCCTGCGTGAGGGGCTGGCGCGGGCGCTGCCGTCTTACATGCTCCCGTCCCGCTGGCTCAAATTCGCGGACCTCCCCAAGACCACGAACGGGAAGATCGATCGTCGGAGACTCAAAGAGCTGTTCGCGCCCGAAACGGTCAGCGCCCGGTGACGACGGCGACCCGCTCCGTCCAGGCTGAGCTCGCCGCCGTCTTCGCGAGGGACCTGCACATCGACGTGCCGAGCCCCGACACCCACTTGTTGGAGACGGGACGGCTCGACTCCCTCGGAATGGTGGAGCTGTTGCTGCAACTCGAGAAGCGCTTCGGCGTCCGCGTCGACGTGGAAGATCTCGAGGTCGATCACTTCCGCTCCCTCGCCACCCTCGCGGCGCTCATCGCCGCGCGCCAGAACGGCGGCTCGTAAGCAGTCCTCGTCCGCAATTCCATGCTCCAACTCAGGGCGCGCGGCCGGTGCGCGCTGATGCAGGTTGGTGCCCGGCCTGTGCATCCTGTCCACCCCTGTTGTTGCACGGGGGCAACATTCGGGGTGCGTTGGCCACGCCGGATCGCCCTGGGGCCGGGAGGTGGCGTGGCGGCCCGAACCGTGCGGAAGGGGAGGCGCAATGGAGCGTCGCCCGAGCGGGAAGGAAAATTGGTACGGCTATGAAGCTCCTGCCGTTGGACTGCCCCGAGCTGATCGAGCTCGTAGCCAAATGGCTGAGCCAGGAGGACAACTGCAAGTGGCTGGATTTCGGCAACGGCGTCCACAGCCCGTCGGCGGTTTCGCTCAAGGTGATGACGCAGCGCGATTTGCACGTGCTCCGCGTATTCACGCCCCATGACAGCGACTTGCCGATCGGCGTCGTGGGCTTGTCGAACGTGGATCGCCGCTTCAAGACGGCCGCGTCGATGTGGGCCGTGCTCGGGCGTAAGCGGTACGGCGGCTACGCGCCGCAGGCGGCGTCCAAGCTGCTGACCCTGGGTTTTAGGGAGCTGGGGCTCGAATCCGTCGGTGCGTGGACCGTCGAGATCAACGTGCCTGCCCGGCGCGGGTTGGAGCAGCTCGGCTTCCAATACATCGGGCGCCAGCGCCGCTGTCATTGGATCGACGGCCGGCCCTACGACCGTCTACTGTACGACCTCCTCGCCACGGAGCACCGGGAGCTGTCGGATGCGTGACGCCCGCGACCTCGAGACGCCCATCGCGCAGCTGTTCGCGGACCGCCTGCAGATCGACGTGCCGGCGGCGGACGTCGATTTGTTCGCCGCGGGTATCGTGGACTCCCTCATGTTCGTGAAGCTGCTGGCGTCCCTCGAAGAGCATTTCTTCATCCACGTGTCGTTCGAAGAGCTCGAGATCGACGACTTCCGGACGTTGCGACAGATCGCGAGCTTCGTCGCGGCGAAGCAGGCCGCACCTGCCAAGTCGCGACGGGTGAGCACCACCGGCTCGCACCCCGCCCCGTAGCAGCGGCCCTAAGGGGCCCCTGCTTGCTCCCCGAGCAGCGTCTCGACCAGCGCGAGCAGGGTGGCGGCCTCGAACGGCTTCGGGACAAAGCGATCGGCCCCGAGGGCCACTGCGTGCCCTCCGACGTCGATCGCTCCCGCGCTCTTCACCCCGGACATTGCGAGGATCTTCACGGCCGGCCACTCGCGGCGCAGCCGGCCGATGGTTTGCAGGCCCCCCTGGCCGGGCATGAAGATGTCCACGATCACCACGTCCGCCGCGTGTCGCTCGTACGCGCGGATCCCGGCATCGCCGTCCGCCGCCTGCCGGACGTCGTGCCCGGCGTGCTCCAGATGCTTCGTCAGAGCTTGCCGGAGCGTGACGTCGTCGTCGATGATCAGGACTCTGGCCATTGGCGCGCGCTGTACTCTATCCCGCTCCGTACAGCTTCACCAGTGCCGCCGCCCTTTCGGTAGCGTTCGTCACGGCCGCCAGGCGTAGCCCACCTTCGCGAAGAACGTCCGGTTGGTCCGGGTGAGGTCGAACGATCGGGCGCCCGCCTGGTTGTCCGAGTACCCGAGGAACACCACAGTCTGCGGATTGACCTTGTAGGAGAACAGGAACTGGCCGAACAGGCCCTCGTCGAACGCGCTCACCGGGACGGTGTACGCGGCGACGTTCCGATCCACGCTCCTGTGCTGCACGATCCCCCGCACGAAGGTGCGCACACTGAAGTTGTAGATCACCCGGGCCTGGAACAGGTTGGCGGTGAAGACCCGGCCGCCCTCGTGCGCGACGCGCTGGTAGACGTGGCTCAGGTCCAACCCCAGGCCGCGGCCCAGGCTGAGCCGGACGGACGGCTCGACCCTCCACTGTGGTGAGCGTCGGACGTTGGTGAAGTCGATCACGTCGCCCACTTGAACCGACGCGCCCACGAGCACCGCACCGCTCGGCTGGAGAGTGAACGTCACCTCGGCCCCGTTCAGATCGAACACGGTTCCGGCGAAGCGGGTCCGGGCGTGCGAGGGACTGAACGACGCGACGCTCTGGAGCGGCCCCCAGTAGTTGACGAACAGGGCAACGGACTCGTCGGTGAGATCACCGGCGTGGTCCCACGTCCGGTCGTAGAAGGTCCCGGCCAGGATCTGCGTAAACCACCCGCTCCTTTGCCGAAGGGTCCGGACGAGCGAGCCGCCGACCTTACGCATGTCCACCCTGGGCTCGAACCCGACGTCCGCGCGGAACCCGGGGCTCAGATCGCGATAGCTCACGTCCATCTGCCAATCGGCCGTGGTCCGGTTGAGCTCGAGCAGGAGCGCGTCGCCCGAGAAGGTCCCCAAGGGCTGGCCGGCGTTCCGCGCCGTCGAATCCGGGTACTCGGTGTGCGAGCCCAGATACTGGAGCCGCAGGCTGGTGGAGGGGTCGAACTGGTGAAAGAGATCCGCGCCGGTGAGCTGGCTCGTGTAGCCGTGACCGAACCGGCCGGTGTACAGTCCTCCCACGAAGGAGGAGCGGCCGAAGTCGCGCCGGAAGCGTCCCACGGCGGAGTAGACCTCCTGGGCAAGCGAGGTGCCGGAGGACGCCTGGTTGGACGGAAACAAGAGGTTGGTGGTGGCGTCGCGGGCCGCGAAGATGCCGATCGCCGACGCCGAGGACTTTCCCACCTTTCCCGAGAGCTTGAGCCCGGCGTCCGGATCGGCGACCGTGCGGGTGAACACGGCCTGGATCGGCGTGTTGAAGAGATCCACACCTTCCAGGAAAAAGGGTCGCTTCTCGGGAAAGAAAAGTGCAAACCGGGTGTTCACGTCGAGCTGGGCGACATCCGCCTCGACCTGGGAGAAGTCGGGATTCCCGGTCGCGTTGAGCGTCAGGTTGGGGGTGATGCCCCACCGGAAGTCCAGACCGAAGGCGGGATCGACATCGCCGCTCGCGAGCGGGCCATCGGGCACCTGGGTCCGGACGTCGGTTCGGCTCCCGGTGACCGCGGGGTCGAACTCGATGTTCGTCCCCGGCGCGATGCCCCGGAAGCCTGTGACTTTGTTGGCCTCACAGAGGAGGCAGGTATTGTTCCGATCCCGGGGAGCCGATTGGACGCGATGCCGCACGCTGCGGGGGTACGAGCGCTCCAGGATGAATCCCCAGGTTTGCACGTCGGCCGTTTGCGGGAAGCGGAGCGACTTGAACGGGATCGCGACCTCGACCGTGTAGCCCAGATCGTCGATGCGCCCGGCCGAGCCCCAGATCGCGTCCCAGGACCAGTCCTCGAACCCCTCTGCCGTGCTGAGCAGCGCATCCGCCTGGCCGCCCAGCGCGCTCACCCGGAACTGGAAAGCGCGCCGCTGGTCGTTGAATGGGTCGATGAGGATGTTGAAATGGTCGTCCCGCACGAGGCGCTCGATGTCGTCCCGGCTGAAGTAGCGGGCCCGGATGTCGTCGGGGCGGGGATCGAACCCCCGGCAGCCCACGTAGAGGCTGGTGTCGTCGTAGGTGATCCGGCACACCGACCGGACCGGAGGGGGCGCGTTGTCGCCGGGGGTCCACTCCCAGTCGAGCGGGATCTCCGACGCGCCAAGCCAGCCCGCGTCGTCCAGCGATCCGTCGAGCCGGATGGCTCCCGGCGCACGCTTGACCGTGAAGGACGGAGGCGGCGGCAGACGCCCGCCGCCGGTTGAGGCCGGCGCCTGGGCGACAAGGTCGGAGCCGACTGGGAGAGCCAGTCCGACGACAAGCGCGACGGCTTGCGGGAAGAGTTGGAGCCGCACTACCCCTCTATTCCTGGGCTCGCCGACTCCACTGCCACATCCCGATCATGGTCTGCCGGCTCACGGGGCGGCCGAGCAGCCGGGCCAGCATGACGATCTGGCCGCGGTGATGGCTGTCGTGGGCCAGGTAGTACGCGAGAAACGTCGCGGCGTCGTAGGGGAAGCCCGTGATGCGGCGGCCGTCGGCGATCGCTGCGGTCACGACGCGCTGCACGGCCTGGCGCTTCGCGCCCAGTGCACGGGCGGCCTGGGCGGGGGTGACGCGGAAGCGATCGAGCTCGCCGGGGACGCGGGCCGTCCGGTCAGTGCGCTCGAGGTAGCGTAAGCCGCAATTGTGGAGATGCGCGACGAGGGCGGCGACGGTTCTCAGCTTCTCACCGCGGCCGCCCTTGACTTGGGCCCGCCACACGGCCGGATCCAGGTGTTCGACGAGGTACTGGTTGATGCGGGCGCTGGCGGAGTACGCGCGGAGCAAGGCAGCGGTCGGGTCGAGGCGCCGGGACGCTCGAGCCACGGGACCTCCTATTGATTGAGAGGCGCCGGTCGGAATCGAACCGACGAATAGAGGTTTTGCAGTAGCCCAGGAGCGCCTGCGGTATACTCTATGCCGCTGCGTCCTCCTTCACCAGTCCGGTACCACTCTTCATGACGCTGCGGCTCGCTGCGAACTGCTGACAATCGTTGTGCCCCACGTGTGCCCCGCCAAGTCAGGCGGGTGTCAAAAGCCCCATTCGCCTAGAACCGAGGCAAACCGTTAGCTGAGAAGCTCGGCGAGCGTCGGCTCGATAAGTCCGCGGAACACACGATCTGCTTCGCGCGCAGGAAGCCGGTTGTCATTCTCCACCCACCAGTTCAAAACGAGCACGAAGGTCGTGGCAATCCAGCGGACCATCAGCTCCGGTGAACCATGACCCACCCTGCTGCGGGAGCGGTGCAACCCTCTCCTGAGGTCGCCCTCGATGAGCTCGGCGATGGCATGCTGAAGATGTTCGTGCATCGCCTGTCGCCCCCGCCGGCCCATAGTCGCTCCTCCAGTATTGCGATGCTCTTCGATATGTTCGAGGATCGGAAGACTGAACCAGACAATTCCTTCGCGCGACTGCGCCGAGCGGAGCATGTCCTGGATGCCGCTGAGCAGCAGCTCGTCCTTATCGTGGAAATGCGCATAGAAGGTTGACCGGCCGACGTCGGCACGAG
>WNGA01006249.1_pt1 | contig 26665 bp, 22 predicted proteins | sample 5400061 | NCBI WGS metagenome assembly WNGA01 (sample SAMN13153366, study PRJNA577476) | soil metagenome | isolation source: 100 cm soil or saprolite under grassland replicate 2 | place: USA:California | collected 2016-06-15 | reverse complement strand
TCATCGCGGGCTTGATCAAAAAGGGCGCGCCATTAGCCATCGTTTGGCCTGCTGACGGAGCGATCTCGGTGCCGAGCCCCGTCGCCATTATAAAAGGAACGAAGAATCCGAACGGCAGCAAGGCCTTCGTGGACTTCGTTTGCAGCCTATACGGTTGCTTGTCTAACCGGTGTAAGTCCGGTCGCGGGAATTCGTGCGCCGACCTTATGCGAAGACGGGGAAGGCCACAGTGGGCGATCAAGCAATAACCGCAAGCAGTCGCCTAGCCGCCGGGGTACAGAAGATGGCACGATGGGAAAAGACAAGCGACTTAAATTAGGGACCTTCTCATATCCAGCCCATACTAGACCGTAGGGCAAAGACCCGTTGAATAATACATAAATCAGCGGGAGGGGATGAGGAGCTCGGATGAGGGAATAGTAAGCGATGATCCGGCGGGACAACATAACCCGCTGGGGAGCCAAGGACCTCTGGACTGGATGGTCTATGTAAGAAAGAGGGAGTTCCGCTTGGACGAAAGTCCCTTTACGGAAGAAGGCTCTCTTTGGAGACAGCGACTTTAGCCGCGTATAAATCCAGCGTGGTCGAGTGTATGCGGGTCTGGCGCTTAAGCTTGGCATTTTGGATGAAGGTCGCGGTTGAATTCCAGTTTGAAGCCGTACTGGGGAAAACCCGCTGTACGGAATTTTAGAGAGGGAGGAGGAAACACGCTGGTTCCTACATGGGTCCATGTGGTGCGCCTCCTCTCTACTCGACGCGCTTCACGGCGAGGAGATCCAAATTAAGGACGATGGGTATCACGGACTCAACCCATCCTACGATCCGAGTGCTCCGATACTCCAATACTTCATCACTCCAACCTTGCAGTCACTCAGTCTCTGTGACATAGGAAGGAAATTCCAATCTAGAAGGAAAATTTTATGGCAACTTTTATCCGTAAACCCGTTGAAAATCTGCTCGGCGCAAAATCTGTCGCCATCGTCGGCGCCTCGCAAAAGGGCGCATGGCCGTTGGGAATCTATCGAAATCTGAAAGGCGCAAAGTTTCCCGGCGGCGTGTATCTGATCAATCCAAACTACGACGAATTGTTTGGTGACAAATGTTATCCGAATCTCGCGGCGCTCCCGGAAGTACCGGACGAGTTGCTGATTCTCATACCGACGCGCGCCGTCCTCGGTGTGTTGGAGGAGGCGACAAAGTTGGGCACCAAAGCTGCGACCATTTACACCGCGGGGTTTGGCGAAGGCGATGATGTCAAAGGCAAAGAGCGCGCGCAGGCGATGAAAGATCTCTGCGAGCGCACGGGGATGGTGATTTGCGGTCCGAACTGTATGGGCTCGTACTCGGTGGGCGAGGGATTGTGGACTTTTCCGACCGCGACGCCGCTGCTCAAGAAGGGACCGGTGGGTCTGATTTTTCAGAGCGGCGGTTCGCTCGGTAACTGGATCAAAGGCGCCACCGAACGCGGTATCGGATTCACTTATGCAGTTTCGAGCGGCAACGAGGTGAGCCTCGATCTCGTCGATTACCTCTCGTTTTTGGTCGACGATCCCGATACCAAAGTTATCACTCTGATGGTCGAGGGTATTCGTCGCCCTGACGAATTCATGACTGTCGCCGAGCAAGCGCTCGGCAAAGGCAAACCAATTCTTGTCGTGAAGCTCGGCCGCTCGGAGATGGGCAAGCGCCAGGCGATCTCACACACGGGTTCCCTTGCCGGCGCGGACGAAGTGTTCGATGCGGTTTGTCACCGCCTCGGTTTGATCCGCTGTCCGACGCTGGAAGACATGACTGAAACAACCCTTGCTTTTATTCCTGGGCGATTTCCCAAAGGTAGCCGCGCGGCGATCGTCGTCAATTCCGGCGGCATGAAGGGACTCATCTGCGATCATTGCGATGAGCTGAAGACCAATCTGGCGCAGCTGGGCGACAAGACGAAAGAAGCCGTGCGCCCGCTGATTCCGCCGGAACTGGTGGTGGAAAATCCGCTCGAATGCGGCGTAGCCGGCTTCGGCGATGAGCAGGGTTTCATCAATATCGTCAAGCATTACGCCGAGGACGACGGTGTCGATCTCTTGGCGATTCACGGCGAATTGCCGCGCGGACAGCAAAGAAGTGCCGGACTGTTCAAGAGCGTAACCACGGCGACCGACAAACCGGTTCTTGCGTTTGCCAGATCGACCTACAGCTGCACGGCTGAAAGCCGGGCATTCCAATTGGAAGCCGAGCTGCCATTCCTGCAAGCGATCAAGCCGACGTTGCGCGCGCTGGCAGGACTCGGCTTGTACGGTGAACGCCGGCAGCGTGGTGTGCCGAAATTGCCGCCGGCGACCGGTAATGCTGCGGATCTCGAAGGTGAGAATCTGAATAAGCTGTTGCAGAGTCATGGCATTGGTTTGCCGAAGCAAGCCATGGCCGGCACCGCCGCTGACGCAGCGGCCAGGGCGAAAGAGATCGGTTTTCCGGTGGCGGTCAAATTGATCTCTGCGGAAGTCGTCCATAAAACCGAATCCGGCGCGGTGGTTCTTGGCTTGAAGAGCGCGGAAGAAGTCCAAGCGGAAGGGCAGAAGCTTCTCTCCAAAACGCTCGGCAGGGGCCATCTCCTGATTCAGGAGATGGTGCAGGGCATCGAAGTGCTCATCGGCGCGCGCACCGATCCGCAGTACGGTCCGTTCCTGATGGTCGGCCTCGGCGGCATCTTTGTCGAAGTATTGAAAGACGTATCGATTCGCTTATTGCCGGTCGACGAGAGAGAAACACGCGAGATGCTCAAAGAGCTGCGCGGCTACAAAGTACTCGAAGGCGTGCGCGGTCAAGGCCCGCGCGACGTCGATGCGCTGGTGAAGGCGATGGTGGGCCTGTCCAATATTTTCGCCGCCCACAGAAACCATCTCTCCGACATGGAAATAAACCCAATCATGGTGCGCGCCCAGGGCGGTGGTCTGGCCGCGGTGGATGTGCGGCTGATTCGCAAATAACAAAAGAAATTAACCACAAAGGGCCTAGCGCGGCGGAGCCGCAACCGAAAGTTGGAATATCTCGCGCAAAGACGCAAAGGCGCAAAGGTAAAAAAAGGGATTCCGAACTTGGCGCCTTGGCAACTTGGCGCGAGTAAATCCTCGTTTTCATGAGCTACCGCCGTTGGGAGAATTTGCGCAAACCTTCAAGTATAGTAATACAAAGACGACAAAGTAGGGGCGCGATTCATCGCGCCCTCAGACGGAAGAATCAGAAAACAAGACTCCTTTAGCCGCAAAGAACGCAAAGGACGAAAAAAAGGGCGACCCGCCGGTCGCCCCTACAAATCGGACCATCCCGTAGGATGGGTTGAGCTCCGCGAAACCCATCGTTTCATTTCTATTAATCGACAAGAACACGAAGGTCGCAGAAGCACTGTGATAGCTTGCTTTGCAATGGTAGCAACGCGGTCGGTGCGCAGGCGTACGCTACGTTGTTAGAGGCCAGACCCTACATGCTGTTCAGTTCGATTTGAGTTTCTGCAAAAACCCTTCGTCCTCGATCGCTTTGACGATGCTCCGATCGACCATTGTCCCGGCGTCGTGCTTCAAGACTTCTGGCCGGGTGCGGGCCATTTCGGCGAGGATGGTTTTCATTCCCTCGAGCGTGGGATAGGGCATGTCGGGAATCGCGTTCTTCAGGTACGCGTGGGCGGAGTCGAGCGTGGTGAGATCGCTCTTGGCGTATTTTTTCAAGATCGCAATCGTCTGAGATTTGTTGTTCTTGAAGTAATGGATCGCCTCCACGGACGCCCGGCCGAAACGCATCATTGCGTCGCGCTTTTCTCGCAACATTTTCTGGCTGGTGATGACACCACTGTGAGCATAGGGGATCCTTTTGCCAGCGAGATCGACCAGGACTTTGAATCCCATTTTTTCCGCTTCTTCCCTTTCAGTCGTGCTAAAGACAGAAAACTGCGCCTGACCTTGCTGCATCATGATCATGCGCAAATTGGTTGCGCCCACGACGCGCAAATTGACATCGCGCTCGGTATCGGGGCCGATGTTTCTGAGACCTAAACGCATGGCGAAGTCGGCGGAGGTCGCCGCTGAATGATTCGCACCGACTTTGCCCTTGAGATCCTCGATGTTCTTAATTGCAGGCGTGGCGATGAGATAGTACGGTAAAAAGACTTCGAACCCCATGATCATGGAAGCATCCGCGCCGCGGACCTTGGCGCTTGCCACGGCGGGTCCCGTGCCCGCGACGACTTGTAACTCGCCGGCAAAAAGAGACATCAGAGCTTTCGGCGTGTCCTCGATGTAAATCACGTTCACGTCGAGACCGTCTTTTTAAAAATTCCCGCGTCTTTAGCGACCCACAGTACGGAAGCGGAACCAGCGTTGGGCGAGATGTACGCGAAGTTCAGTCGCTCCTGGGCGAAGACGTGATGCGGGACAAGAGCTGCAGCCGTGAAAATGAATAATGAGATAAGTCTTACAAGACGCATTGCAGTGCTCGAACTCTTGTGGCGAGGTCTCAGTGTCGAGAAGATAGCGAAAATTGAGCGGCGTTGCTACTCGGTGACGAGGCGGTTCGGCAGCTCGTCTTTATCGTCCGACTGGCGTGGAAAGTGGGCGGCGAGGATTTCACCGCAGCGCTGGATCGCTCTACAGTATGCATCGCAGGCGTGATTTGATTTCAACCCGTCAGTTAGGATTTTCACGATCTCCTGCCATGTGTTGGCTTCGACTTTTGTATTGATGCCGCGGTCGGCGAGAACTTCGACGCGGCGTTCGAGAAGAGAAACGAGAATCAAGATTCCAGTGTGATCGCGGGTGTAGTGGAGGCCATGCTCCGTGAATGAGGCCAGAGCGAGCGCGTGAACCGCTTCGGCAATCCGATTCTTTGAAGCGAGCAGCCGCTTGATTTGCGGAATTCGGCAGAGAATAAATCCTGCGGTCGCGCCAATTGCCGGCCAAAGATTGAAGAAATGTGAGCCCCACGGGTCGCTCCAGAACCATTCTATGATTATTCCGACGAACAACCCGATCACTGTACCGAGGAGCTCGACTTCAGTATAGCGCGCGGATGATGTGACGAGCATTGGCACGATTTCGCCGGCGGTCTTCGATTCCGCCTCGATGACCGCTTCACGAATGCGCACTTTTTCTTCTTCGGTGAAAAACTTGTCCGCTCGCATGATTACCAACTATCAGAAGCTCCGCCGCCGCCGAAGCTGCCTCCTCCACCACTAAAGCCACCGCCGTCAGAACCCCCGCCACCCGAAAAACCGCCGCCACCAAAGCCCCCGCCGCCCCAAAAAATCGGCGGGTAACGCCTGCCGCGGGTCGCCCATACGCCCTGTCGTCGTTGGTTGGCGGTTGATGCAAATCCGATCAGGCCAAATACCGCCAAAGCAACGGCGAGCATTAGAAAAAAATTTAGATCCGATCCCTGATCCCCGCCTTTTTTGCGCGCCGATTCCGGCAACGGTTCTTTCTTGATAACTTTCAGAACCGCATCGATACCGGCGATGATGCCGCCCGCATAGTCTTGAGAGCGGAAGCGCGGCACAATGTAGTCACTGGTAATCCGTTTGGCTATCGCATCGGGCAAGACTCCTTCGAGACCATAGCCGACTTCCAAGCGCAGCCGTCGATCCTTTACAGCTACGACAAGAATGACGCCATTGTCGAAGCCTTTTTTGCCGATTTTCCAATTTTCCGCGACGCGGATGCTGAAGCCTTCGATGTCTTCGCCGTCGAGCGTCGGAATGGTGAGCACGGCCACCTGATGGCCGGTCTCTTGTTCGAATTGAGCGAGTTGTGACTCCAATGATCGCGCTTGATCTTGACTCATCACGCCCGCGTAATCGTTCACGCGACCACGCAAAGGAGGAACGTCAATCGCCGATGCTAGTGAGAATCGAAGTAAAAAAATGAAACCGAGTAACATGCAAAGAGCATGTCTTGGCAAGAGTCGGTGGTGCGAATTCGAATTGAGGAACACGTTGATCACTCGGGGTTCGGTTACCAGCCTATTAGCCAACTCATCCTGGTCACCGGGGTGGTAGGGAAAATGGACAGCAAGCATTTCGCCACATCGCTCAATTGCCTGACAAAACCCCGCTCAAGCATTGTCAGACTTTAGACCATCCGTGAGAATTTCGACAAGCGCTTGCCAGGTTCCGGGCTGAATCATTGATACCATGGTAAAAAGAATTTCGAGATTCGGCATTTACCAACCTCCCGAGGCGCCACCACCGCCGCCTCCTCCTCCACCGCCACCACTAAAACCTCCGCTAGAACCTCCTCCTGATCCTCCTGACGATCCGCTTCCACCGTAACCACCGGCGCCAGCACCGTATCCCCGGTGAAACGTGTCCCGTGGCGAAAAGTCGTCATACCGTGACGGTTTAACGCTCCACGATTGTCCCCACGCCCGCCGGGCGTAGAGCGTCGTCAACATACTTGTTAATACACCGATGAAGATGGCCAAGAGCCAAAAACCGGGTCCGACCGCGAAGATTCCTGGCAATCCGATAAGTCCAGCGACGATTCCTCCACTCACTGCACCCCGGACAGGTGATGGGTTAGCAAATCCCACAACTGAGGCGAACAGTGCCGACCCAAGAAGTAACATAAGAATTCCAGACAGACTTGAATCTACGGACCTTTTTAAATTCTGGGGGACCGCTGGTATGGGTTCCCCCCGAGTGGCTTGCATGATTGCAGATAACCCTGATTCGATTCCCCCGCCGAAGTCATTTTCGCGAAACCGAGGAACAATGATTTCGTTAATGATTTGATTTGCAGTGGCATCAGGCAGCGTCCCCTCAAGCCCGTAACCAACCTCGATGCGAAGTTTCCGATCGCTCACCGAAACGAGCAACAGCGCCCAGTTGTCGTGGCCTTTCTGACCAAGCTTCCAGTGTTCTGCGGTCTTTAAGGCAAACGACGCGAGGTCCTCGTCTTGCAGCGACTGGATAGTCAGGAGCACGACCTGATGGCCTGACTGCTGCTCAAAGTCAGACAGCTGGTTTTCCAAACGAGCGGCTAGATCCTGCGATAGCAATCCAGCAAGATCATTTACCCGACCACGCAATGGTGGGACGTCGAGGGCGTAGACAATACCCCATGCAAGAACAACACTGGCTGCAATAGCCAAAGGACGGTTTAGTCCTGAACTCATGCGACACCGTCCTCTAAGTGATCGTTGAACAATCGGATTGATGGCAGAGAGTTTTTGCCGCTTAAAATTTCACCTCTGGCGGTTTTTGTGCTGCCTCGTCAGCGCTGAAAGTCGGACGTACTTGAAGGCCGAGGAGATACTTAGCGGTAAGACTTTCCGGGAACGAACGCACCGAGGTGTTGTAGACCGCGACTTTCTCGATATAGCGCTTACGTGCCACAGCAATCCGGTTTTCGGTTCCTTCGAGTTGCGCCTGTAAGTTCTGAAAGTTTTGATTAGCCTTCAGTTCGGGGTATCTTTCGACGACCACCAGCAGGCGCGATAGAGCGCCCGTCAGTTGGCTTTGAGCCTGCTCGAACTTTCTGAAGGTCTCTGGATTATTCAATGCGTTGGCGTCGACCTTGACCGATGTCGCCGCGGAGCGGGCTTCGATCACCTTTTGTAAAGTGTCTTGCTCGAATTTAGCGGCACCTTTAACGGTGGCGACAAGGTTTGGCACTACGTCCGCGCGCCGCTGATATTGATTCTGCACTTCCGCCCACGCGCCTTTGACTTCTTCGTCCAAACCCTGGAGTTTGTTATAGCCGCAGCTGGAAAGGAAAAACAGCAACGCCAAGCAAGTAGCAAACGCCGGAAGTAACCTGTGAACAGGTTTCGCCATTGATCTTCTCCTGACAAGTTTTCGCTCAAATGTAAGTCGGTCGGTATCAAAGGGCAAGGGGATCGGATTGGAAAATTTAGGCGTAGATCCCGACTGGTGTGAGTTTGGCACCTCTAGAAATACAAAGGGCCCGAATGCGATCGGGCCCTTTGCCGTTCTATAAACCGAAGGCGAAATTATTGCTCAATCCATCGATCCCACTTTGGGGCGCCACTTATCAAACCGCCTTTCCACCCGGGTGAGCAACTCCGTACCGATCATCCCGGTCAGCGCGAAAACGAGGACTCCGACAAAGACCTTATCGGTCTGGAAGGTGGCGCCGGCAACCGTGATCATAAAACCGATCCCGGCAGTAGCCGCATAGAGTTCTCCTACCATGACACCTACAATCGCCCTGCCAAGCCCGAGCCTTAAACCAGTGAGGATAAAAGGAATAGTCGAAGGAAGCACGACCGTCTTAAAGAGCATCCACTCGGAAGCGCCAAAGCTCTTGGCGGCTGTCAGAAGATTTACCGGCGTGGTCTTCACCCCGTCGCGCGTATTGATCAATATGGGGAAGACAGCGCCTAGAAATATAATACCGACCTTCGAGAGTATTCCGATCCCCAACCAGATGATGACCAATGGAAGAAGCGCCACGCGGGGGGTCGCGTTCATCGCGTTGACGAAGGGGTCGAATACGTAACTCATCTTCTTGTACCAACCGATCGCAATGCCAAAGGGGACTGCAACAGCAGCCGAAAGGAAATAGCCCCAGAAAAGTTCGATGCCACTGATGTAAAGGTCATTATAGATCTCACCCGAGAAGAAAAGCTGAATGGCGGCGTTCCAGATGAGCGATGGGGCGCTCATGAACATCGGGTTGATCAACTGAAACGTATTTCCGACCAGCTCCCAAAGAGCCAGGAAGATGATAACCGCAACGCTGCCGAGGATCTTTTTCTCCTGGTTCAGGTAGAATTTGTAGAGGTGCGAGGCTTCCGCAACCTTCACGTCGAGTAGCACTTCTTGAGTGGATTCGTTTTGATCAGCCATGGTTGGCATCCTTTCGTAGTTTGTTTGTGACTTTTGCACGGTGTGGAGCAGCGCCGCTTTCATGGTGAGTAGCCGTGGTCGATCTTTCGATCAGGCTCTGAAGGATTTTTACGAACTTCGGTCCGGTAGACTGCAATTCCTGCAGGTGGTGGAGTGAAAGTGTTTTGAGGAACTCTTCGCCATCATGGGTGAGCTTGACGAAGACCTGCCGGCGATCATCGGTTGCCCGCAAACGGGAAATGAAGCCTCTGTCGACCAACCGATCGATGAGCTCAACGGTGCTGTGATGCTGGAGCTGCATTCGTTCCGCCAAGACACCAATGGTCGGCTTGAGGCCGCCAGGGAGGCCTCTCACCGCCAGGAGGAGCTGGTGCTGTTGCGGCTCGATGCCGGCTTCTCGAGCGGCGTTTTCGCTGAAACGCAAGAAGCGGCGGATCTGGTAGCGCAGCTCTGCCATCGCTTTGAAGTCGGGAGTTTTTGGCGTCCGCATAGAATATCGCCTTACGATTATATCGTATAACGATATACCTATAGGGTGTCAAGGAGGGCCGACGAATTTATCACACGTGGAATCGATCCAATTGAGCTGCTGCCCAGCGGGGCTTTTCAAGCGTTATGAGCGGTCACGATTCCAGTGTGTTCGTGACGATAAAGGGGCCTTCGATCTGAACGTGCGAGTCGATTTAGAGAGATCTTCCCTATGGACTAGAAATGAGCCACAGCAGACACCTATGGTTGACTTTGGCCATGATTTCTTTTACTAACTGTACTTCAAGAAATTCCTATGAAATATGCGGTAATTAGAACGGGCGGTAAGCAGTACCGCGTGTCTGAAGGCGATGTCGTCAAAGTCGAAAAGCTTCCCGGCGAGGTAGGCGAGAAGATTACTTTGGCCGATGTGCTTTTTGTCGGCGGCAACGGCGAAGTCAAAATCGGTTCCCCCTTGGTGTCAAACGCGACGGTTACTGGCGAGATTGTCGGCCAGATTCGCGCTAAGAAGGTGCGCGTTTTCAAGAAGAAGCGGCGAAAGAGTTACAGCCGGCAGCAGGGCCACAGGCAGTATCAAACAGCTTTAAAAATTACCTCAATCGAAGCGTAGTCGACGGAGTCGTACGATGGCACATAAGAAAGCGGGCGGTAGCTCTCGAAACGGGCGCGACAGTCAAGGTCAACGACGTGGAGTAAAGGTCTTCGGCGGAGAAACGGTGCGAGCCGGAAATATCATCGTGCGCCAGGTCGGCACGCGCATTCACCCGGGTAAGAACGTCGGTATGGGGCGGGACTATACGCTATTCGCATTGATCGACGGCGTGGTACGCTACGAGCGAAAGGACAAGGAGAGAAAGCGAGTTACTGTATTGCCAGCACAGTGACGAAGCCCTCTCGCGACGGAAAGCCCCTTTCGGGGCTTTTTTTTTGCCCGGGAGAAGCGGATTATAAGAAAAGGCGATAGGAAAATGGCAAAGCGCAGAGAATGCTGACCGCTGAATCCTGAATTCTATCCTGCCATGAAATTTATCGATGAAGTAAAGATTCGCGTGATTGCCGGAGATGGCGGGCGCGGGTGTGTGAGCTTCCGCCGGGAGAAGTTTGTGCCGCGCGGCGGGCCCAATGGCGGCAACGGCGGGCATGGGGGCGATGTGGTGGCTGTGGCCGATCCGCAGCTCACGACACTGCTCGATCTGCGCTATCAAAAACAGTACAAAGCGGGCCGCGGCCAACATGGTATGGGAAGCGACTGCCACGGACGGCGTGGCGACGACCGCGAAATCAAAGTACCGGTGGGAACGATTATTCGCGAGGCGGCGACGGGTGAGCTGATCGGCGATCTGCAAACGTCCGGCGAACGAGTCATCGTCGCCGCCGGCGGCAGGGGGGGCAAGGGCAACGCACACTTTGTTTCATCGACCCATCGGAGCCCACGCTTCGCTCAACCGGGAGAGCCGGGGCAAGACCGCGAGTTGGAAATTGAGCTCCGCTTGCTGGCGGACGTCGGGATCATCGGCCTGCCCAACGCCGGTAAGTCGACTCTAATTTCGGCGATTTCGGCAGTGCGACCGAAAATCGCCGACTATCCGTTCACCACGCTCGTGCCTAATTTAGGTGTTGTCGGCTATGACGACGGCAAGAGTTTTGTCGTCGCAGATATTCCGGGACTCATCGAAGGCGCGCATGAAGGCCAAGGGCTCGGGCACAAGTTTTTGCGCCACGTCATGCGGACGAATTTGTTGATTCACTTAATCGACGCTTCGAAAATCGACGAGCAAGATCCGCTCGCCGACTGGAAAACCGTGAATCGTGAGCTCGAACTCTTCGATCCGGAGCTCGCCGAGAAGTCGCAGATCGTGGTCGCGAATAAGATCGACTTGCCCGAGGGACGCGCGAACGCAAAACTTTTAGCGAAAAAGTTGTTGAAGGACCATCAACCGGTCTACACCATTTCCGCTGCGACCACCGAGGGCGTGAAAGCGCTCGTGCAAGCCATGGGCGGCAGGCTAGACGAGATCAAACGGCAAGCTGAGGCGCCTCGTGACGCAGCTCGATTATAAGAAGCAAATTTTGCGGCGTGCCCGCCGCGTCGTGGTCAAAATCGGCAGCCAGATTCTTTCATCTGAGGGAGGGATCGAGGAAACCCGGCTACGCGGACTGGGGCGCGAGCTGGCCGAGTTGCACGACCGAAAGAAAGAGATCGTCGTGGTGAGCTCCGGCGCGGTGGCAGCCGGAATGACCCGGCTGGGGCGAAAGGAGAAGCCTAAAACGATTCCCGAAAAGCAAGCGCTCGCGGCCGTCGGTCAGATCAAGCTCATGGCGCTGTACGAGCGCCTTTTCTCCAAGTTCGACAAAAGCGTCGCTCAAGTCCTGTTAACGCATGAAGATCTGGCGAACCGGCAGCGCTATATCAACGCGAAGCATACGTTTCAGGTGCTGCTCGAGTCGTCAATCATTCCGATCGTCAATGAGAACGACACGGTGGCCGTGGAGGAAATGAAGTTCGGCGACAACGATCATCTATCCGCGTTGGTGGCGACGCTGCTGGAAGCCGATTTGCTGGTCATTCTCAGCGACGTCGAGGGGGTGTATAACAAAGATCCGCGCGCCCATGCAGACGCTCGACTGATTTCGCTGATCAGCGAGTCCAAAGGACTGAGTCAAACCATCGCCGGGAATAGCTTGAGCACCGTTGGGACGGGCGGAATCGTGACCAAACTGGGCGCCGCAGAAAAAGCCGCGCTTGCCGGTATTCCGACAGTCATTGCGAGCGGTATGCAAAGCGGCGTGCTCGGCAAAGTATTTGCGGAGGAGGAAAGTTGCGGCACTTTGATTTTGGCGGAAGCGAATCGGCTGACCAGCCGGAAGCATTGGATCGCTTACAACTTGAAAACGGCCGGCGAGATCGTCGTCGATCAAGGCGCCCATGACGCTGTGGCGCAAAAGGGCAAGAGCCTGTTGCCGTCGGGATTGAAAGAGGTTCGCGGTGCCTTCGGCGTCGGCGAGTGCGTCAGTTGCGTCGATCTCGAAGGTCGTGAGTTCGCTCGGGGCCTGGTCAACTACAGCGCGCAGGAGTTGAATCAGATCAAAGGATTGCATACAAGCGGGATTGAAAAAGTTCTGGGCTACAAGGCATACGACGAAGTCATCCATCGAGATGATCTCGTCGTGCTGTGAGAATTGCCATGTCAGTTCATAAGCAATCACTCAAACAAGAGGCGCTCGAACTGGGAAAGCGCGCCAAAAATGCAGCGCGGCAGCTGGCGCCGTTATCGTCGGAAGAAAAAAATAAAGCCTTGCTTATGATGGCCGACCAGCTGGAAGCTCAGAGCGTGTTCTTGATCGAGGAGAACGAGAAAGATCTGGAATTTGCCAATAAGGCGGGAGCGTCGAGCGCCGTGCTCGACCGCATCGCGCTCAATCCCAGCCGCGTGAACGGCATGGCTAAAGGTCTCCGCGAGGTTGCTGCGTTGCCCGATCCGGTGCGCGAAGTGATCAAAATGTGGCGCCGGCCCAACGGATTGCAGGTCGGGCGCATGCGCATTCCACTGGGCGTCATCGGCATTATCTATGAAGCGCGCCCCAACGTTACCGCAGACGCCGCGGCGCTCTGTTTGAAATCCGGCAATGCGGTGATTCTCCGCGGCGGCAGCGAAGCGCATCATTCCAATCAGGCGATCGGGGCTGTGTTGCGTCAGGCGTGCGCGGAGACACGCGTACCGCAAGATGCCGTGCAAGTCGTCGAGCGCAAAGATCACGCTCTGGTGAACGAGCTACTGCAGCTCGAAGAATATATTGATCTCATCATTCCACGCGGCGGCGAAGAGCTGATCCGCGCAGTGGTGGCGAGCTCGAAAATTCCGGTGATCAAGCACTACAAAGGCGTGTGCCACGTGTACGTGGACAATGAGGCCTCGCTGGAAATGGCCGAACGGATCTGCTTCAACGCGAAGGTGCAGCGACCGTCGGTGTGCAACGCTATGGAGACTTTGTTGGTGCACGAAGGGATCGCGCCGAGGTTTTTGCCGACCATGATTGCCAAATTTCAGAGTGCCGGCGTGGAAATTCGCGGCTGCGAAAATACCCGCGCGTTAGTTTCGGGAGTAAAAAAGGCCACGGACACGGATTGGTCTACGGAGTATCTCGATCTCATTCTCGCCGTTCGCGTGGTCAAAGACATGGACGAAGCCATAGACCATATCGAGCGCTACGGCTCGGAGCACACCGAGAGCATCGTTACAACGAATTATCAAAAATCGAGAGAGTTCATCGATCGAGTCAATTCTTCGGCGGTCATGGTCAACGCCTCGACCCGTTTCAATGATGGGGGTGAACTGGGCTTGGGCGCGGAGATCGGCATCAGCACGAGCAAGATCCATGCGTTCGGCCCGATGGGGTTGGAAGAGCTGACGACAACGAAGTTCGTTGTGTTTGGTGACGGGCAGATACGGGAATGAGCGTGACCGAAGCGGCGTACCGGTTATTCATTGCGGGCTGTGGATTTCAGGTTTCGGCTTTCAGCCTCGCGCGAGTCCTGACACCTGAAACCGCAAATTATTCAGTCGCCATTTTGACTCGCGGAGCGAATTCGACTTTTCCTTTGAATGAGCCGCCGAAAGGCCTCTTTCGTTTCTGATGAAGATCGGTCTCTTCGGCGGCACCTTCGACCCGATCCATTGGGGCCATCTGCGCAGCGCGGAGGAGGTGAGCGAGGCGTTCGGCCTCGATCGCGTTTATTTTATTCCCGCTTCTATTCCGCCGCATAAACGCGGTCAAACGACGACGCCGGCACAGGACCGGTTGCAAATGGTGCGACTCGCCGTCAGCGGTAACAGTCGTTTCGGCGTGTCGACGGTGGAGATTTCCCGGCGCGGCGTTTCCTATTCAATCGATACGATCCGCGAATTCGATGCGAAAAAACGCGAAGGCGATTCCGTCTATTTCATTATCGGCCTGGATGCCTTCCGGGAAATCGCCACCTGGAAGGATTTCGCGGCAATTTTTCCACTTTGCGATTTCATTGTGACTTCGCGCCCCGGCAGCAAAGAAAGCGATCCGCTAAAGGGAACCGGCGTTGCCGTCAAAAAACTCTTTTGTTATGATTTTAAACAGAAGAATTATCGTCACCGGAGCGGCACGCGCGTCTTTTTTATCGAGCTCACGGATATCGCGATATCGGCTTCGGAGATTCGTACGTTGGTCAAGCACGGGAAATCCATTCGTTACTTGGTGCCGTCAGCGGTAGAGAGATACATCAAACGGCATGGGCTTTACGGAAGCCCGCGCGAGGAACGGTAGACACTTTGGCAGAAATCAGCTCCTGGGATAAAGCTCTACTCTTGACGCGTTTCGCCCTCGACAGAAAAGCTTGTGACCTGGTAGTGTTGGATGTCCATGAGCTCACATCAATCGCGGATTATTTCATCGTCTGTTCGGGTCGTTCAGACCGTCAGGTACAGAGTATCGCGCAAGGGCTGGAAGAGAATTCAATTGAGCTCGGCATCAAACCCTATGCGGTCGAGGGCACGCAGCGAGGCCATTGGGTGTTGATGGATTTCTCCGATGTGATCGTGCACGTCTTTTATGAACCGGTGCGCGAGTTCTACGATCTCGACGGCCTGTGGGGCCACGCGCCGAGACCTAGACTTCCTGAGCCCTATGCAAAGCTAGTCGACCAGTTTCAGATTGCCAACGAACAGTTATCGTAGGCAGTCGGGAATTTCGCTACTCAGCTCCCTCACTCGCGCAAGGTAAGGAAAGGAATCCCACTTGAGCACAAGCCATCCCGTGATTCTCATCATCTTGGATGGATTCGGTATCAATCCGAGAAAAGAAGGCAATGCCGTGGCACATGCGTCAAAGCCCAATTTGGACGCATTGCTGCGAGATTATCCGAATTCCCGTCTTTCCATGTCCGGTGTCGACGTCGGCTTGCCTGCAGGGCAAATGGGCAACTCGGAGGTCGGCCACATGATTCTCGGCGCCGGTCGGATCGTTTACCAAGATTTAACTTTGATCCACAAAGATATCGACGACGGGAATTTCTACAAAAACCAGATTCTGTTAAACGCCTTGCGGAAAACCAAAGAGCAGGGCGGCCGGTTGCATCTCCTGGGCCTCTTGGGTGACGGCGGCGTGCACAGCCACCAGCGCCACATGGAGGCGATCATCGCGATGGCGGGTCGAGAGAAGATCGGCAACGTTTATCTCCATTTGTTCCTGGATGGCCGGGACACGCCGCCGAACAGCGCGGAGCAATTCATGCTCGATGTTAACGAGAAGCTTAAGGCTTGTCCCAACGTTAAGGTTGCGACGGTGAGTGGACGATATTACGCCATGGACCGGGACAAACGATGGGAAAGAGTCGAGAAAGCCTATGTTTGTTTAACCGAGGGAGTCGGTAACAAAGCGGAATCCGCGCTCGACGCGATTCGCAACAGCTACAAAGAAAAGGTGACCGATGAGTTTGTTTTGCCGACGGTAATCAACGGCGCGGTGCCCGAAGGGTTAATTCGCGACGGCGACGGGGTGATCTTTTTCAACTTCCGCGCTGATCGCGCGCGCGAGTTGACCCGTGCGTTGATCGAGGAGAATTTCAAAGAATTTCCGCGCCAGCGCCGCATTAATCTCTCGACCTATGTGACGATGACCCGGTATGACGAAACTTTCAAAGTTCCGGTTGCCTACCCGCCGCGGGAGATCCACAGAATTCTCGGAGAGATTGCCAGTCAAGCGGGCATTCGGCAGCTGCGCATCGCCGAGACCGAGAAATATGCTCATGTGACTTATTTCTTTAACGGCGGGGAAGAGAACAAATTTCCCGGTGAAGAGCGCATCCTGATTCCCTCGCCGAAGGACGTGGCGACCTATGATCTCAAGCCGGAGATGAGCGCGCGGACGGTCACCGACACGCTGACAAAATACTTGCGTGATCAGGACGTCGGGCTGGTGATCGCCAACTATGCCAATGCGGATATGGTGGGCCACACGGGCAATTTTGACGCGTCAGTGAAGGCCGTCGAAGTGATCGACGAGTGTCTCGGTAAGGTAATCGACGCGGCGATCGGCAAAAAGGGCAAAGTCGTGATCACGGCGGACCACGGAAACATCGAGCAGTTGATAGACTACGATACCGGCATGCCGCACACGGCGCACACGACGAATCTCGTTCCCGTTATTTTGGTCGATGAAGAGCGAAAAAAATGCCGGCTCAACCAAGGGTCCGGCGTCGATATCGCGCCGACGCTTTTGCAACTGCTCGGTCTCCCTCAACCACAGGAAATGACCGGTCACTCGCTGATCGTGGAGTCGTGATTCTTGGTTTGTAGCGGAACTGCCTCGCAACAAAATTAGTTGGCTGATCCATCTGGTACTAGTGTCCTGTCCCAAATTCACGACATAATTCCCGCCTCAGTCCGCCCAAAAAATCTCCCCTTCCCCTCTTTTCCAAAGAGGGGTTGGGATCCAACCGAGAGACTTCCCCTTTGAAAAAAGGGGGGATACAGGGGGATTTGAGCGCGGCTTCAACCGTTGCCAAGGTTTGCAGTTTCGCGATCCTCGGTCTTTTTGATAGAGTCGCAGGCCGATCCATGCAGCTTACGCAAGCTCCATCCTTCGCGGACCGTTTCGATTGGGTCGTGGACTGGCTCTATCCGCCGCGTTGCCGCGCATGCGGTGGCCGGATTAACGGACGAGACTCGGCCTATTTCTGCGCGAGTTGTAGCCATTTCCGGACGCGAGCGGAGACGATCACATCTGCGGCGTCTGCCTTGCGCGTCCGCCCCACTTCGCGTGCGCCCGGGCTTGGGCCTGCTATCCGAGAGAAGAACCCGATGAGCATCCGTTGCGCCAAGTGATACAAAAATTCAAATACGGCCGGAAAGTTTCCCTTGGTAAACCGCTGGGACAGCTCATGGCGCGCGGCTGTCAGGAATTTCTCAGCGAATGCCAAGTCGGCTTGATTATCCCCGTCCCCTTGCACCCCAAAAGGCTGCGCTGGCGTGGCTTCAACCAATCCGTGCTTCTGGCGCGGCAGATCAGCCGCGATTACAAAATTCCCATGGACCCTTTTGTCCTGCGGCGCAACAAGGAGACACCAGCACAGACGCAGCTCACCGAGGAAGAGCGACGCAAAAACGTTCGCGCCGCTTTTGCGTTGAATTCCGAGAACTCCATCGAAGGCAAGAGGATCTTGCTGGTTGACGACGTCTACACATCCGGCGCGACGGTGAACGAGTGCAGCCGAACGTTGAAGAAACATGGGGCCAAAGAAGTCTACGTGTTGACCTTGGCGCGGGCGGTGTATTGAATTGTTCTAGGATTTTTTCATGTCGCTCGATGATCAGGTTAGATGGGATAGACAGCATGCGGAAACGCATGGAGCGGAACCGCCCTCGACCTTGCTGCGCCAGATATTAGAGAGCGATGGCCGGCAGTGTCCTCCCGGGCGGGCCCTCGACATCGCAGCAGGAAAGGGCGCAATGCGCTTTACTTGGCCGAGCGAGGTTTCGAAGTCGTTGCCGTGGACATCTCCAAAGTTGCACTGAATGTGGCGCGGCAGCATGCTGAACAGCAGCATCTTCACGTTGTCTTTCAACAGCTGGACCTGGAGCAAAGTTTTCCGGAGGGCGAGTACGACCTGATTCGGAACATCAATTATCTGCAACGATCACTGATTCCGAAGATTAAAGCCGCGCTCAGGGTCGGCGGCCATGTGATCTTGGAAACCTACTCAATCGACCAACAAGTGATCGGCCATCCGAAAAATCCCAATTACTTGCTCGCCCACAACGAATTGTTGGATCACTTTCGCGACTTTCGGGTTTTCTATTACCGCGAAGGGAAGTTTTCCGACGGCGGCGACCCGTCCTTTCGCGCCGGCATCTTTGCTCAAAGAATCTGATGATGCTTGCTCGCCCATTCGTCTGTGTTGATTGTTACCTGCCGCCAATAGTTTATTGCCCTTTGCGCTTTTGGACATAGGGCGACCGGCCGGTCGCCCCTACATCGACCAAGGCGCAAACTCTCGGGAGAAATGCAGTTCTTGTATCCATCACAATATTTAAATATAATGATTGCTCCTAGGTCCTCCCATGGAATTTGTCCGCACTCTCAAAGCTTTGGCTGATCCCCTGCGATTGCGAGTACTGGCCGCCGTGACGGAAGAAGAGCTGACGGTGGGCGAGGTGCAGGAAGTAGTGGTGTCGGCCCAATCGGCGGTGTCACGCAACCTGGCGATTCTTCGCGAGGCGGGCTTCGTCCAAGACCGCAAAGAGGGCACGAGCGTTTACTTTTCCGTGCGTTCGAACATGCCGGAGCCGGCAGGCGAGCTTTTCAAATCATTGCAATCGCGCCTGGCCGAAATACCCGAAGTAAAACGGGATCAGGAGCGCCTGGCAGAATGCCGTCGCCGTCGCTTACAGCGGTCACAGGGCTACTTCGAATCCGTCGCCGGCGACTGGGAGAGAATTCGCAAGAGCTATTTTGATGACCGTGTAACTTCTCTCGCGATTGAGAAGCTGCTGCCGCAGAATCTCATAGTGGCTGATATCGGCTGCGGCACGGGGAGCTTGACCTTCGAGCTGGCGCGATTTGCCGGCAAGGTGATCGGCGTCGATTTATCAAAAGAAATGTTACGACGGGCGTGCGTGGTGGCGAAAGAACGCGAGGTGGATAATGTCGAGTTTCGTCAGGGCGATGCCCTGAAGCTGCCCCTGGATTCTCGCAGCGTCGACGCCGCGTTCTGCGTGATGGTGCTGCACTTTCTTCCCGATCCGCAACGCGCGATCGCTGGTCTTTGCCGCATCACGCGTCCGGGCGGGTCGATAATTCTGGTTGATCTGGTTCAGCATAAGCAGGACTGGATGCGCGAGCAGATGGCCCACCAGTGGCTGGGCTTCGACCGCGCCTTGATAAATAGATGGTTTCGCGAGGGCGGAGCCGAATCGGTCGACTACGATCTCACCGGTTCCTTCGCCGGTGAAAAAATCGCGCGGAACGGCAACCGGCCGGTAGAAATTTTTGTCGCGCGAGCCTCATTGCCCGTCGCGACGAAGCGAAAAATGCCAAAGGCCCACAGATGACCGATATCGATAAACAACTACGCGAGATTCTCGACCGGCGCATCGTGATTCTCGATGGCGCCATGGGAACGATGATTCAAGCGCGCAAGCTCGGCGAAAAAGAATTTCGCGGCGAGCCGTTCGCGCGCCATTCCCACGACCTGAGGGGATGCAATGACGTGCTGTGCATCACGCAGCCCGACTTGATAACAGAGATCCATGTTCAATATTTCGAAGCCGGCGCCGATATCGTCGAAACCAACACATTCAATTCCACGAGCGTGTCCATGGCCGACTACAAGCTCGAGCCGCATGTTTACGATCTAAACGTTGCCGGCGCCCAGGCCGCCAAAAAAGCCGCCGCCCTCGTGATGGCCAAAGATCCGGCGCGGCGGCGTTTCGTCGCCGGCGCGATCGGTCCGACCAACCGCACCTGCTCGATCTCCACCGACGTGCACAGCGCGGCGACGCGTGGCGTGACCTACGACGAATTGGTCGATGCCTATTACGAGCAGGCGCGCGGCTTGATCGACGGCGGCGCGGATATTCTGCTGGTCGAGACGATCTTCGACACGCTGAATTCGAAGGCGGCGTTCTTCGCGATTTTGAAACTCTTCGATGAGCGCCACATCCATTTGCCGCTTATGGCGTCCGTCACATTCATTCAGCCGGGAAGCAATCGCGGCGTGACGGGGCAGACCGTTGAGGCCTTCTGGAATTCGATTTCCCATGTGCCGCTGCTGAGCGTGGGCATGAACTGCGCGTTAGGACCCAAAGAGATGCGCCCGCTGATTGAAGAGCTGGCGCAGATCGCGCCGATTTACATCAGCTGTCATCCCAACGCGGGTCTTCCCGATCCGCTTTTGCCGACCGGCTTTCCCGAGACTCCCGAGACTTTGGCGCCGCAATTGCGCGGATGGGTGGACAACGGCTGGCTTAATATCGTCGGCGGTTGCTGCGGTACGACCCCGGCGCATATCGCGGCGCTGGCGGCCGCCGTTAAAGGGAAACCGCCGCGGCGTGTTCCCGAAGTTGAGCTCTATCTGCGCTTGAGCGGCCTCGAAAGTGTCACAGTCAGGCCTGAGTCAAATTTCGTCAACATCGGCGAGCGAACCAACGTGACGGGATCGCCGGTGTTCGCCAAGCTCATCCTCGCCGATGACTATGAAAAAGCAGTGAGCGTGGCGCGGCAGCAAGTCGAAGGCGGCGCGCAGATCATCGATGTCAACATGGACGAGGGCATGCTCGACTCCAAAGGGGCGATGGAGAAATTCCTGCGGCTCATTGCCGGCGAGTCGGACATCGCCCGCGTGCCGGTGATGGTCGATAGCTCCAAGTGGGAAGTGATCGAAGCGGGGCTCAAGTGCGTGCAAGGCAAGGGCATCGTCAATTCGATCAGCCTCAAGGAGGGCGAGGAAAAATTCATCGCACAGTCGCGACTGGTTCGCCGCCATGGCGCGGCGGTGATCGTGATGGCTTTCGACGAACGGGGCCAGGCGGACACGCTCGAGCGAAAGATCGAGGTCTGCGCGCGAGCGTACAAGATTTTGACCGAGCAGATCGGCTTTCCGCCACAGGAAATTATTTTCGATCCGAACATCCTCACCGTCGGCACGGGTATCGAAGAGCACAACAACTACGCCGTCAATTTCATCGAAGCGACGCGGTGGATCAAGCAGAACCTGCCGCTGGCGAAAGTCAGCGGCGGCGTGAGCAACATTTCGTTTTCGTTTCGCGGCAACAATCCGGTGCGCGAAGCGATGCATTCGGCGTTCTTATATCACGCCATCAAAGCCGGTATGGATATGGGCATCGTCAATCCCGGCATGCTGGCGGTGTATGAAGAAATTCCCAAAGATTTGCTTGAACTGGTCGAGGACGTGCTGCTCAATCGCCGGCCCGACGCGACGGAGCGGCTGGTTACTTTCGCGGAAACGGTCAAAAAAACCGACAAAACCGTCACCAAGGACGATAGCTGGCGCTCCGGCACGGTCGACGAGCGGTTATCCCATGCGCTGGTCAAGGGCATCACGGATTTTATCGATCAAGACGTCGAGGAGGCGCGGCTCAAGTACGATAAGCCGCTATCCGTGATCGAAGGGCCGCTGATGGACGGCATGAATGTCGTCGGCGATCTGTTCGGCTCGGGCAAGATGTTTTTGCCGCAGGTCGTAAAGAGCGCGCGCGTCATGAAGAAAGCGGTCGCGTATCTGACACCGTTTCTCGAGGCGGAGAAAAAAGCCGCGCGGGACACCGCCCAACGCACAAAATTGGTCTTTGCCACGGTCAAGGGCGACGTGCACGACATCGGTAAAAATATCGTCGGGGTTGTGCTCAGCTGCAATAACTACGACGTCATCGACTTGGGTGTGATGGTTCCGGCGGACAAGATTATCGATACCGCGATCGCAGAAAATGCCGATATCATCGGTCTAAGCGGGCTGATCACGCCGTCGCTCGATGAGATGGTTCATGTCGCCGGCGAGATGAGCCGGCGCGGCTTAAATATTCCACTCCTCATCGGCGGCGCGACCACCAGCAAGCGCCACACGGCGGTCAAGATTGCCCCGGCCTATGAGCACGAAACGATTCACGTCATCGATGCTTCGCGCGCCGTGCCGGTGGTCGGCGCTCTCGCAAAACCCGACATGCGCAACACGCTGGACGGGCAGAACCGCAAAGAACAGCAGGTCATCCGTGAGCAATTCGAAAATCGCATTGCCACGCAATTGCTCACGTACGAAGAAGCGACACGCCACAAACTGCACACCGAATGGGATGAGCAGCGTATAGCCACACCGGAATTCATCGGCCGCCGCGTGCTGAAGGAATTTTCGCTTTCAGATCTTGCGCCGTTTATCGATTGGTCGCCGTTCTTCCACACTTGGGAAATGCGCGGGCGCTATCCGGATTTGCTGAGCGATCCGACCCGGGGACCGGCTGCGCGCGAGTTGTTCACCAACGCGCAGGAACTTCTCAACGAAATCGTCGACAAAAAATTGTTTACGGCTCATGCCGTCTACGGATTTTTCCCAGCGTATGGCGACGGTGACGATATCGTGGTGTTTGACGACGTAACGCGAAAGCGGCAAGTCACGCGGCTGCACACGCTGCGCCAGCAGAAAGATAATCAGCGCGGCAAGCCGCAGCTCGCGCTCGCGGACTATATCGCGCCGCGCGAGAGCGGCCACGTCGATTACATCGGCGCGTTCGCCGTTACGACAGGCCATGGTTGCCAGGATCTGGCCGAGCGCTTCGAAAAAGACCACGACCAATACAATTCCATCATGGCCAAGGCGCTGGCGGACCGGCTGGCGGAGGCTTTTGCCGAGTATTTACATAAACGGGCACGTGCCGAGTGGGGCTACGGCAAAGGCGAGAAACTCAGCATAGAAGATCTGATCGCCGAGAAATATCGCGGCATCCGTCCCGCGCCGGGTTATCCCGCCCAGCCCGATCACACGGAGAAACCGCTCATCTTTGATTTGCTCCAGGTCCACGAAGCGACCGGAATTACACTCACGGAAAGCTTCGCCATGTATCCGGCAGCGTCAATTTGCGGTCTGTATTTCGCGCATCCCGAATCGCAATATTTTGCGGTGAGCGCTATCGGCAAAGATCAGGTGGAGTCTTACGCAGCAAGGAAAGGTATGAAAGTCGCGGAAGTGGAGCGCTGGCTCGCGCCGATTCTCGGCTATGATCCTGCGAAGAAGTAACTGACGCAATACCCTACCCTATGAGTTTGCGATCTGCCCCCCAGTCGCTCCAGGAACAAAATTGTTAACGCACGCGGCGAAACATTGACAGGTTCCGTGAGCGGATGCTATCTACGCAAACCTGAGCTCGTGAAGCGATCGAGATCGTGATCCAGCTTGGTTTAACAGGCGCTACCTTAAGATTTCAGCCGCAAGGTAGGGCGTTCTTGCTACCCCCAATGCCACGACTGCAATACAGGAGGATCCGATGCAACAGCAGGCGAAAATCATTGATGGTGACGGCCACGTTTTTGAGGACGCCGAAGCCATCGCGCGACATTTTCCCTACACCATCGAGCAGGCCCGCCTGAGGGGCGGTGTGTTCCCGAGCCAAAGCCACATCCAGTTCTCTCTGACGCGAAGACCTCCGGGCGCCTTCGGCATTCGTCCTGACGGTCGCTTTCAAAACCCCGGACCCGCAGGATGGGTTGAGTTCATGGATGAGATCGGGCTCGAGTATGCGGTTCTCTTCCCCACCACCGGCCAGCGCATCGGCCGCCTCGTGGACCGAGATTACGCCGTAGGGGCCGCTCGGGCCTACAACGACTGGCTCGCCGAGGCCTACCTGCGGCGGGATTCCCGCTTCAAGGGCATCGGCATTCTGCCGATGCATGACGCCGAAGCAGCGTTGGAAGAGTTGCGGCGGGCATATACAGAATTGGGCATGTGCGGGATGCTTTTTCCCGCTACAGGTGTGCACCTTAATCTTGGCGCCAAGCCCCTTTGGCTGCTGTATGCGGAAGCGGCGCGGTTGGGCTGCCCGGTGGTCGTGCATGGGGGCGGGCATTGGGACTTAGGTATGGAGACGATGAATGTTTCCACCGGCGCGAATGCGCTGGGACATCCTATGTCTCTCGCGATCGCCATGGCCGAGATGGTTTTCAACAACTTGTTCGAGCGCTTTCCTGGTCTGCGTGTGGCCTACCTGGAAGGCGGCCCACTCTGGTTTCTCATGGCTCTGGAACGCTTTTCCCGTTCTTATGAGAGCTCGACTCCGATCAACCCGCGAGGCGAACTGCTGCAATTGCCGGAAGGCCAGACAGTGAGTGACTACATCCGCGGGCTGATTAAAGCTGGTCGCCTAGTGGTGGGCATCGAAGGCGGTGAAACAGACTTGGCCTATGCCATCAAGGTAGCAGGCACCCAAGCCTTCATGTTCTCTTCGGACTTCCCGCACGAGGTCAACGCGCAGACGGTGCAAAAGGAGATTCGCGAGCTTCGCGAGCGTGAGGAGATTGGCGAAGAGGCCAAGGAGGCTATCCTGCGTGGGAATGCCGCCCGGTTTTACAGACTAGCCGCTGCCTAAAGTTAGTTAAAAAAGAAACATGGCAGAGAGAATACTCGTCGTGCAGGGTGGAAAACTGATCGATGGCACTGGCCGGCCACCGATCGAGAATTCCGTCATCGTTATTGAGGCAGGCAGGTTCCAAGCAGTCGGTAGTCGCGGCGCAGTCTCCATTCCTGCCGACGCGCAGGTGATCGACGTCAAAGGCAAAACCGTTCTGCCGGGCTTCATCGATGGTCATGGTCACCTGGAGGATTTTCATGGAGAGCTTTATCTCCATCTGGGAATTACCACCTGCGCGACGATCGAACTCTACCAGGATGGCCCATGGACCCTCGCGCAAAAACAGGGAACCAATCTGGGTAAAATTCGTGGGCCGCGGATTTGGATGTCAGGCCGGGCGATCGGTGGCGTCAGCACCGGTCACGATGCATTTGGCTCGAGGACCGCGCGCGACAACATCATCGTGACAACGCCGGAAGAAGTGCGTCAAGCGGTGCAGCGAAAAAAAGAGCTCGGCTGCGACATCCTCAAGGTCAACGAGTTTCTTTCTATGGAACTGGTGAAAGTCGCCGTCGACGAAGCGCATCGGCTGGACATGCCGTTAGCCGCCCACAGTTGGGACGTGGTCGGCTCCGCAAACGCCGGCGTTGACGCCATCGAGCATATCTGGTCGGTGGGTTACAGCTCCATCCCGTATGCCCCCGCCAGGCGCAAGCTGGCCCAAGATCGGCTCGGCGGCGTGATCGATCAGGAGCTCGCCGGAGCTTATTACCAAACGGAAAACTTCGACGAGGTGATCAGTGCGATGGTGGAGCACCAGGTCGCGTGGACTCCGACCATTGCCAAGTGGCTGCGTCCGCTTTCGCCGAGCGCTGAGCGCTTCAGAGAAAGAGAAAAGCAAATCTTGAACGATCCCAATGCCGATCTCCCCGCTGCAGTCCGGGCGGTGACCGACAACGCCTATGACAAGTTGCTCAAGCGCTACACGCCCGAGCAGCTCGAGCGCGCCAAAATTGGCTATGAAAAAGCCAAAGAATTCATCCGGCGTTTCGTCCAGGCCGGCGGCATCCTGAAAGAAGGGTCGGACCCGCCCCGCGGCATGGCGGCGTTGCTGATGCATCAGGCGCTGGTGATGGACGTCGAGGCGGGCGTGCCGCCGATGACGGCGATCCAAGCAGCCACGCTCAACGTCGCCAGGACTTTCAAGAAAGACAAAGACTACGGCAGCATCGAGCCCGGCAAGGTCGCAGACCTTGCCATCGTCGAGGGTGACCCGCTGCAAGACATCTGGATGACGCAAAACGTCAAGATGGTCGTCATGGACGGGAACGTCATCGATAGCGGATTCCACAAATACAAGAATCCGATTCCGTCATTTTATTCATACCAAAGCTTGCCGCTCGACCTCGAAATATCGCCGCTGTTTCTGATCGAGGGTTCCGGTCCTACAGTATTGAAGGTAAGAGGGCAGGGAGGCATGTGGCCATTCCACCGCGTCATGTTGAACGGCGAGCCGCTGCCGACGAGTTTCGTCTCCAAGGACGAGCTGAAGGCGATCGTTTCACCCGAGGCGATCGCCAAGGCGGGCATGTACATCGTTACGCTCAAGTGTGAAGGAGAAGCGTTCCCCGAGTCCCATCGGGCCCATCTCGTAGTGGGCTTCAAGCAGTAGTCATCGAATTCATCGGTCCAGCCTTTGCCAAATCAACAAAGAAATTCTAATCGTACAAGTGTGACTCCATACACTTCATTGATTCAGGCGAGATTTGGGTTAGTCTCAAAGAAACCAGTGGTGGTAACTTCCGTATGAAATTGAATACTCGAGTGTGCTTATCGATCATCGCGGCTTTAATGTTGCTTTGTAGTGGCAAATCGGCCAACGCCGGCGAGCCAACTGAAGCAATTCGCGGCGCGGTGAATCAAGGTGTCGAAATTCTGAAGAGTGCCAAGTTCGACAATCAAAAACAACGTGTTCAAGTCATCGACCGATTGCGGCAGATTGTTTACCCGCTGTTCGACTTCAATGAGATGGCCATGCGCTCACTAGGGGCAAATTGGCGCCGCCTCAATCCGCAGCAGCAGAAAGAATTCGCGTCCACCTTCACCGCTTTGTTAGAAAAGACCTATGCGGATCAGATCGATCTCTACGACGGGCAACAAGTGGTTTACTCCGGCGAAAGCGTCGATGGGGATTACGCGCGAGTCGATTCCCGAATCATCGACA
>WNGA01002738.1_pt1 | contig 26674 bp, 20 predicted proteins | sample 5400061 | NCBI WGS metagenome assembly WNGA01 (sample SAMN13153366, study PRJNA577476) | soil metagenome | isolation source: 100 cm soil or saprolite under grassland replicate 2 | place: USA:California | collected 2016-06-15 | reverse complement strand
CAGGATGAGGAGCGACGCCTCGATCGCCGGCGTGCCGGTGACGCCGCGCGAGAAGCAGAGGTAGGCGAGGCCGAGCTGGAAGACGCCGAGATAGGCGAGGAGCGCGAGGTCCGCGGTCGTCGCGGCCGGGCCGCGCGACCAGACGGGGAGGGTGATCGCCGCGGCGAGCACGTTCCCCCACGCGAGCGCCGCCGGCCCGCGCTCGCGCAGCACCCGCAGCCCGACGATGGCGAGCGCGAACGCGACCCCTGAGACGAGTGCGGTCACGTTGCCGAGCGCCTGCCCCGGCGCGAGCTCGTCCACGAAGAACAGGCCGAGGCCCGCGCCGAACACCGGGATGGCGAGGAGCTCGCCGCGCGTCGGGCGCTCGCGCAGCAGCCACGGCGACAGGAGGAGCACCCAGAGCGGCGCCGTGTCCTGGATGAAGATGGCGTTCGCCGCGGTCGTGAGCTTCGTCGCGACGACGAAGAGGATGACCGTGACCGCGTAGGCGGCGGCGACGGCGAGGACGCGCCGGTCGGGGCGGGCGCGCGCGTCGCGGACGGCGAGGAAGAGGAACGCGGCGGCGACGAGCGAGCGGCCGCCCGAGATCTGCCAGGCGTCGAGGCCGCAGCTCTTGATGGCGGCGCCCGCCGTAGACCAGAGGACGGCCGCGGCGAGGAGGAGGAGCCGGCTGCGGAGCATGAGGGCGACGAGCCTACGCCGTCATCCACTCGCGCAGCACGGCGTCGATCTGCGCCTCGCTGAGCTCGCCCTTGTCGGCCATTTCCTTGATGCGCTTCGTGATGGCCTTGAGCTCCGACTCGCCGAACGTGATCCCCATCTCGCGCGCACGGTAGGCGATCGCGTGGCGACCGGTGAGCCGGCTGCCGAGGATGAGGCGGCGCGTGAGGCCGAACGCCTCCGGCGGGATGATCTCGTACGAGCCCGGGTTCGACATCATCGACTTGAGGTGCATTCCGGCCTTGTGCGAGTAGGCCGTCTCGCCGGTGACGAAGTTGTTGAACGGGATCTCGACGCCGGTCACGCGCGCGACGAGCCGCTCGAGCTCGCGCAGCTGCCCGAGCCGGTAGCGCTCCGCCACCGCCTGCGGCTCGAGCGCGAACATCCGCGCGACGAATCCCCCGAGCGAGGTGATGCCGACCCGCTCGCCGATCCCGAGCACCGACACGTCCACGTGCGTCGCGCCGGCCGAGATCGCCTCGTAGGCGTTCGCGATCGCGCAGCCGGTGTCGTTGTGCGCGTGGAAGCCGATGTCGCACTTCACCGCCTTGCGGAGCTCGCGCACGAGCACGAAGACCTGGCGCGGGGTCGCGATGCCGACCGTGTCGGCGATGCCGATCCGCTGGACGCCGAGCTTCTCGGCGGCCTGGTGGACGGCGACGAGGTCCTGCACGTCCGAGCGGAACGCGTCCTCGGCCGAGAAGCGGACCTCGAGCCCCGCCGAGAGCGCGAGCTCGATGGGCGGCGCCATCGCGTCGATGATCTGCTGGATCGACTTGCCGTGGGACGACTCTCGCAGGATGCGGCTCGTCCCGAAGAGGAGCCCGATCCCGCGCACGCCGGTGTCGAGCGCCGCCCGCACGTCGTCGAGCACGCAGCGCGAGTGGGTGATGACGCGCGCGCCGAGGCCGAGCTTCACGATGTGCACCGCGTCCCGCTGCGACTGCGGGGACGCCGCGGGCGAGGTCACCTCGACGTACTCGACCCCGAACGTGTCGAGCGCGCGCGCGATCTCGACCTTGTCCTCGGTGCGGAAGTTCGCCCGGGCGAACTGCTCGCCCTCGCGCAGCGTCGTGTCGATGAGCTTCCAGGTGGGCTTGGCCATGGCGGGCTATCCCTGGAGCTCGGGCCCGTCGCCGGGCGGTTGCGGTAGCGCGCCGTCCGGCGCGGGGGAGGCGGGCACGTCGCACACGAGGCCGCCTGAGGTCGGGTCGGTGCGGAAGCCGTACCGCGCCAGGTACTCCGGCTGGAAGAAGCCGGTCTCGAGCCTGTGGACCTCCCGCCCGGCGAGCCGCCGGAAGAACTCCTTCATGAGGCCGTCCGCGACCCCCTTGGCGCGGTGCTTGCGCGCCACGACGATCTTCTCCATGTGCACGCGGTCCCGCGCCACCTGCTTGTAGAACAGGCCGCCGATGACGGTCTCCCGCGCATCGAAGCAGAGCAGGAACTCGTGATCCGTCGTGAAGTTCACCTGCAGGTTCGACTCGTGGAACATGTGCAGGAGGCGCGCCACCTCCCGCGGCGACACCGGGCAACGGATGGTGAAGCGGTTGCCCTCCTCGTCCGTCTTCGCGACCACCACCTCCGTCACGTAGTGGCCGCCGGACGGCATGGTGATGAGCGCCACCTCGTCGGTGGGGGAGAGGTACCGGTAGGTGAGCCGCGCGAGGAAGTAGTCCTCCTCCGCCGTGGGGGTGATCGCCCCGCGCAGCGCGGCGACCGCCTCCTCGAGATCGAGGCCGCCTGCCGGGAGGTTGCGCGCGCGCAGCATCAGCCGGTCGAGCGCGCTCGCGAGCTCCTCGCGCGCGTCCGCGAACACCGTCATGCGGAAGAAGCGGATGCGCGTGTCGGGCCAGGCCTGCTCGACGTCGGAGAGGTGGTAGGTGCCCCACTGGTCGCCGAGCATCTTCCCCTGCGCCTCGATCGTCGCGGCGGGGTTCACGTCGAGCCAGCGGCGGTAGCGCCGCGCGGCGAAGTGGACCCGCTTCGGCGAGAACCCGCCGGCGCGGAGCTTCTCGAGGAACGTCTCGATCGCGACCGCGCGGCGCGAGTCCTGCGCCGACTCCGAGAGGAGCGCGACGCCGCGCTCGAGCCCGAGCGCCTCGACGACGGCCGAGAAGACGAGCGAGTCGTCGACGTCCCCCGCCAGCTCGGGGCGCGACGCCTCGATCCTCGTCACGAACGCCCGCTCGAACCGGTCGAGCAGCTCGTCGAGCGTGGCGCAGGGCGACCGGTCGGAGATGGAGACGAGCCGCGCGCCGGAGTGGTAGTCGTGCGACGGGACGATGAACGCCGCCGGCGAGGGCTCGCGGAGCGCGAGCCGCCGTCCGGTCCGGTCCCAGAACCGGACGTGCCCCTCGAGCGCGGTCCAGACGATGAAGGGCCAGAGCGACTTGATGCGCTTCGGCTCACCCTGCCGCACGAGTCGCGCGACCTGCCGCTCCACCGTGTCGCCGGGGATGAACTCCTCGGTGAAGATCCCCCACTCCGCGAAGTAGCCGCCGAACTGCTCGACGAGCGGCGGGACCGCGCCGGCCGCGAGGAGCCAGTTCACCTCCTGGCGCAGCTCCGCGAAGTTCATGTCCTCGGCGACGTTGATCGCGACGTCGAAGACCTCGTTCGCGCGGGTATGGATCGAGAGCCGGTAGACGCTCTTGCCGTGCTGCCGGCCGAGGAGCGAGAGGGCCGCGCCGCCCGGCGGGATGTCCGCGAGCGAGAGGAGGACGCCGCGCCCGAGCAGGAACACCGAGGCGCGGACGATCGTCGTGTCCTCGAGCGCCTGCAGCAGGTGGTGCTGCGCCGCGGGCGCGACGTTCGGGTCGAAGGCGAGGACGTCCTTCCACCCGTACTCCGCCCCGGTCTTCGGGTCGATCGCGAGCCGCAGGTTCGGGCCGATCCAGTTGGAGAAGCCGCGCCGGAGGCGATCGAGCTCCTCGCCGGCGCGCGCCGCGATCTCGGGGTCGTCGTGGAGCGTGAGCTGCGCGAGCGGTACCCGCGTCGGCGCGAACTGGAGCGGGTGGGCGATCGCGGTCGCCGAGACGAGCCGCATCGCCCCGACGACGAGGCGCCGGTCGGACGCGTCGCGTGGCGCGCGCAGCGCGTCGTCGCTCGCGAGGTGCGCGAGCAACGTGCTCATCTGCGCGTCGGTGATCCCACGCTCCGGGAGCGAGGCGAGATCGTCGTCGCGCAGCGCGAACGGGCCCATCCGGTCGAGGAAGCGCCGGAGCGTCTCGAGCGTCTCGGCGGGCTCCTCGTGCGGGAAGAGCAGGCGGAATGCGCGGCGGCGGATGTCCTCGTCGGGCGCGTCGGCGGCGCGGCGCAGCAGGGCGCGGCAGCGGCCGGCGCGGTCGGGCCGGTCGGAGCGGAGGCCGGCGTGGAGGTGCTCGAGCGCGAGGCGCGCCTCGGGTCGCTCCGCGCGGAGCAGCTCGCCCGCGGCGTGGATCGACTGCGTCGTCGGGTCGCTGTCGATGGCGCGGAGCAGGTCCCACAGCCGGTCCGGCGCGGGCGGCACCCACAGGCGCGGGTCGAGCCGGACGTCGCCGCCACCCTTGCGCCGCCGCGACACGAGCGAGGCGAACGCCTCGTCGCCGATGAACCGCCGCAGCGCCTCGTTCCCGAGCCAGAGCGACGGGCGGGAGAGGAGCGCCCCGAGGTCGAACACCGCGCCCTCGGTGAGGTAGGCGAGGTCGCCGACCCGCGTCGCCCCGGGCGCCTCCGGGGTCGCGCCGACGCGCAGCGCCCGTTCGCCCGCCCGGAGCACCCCGCCCTGGATCGACACCTCGTGCTGGAGGACGCCCATCTCGCGCAGCACCCAGTTCGGGATGCGCAGGAAGGAGCCGTCGAGCGGGAACGCGAGGTGTTTCTGCTCGTACATCCGGTCGATGAGGTCCTTCCAGCTCCGCTCCACCCCGTCGCGCTTGAAGGTGTGCTTGTGGGTGAGCTCGCCGTGCTCCAGGTCGAGCGCCCGCGGCAGGATCTGGAACGCCACGACGCGCTCGAACGGAGCGAGGAAGCGGTTCGCGCTCGCGACGAGCGAGGAGATGAGCTCGCGCAGCTGCTCCGGCGAGCGCCCCTCGACCTGGGGCGACGCCGGGTTCGGCCAGACGAGCAGGGTGTTGTACTCGCGGTGATCGCCGACGAGGAACGCCTGCGCGACCGCCTCGAAGTCCCGGAAGAGGTTCTCGACGCGCTGCGGGGCGATCGTCTGCCCCTGACGATTCTTGTAGATCTCCTTCTTGCGCCCGGTGATCCGGTAATGGCCGGCGGGGTCGATCGAGACGAGGTCGCCCGTGTGGAACCAGCCGTCCGGCTCGTGCCCGGTCTCCTCGCGCCCCGGCTTGAAGTAGCCGGGCGAGACGTAGGGGCTGCGGATGAGCAGCTCGCCGTCGTCCGCGCGGCGGCACTCGATCCCGGGCAGCGGCTGGCCGATGGAGTCGTCCACGTACTCGCCGGGCGGCGTCATGGTGACGCCGCCGGTCGCCTCCGTCATCCCGTAGCCGGAGCAGAGCTCGGTGCCGGCGGCGTGGAAGGCGCGGAAGACGTTCGGGTCGAGGTAGCCGGCCGCGGACAGGCCGGTGCGGAGCCGGCCGCCGGTGATGACGCGCAGATGGGCGGTGACCTCGTCGGGGTTCTCGTCCGAGCTCGCCTCCCACACCGAGGCCTCGTGCAGCTCCATCCACTTCTTCGGGACGGAGATGAAGACCGTCGGCTTCACCTTCTTGAAGTCCTCGAGCAGGGCGGACTGCGCGGTCGAGCGGGCGAACACGTACGTCGCGCCCCAGAACAGCGTGCCGGTGAGCTCGAGCCACCTGCCGAACGTGTGGTAGAGCGGCAAGTACGCGAGGAAGACGTCGCCCTCGTTCACCTCCGGCAGCGCGAACGCCCGCGCGAAGCGCTTCGTGACGACGTTCTCGTGGGTGAAGACGATCCCCTTCGGCTTCCCGGTCGTCCCCGACGTGTACATCACCGTCGCGACGTCGGTCGCCTTCACGCTCGCGGCGCGCGCGGCCCGCGCGTCGTCGTCGAACTCGGCGCCCTGGCTCACCATCTGCTCGAGCGAGAGCAGCCCGTTCCGCTCCGCCGCGTTGCGGGAGAAGACGACGATCTCCTCGAGATCCGGGAGCGCGGGGAGCGACGGCAGGACCTTCGCCACCTGCTCGTCGTCCGCCGCCAGCAGGACGCGCGCCCCGGAGTGCTTCAGCATGAACACGATCTGCTCGGCGACGGCGTTCGCCGGCAGCGGGAAGTCGACGATGCCGTTCGAGAGGCAGGCGAGATCGCACAGCGCCGCCTCGAGGCAGTTCTCGGAGAGGATCGCCACCTTCGCGTCCGGCGCGCCGTCGACGAGCGCGAGCACGCCGCGGGCGATGGCGCGGGTCCGCCGCGAGAGGTCCGCCACCGTCAGCTCGGAGGACTCCTGGCCGAGCACCCGCAGCGCGACGACCTTCGCGTCCGTCGCCTCCCGCGAGCGGAGGAGCGCGCCGAAGCCGTAGTCCGCCTCGCGCACGACGCGCAGGACGAGCGCGAGCCAGCGGTCCACGTCGGCGGGCGGGAGCAGCGTCGTGAAGGAGCGCCGGCGGACGCCGTCGAGGAGCGCGAAGAGCGCCCGGCGGGACGGCTCCCCGAGGACGGGATCCGCGAGCCGCGCGAGGAGCGTCTCCGCGAGCGGCGCCACCTCGGCGAGGTCGTCGGGGCGAACCGAGGAGAGCGACTCGCGCGTCTCGTCGAGCGCCGCCGTTCCCGGCCCGTCCGAGCGCGACCAGGCTTGCGCGAGGGCGGGGAAGGGCGACTCGTGCTTCGCCTGGAACATGGGCGCAAGTAACCACGGACGCGCCTCCGTGTCGACGCGGGCCGGGGCCGTGGTTCTACGGTCCGGATGGGGTGCGCGCACCCAGAACACCGCGCCTCCGGCGCCTGCCGGTCGCGCTCCGGGTGCGCCGCAACCCCGTCAGCACAGCGGCGCGCGGGCGAGCCGCCAGCCCGTATCCGTCGCGATCCCGTAGACGAGGTGCGACGCGAGCCCCTTGAGGTGCGTCGAGGTCGGGTACCGGCTCGGCGAATGCGAGAACCGGAACAGCGGCACGAGCACCTCGTCGGAGACGAGCCACAGCACGACGCCGAAGGCGAGCCCCGCCGCGCCGGGCCGCCGCGGCGCGACGGCTCGCGCGGCGAGCGCGAACGCGGCGCCCCAGAGTACGCCGTACGCGTAGTGAATGACCTTCCCGCCGAGCGCCTGGCGCTTCCGATCGGGGGGCAGCGCGCGGCCGACCGCGTTCGCCGCGGCCTCGGCCGCCTGGATGGTCGCCGGGGGCATGCCCGCCTGTGCTTCCTTCTCGCGCCGGCGCGTCTCGTCGCCACCCGCCCGCATGAGCGGACGGTAGACGGCGGACATGACGAAGCTCGCGACCAGCCCGCTCGCCGCGCCGACCACCGCGTCCGCGACCGCCCCGGGTCGCCGGTCTCTCCGGAACATGGGTGCCCCCTCGCCCCGGCAATCTAGCGATCACCAGCGTAGGTCATGAGGGCGCGCGCGGCGCCAGCGGCGGCGGCAGCCGCGGTGTGGCTGCTCTCCGCGGGCTGCGGCGGCTTCGGCGGCACCCGGCGGCACCCCGATCCCCCCGAGCCGGGGCTGCGGATCTGGACGTCCCCCGTCATCCGCTGGACGGCGGGAGAGGGCCGCGCGGTCCGGTTCGCGCTCGAGAACGGGACGGCGCGCACCCTGCGGATCGAGGAGCCGGACGCGGCGCGCGCACGGGTCGCGATCTTCCCCGGCGGCGAGACGGGGCGGGCCTGCGGCATCGAGCCCCCGGCCGCCGCAGCCAGGGTAGAGGGGGACCCCGCGCCGTCCGCTGACACCGTCGCGCTCGCGCCGGGCGACCAGGTCGAGCTGCGGGTGGATCTGGCCGCCGCGTGCGGCGAGCTCGCGCCCGGGGAGTACCGCTACGAGGTGAGCTACGTCACCGCTGGGGCGGGCGCGGGCGGTCTCACCCCGAGGACGAGCTACGGAACCCTGGTCGTCGAGGGGGCCGGGCACGCCGTCGGTCGCGCCGGTCCGTCCGCCCCGCGGCGCCGCCCGCCGTAGCCCCCGGTCGTGTGGGGGGAGGTGAACTCTCTGCACCCCATGAGGTATGCTCCGCGGCTCCCCTGGAGCGTCCGTGGTCGAACAGCTCTCCGTCTTCCTCGAGAACGAGACCGGCGGCCTCGCCGACGTCGTGGACGTGCTCGCCGCGAGCGACGTCGACATCCGCGCGCTCTCCCTTGCGGACGAGTCCGACTTCGGCATCCTGCGGCTCATCGTGAACGAGACGGAGCGCGCGTTCGGCGCCCTCAAGGCCGCGGGGTTCACGGTGCGCAAGACGCCGGTCGTCGCCGTCCAGATCCCCGATCGTCCGGGCGGTCTCGCGACGACGCTCCACGCCCTCCGCGGCATCGCCGTCGAGTACATGTACGCCTTCGTCCGCAAGAGCGGCGAGCAGGCCCTCGTCGTGTTCCGGTTCGAGGAACCCGCGGCCGCCGTCGAGACGCTGAAGGCGGCCGGGGCGAAGATCCTCGGTGCCGAGGACGTCCAGAAGCTCTGAACCCGTCGCGGCCGCGCCGCACCGAGGCCGAGAGGGACGCAGCGAACCCGCAGCAAAGAGGATCGAGCTCACGATGACCCCGACCCCCGTACTGCTCGCCCTGGCCCTCGCGGCCGCGCCGCCGCAGGAGCCCATCAAGGTGGGCGCCCTGCTCGCCGTCACCGGCCCCGCCTCCTTCCTCGGCGCGCCGGAGGCCCGCACGCTCGAGATGCTCGTCGAGGAGCTGAACCGGAGCGGCGGCCTCGCCGGCCGCAAGGTGCTGCTCGTCGTGAAGGACACCGGCGCGAGCCCGGAGAAGGCCATCTCCTTCGCGAAGCAGCTCATCGAGGAGGAGCAGGTCTTCGCGATCATCGGGCCCGCGACGAGCGGCGAGACGATGGCGGTGAAGCAGATCGCCGACGAGGCGAAGACGCCGCTGCTCTCCTGCGCCGCGGCCGAGGCGATCGTGAACCCGGTCGCCCGCTTCGTCTTCAAGACGGCGCAGAAGGACAGCCACGCGATCCAGAAGGTGTTCCAGCAGATGAAGCGGATGGGCGCGACGCGGATCGGCGTCCTCTCCTCGAACACCGGCTTCGGAAAGGCGGGGCGCGAGGCGATCGCGAAGCTCGCGCCGGAGAGTGGCATCCAGATCGTCGCCGACGAGGTCTACGACAAGGCGGCGACCGACCTCACCGCGGAGGTCACGAAGCTCAAGGCGGCGAACGTCCAGGCGATCCTCAACTGGTCGATCGAGCCGGCGCAGGCGATCGTCATCAAGAACGCGCGCCAGCTCGGGATCGCCGTCCCGATCTTCCAGAGCCACGGCTTCGCCAACATCCAGTACGTGAAGGCGGCCGGCGCCGCCGCCGAGGGCGTCATCTTCCCGGCGAGCCGGATCGTCGTCGCCGAGGCGCTCCCGGAGAAGCACCCGCAGAAGGCGGTGCTCGTCGCGTACAAGAAGGCCTACGAGGCGAGGTACGGCGAGGACGCGAGCGCGTTCGGCGGCTACGCGCACGACGCCTTCGCGCTCCTCGCCCGCGCGGTGAAGGAGGTCGGGCCGGACCGCGAGAAGGTCCGCGCCGCCATCGAGGGGATGAAGGGGTTCGTCGGCACCTCGGGCGTGTTCACCTTCGGCCCGGCCGACCACAACGGCCTCGACGTCGACGCGTTCGAGATGGTGACCGTGAAGGACGGCAAGTTCGTCCTGCTCGGCAAGTAGCTTCCCCCGCGATCCCCGGAGGACCACATGAAGACGCTCCGCCTCGCTGCGGCTGCCGCGCTCCTCGCGGCCGCGCTCCACGCCGGCGCCGAGGGCAAGGAACCGCTCAAGGTCGGCGCCCTGCTCGCCGTGACCGGCCCCGCCTCGTTCCTCGGCGCCCCCGAGGCCCGCACCCTCGAGATGCTCGTCGACGAGCTGAATGCGAACGGGGGCGTCGGCGGCCGCCGGATCGAGCTCGTCGTGAAGGACACGGGCGGCGATCCCGCGAAGGCGGTCTCCTTCGCGAAGCAGCTCATGGAGGAGGACCGGGTCTTCGCGATCATCGGGCCCGCGACGAGCGGCGAGACCATCGCGGTGAAGCCGCTCGCGGAGGAGGGGAAGACGCTGCTCCTCTCCTGCGCCGCCGCCGAGGTGATCGTGAACCCGGCGCTCCCGCACGTGTTCAAGGTCGCCCCGAAGGACAGCTTCGCGGCCGAGATGATCTTCCGGCGCATGAAGAAGATGGGCGTGAAGCGGATCGGCTTCCTCTCCTCGAACACCGGCTTCGGCAAGGCCGGCAAGGAGCAGGTGGAGAAGCTCGCCCCGGCGCACGGCATCGAGATCGCCGTCTCGGAGGTGTACGACAAGGCGGCGACCGACCTCACCGCGGAGGTCACGAAGCTCAAGGCCACGAACGTCCAGGCGATCCTAAACTGGTCCATCGAGCCGGCGCAGGCCATCGTCATCAAGAACGCGCGGCAGATCGGGCTCACCGTCCCGATCTTCCAGAGCCACGGCTTTGCGAACATCCAGTACGCGAAGGCGGCCGGCGCGGCCGCGGAGGGCGTCATCTTCCCGGCGAGCCGGATCGTCGTCGCCGAGGGGCTCCCGGAGAAGCACCCGCAGAAGACCGTCGTCGCCGCCTACAAGAAGGGCTACGAGGTCCGCTACAAGGAGGACGTGTCGACCTTCGGCGGCCACGCCCACGACGCGCTCATGATCCTCGCGCGCGCGGTGAAGGACGCCGGGCTCGACCGGGAGAAGGTGCGCGCCGCCGTCGAGAACATGAAGGGCTTCGTGGGGACGGCCGGGGTCTTCAACTTCTCCCCCGCAGACCACAACGGCCTCGCGCTCGACGCGTTCGAGATGATCACCGTGAAGGACGGGAAGTTCGCGGTCCTCGGCGAGTAGGCCGGTCGAGAATGGTCCTCGAGCTCGTCCTCCAGTACCTCGTCGCCGGGCTCACCTACGGCACGATCTACGCGGTCGTCGGCGTGGGGTTCAACATCATCTACAACACCACGGGCATCATCAACTTCGCCCAGGGTGAGTTCGTGATGCTGGGCGGGATGACGGCGGTGACGCTCCACCGCTTCGTCCCGCTGCCCCTCGCCATCGCCGGCGCCGTCGTCGTGACGATGCTCGCGGGCGCGCTCATCGAGGTCACGTTCATCCGCTGGCTCAGGAAGCCGTCGGTCCTGCGGATGATCATCATCACGATCGGGATCTCGATCGTCGTCCGCGAGCTCGCGCTCCTCGCCTGGGGCGAGGGGGTCCGGGCGCTGCCGTACTTCACCGGCGACGAGGTCAGCTCCCTCGCCGTGGGCGGCGTCCACGTCTCCCCTCAGGTCCTCTGGTCCCTCGGCACCTGCGTCGTCATCGTCGGCTTCCTCCGCTTCTTCTTCCAGCACACCTCCCTCGGGCGGCAGATGCGCGCGTGCGCCGCGAACCGGGACGCGGCGGCGCTCTGCGGCGTGCCGACGAGGAACCTCGTGACGCTCTCGTTCGTCCTGTCCGCCGGGATCGGCGCGCTCGCCGGGTGCGTGGTCTCGCCCATCACCTACACCGCGTACAACGTCGGGACGGGCCTCGCCATCAAGGGGTTCACCGTCGCGATCCTCGGCGGGCTCGGGAACTCGACCGCGGCGGTCGCCGCCGGGTTCCTCGTCGGCGTCCTCGAGTCCTTCAGCGTGTCGCTCCTGCCCACCGCCTACAAGGACGCGATCTCCGTGGCGGTGCTGCTCGCGATCCTCTTCCTGCGCCCGAGCGGCCTCTTCGGCTCGCGCGAGGTCGCCCGGCTCAAGGCGGCATGACCCGGTCCCGCTACGCCCGGGTCGCGCTCTTCCTCGCGGTGGTCGCGGCGGTGCAGCTCGTCGCTCACGCGGCGGGGAAGCCGTTCTTCCTCACGCAGCTCACGATGGCGGCCTACTACACGCTCGTCGCGGCCGGGCTCTCGCTGCTCATGGGCTACGCCGGGCAGATCTCGCTCGGCCACGCCGCGTTCTTCGCGATCGGCGGCTACGCGAGCGCGTTCCTCACGACCGTCGATCTCTCCGCGCACCGCGCGCGCGCTCCGGTCGCGCTCCTCGCGCGCCTGCACGTCCTGGTCGCGCGCGGCGACCTCTACGGCGGCGAGGCGCTCTCGGTCCACCCGTGGGCCGCGTTCGTCGCGGCGGTCGCGGCGACGCTCGCCGTCGCCTGGCTCATCGGCGTCCCGGTGCTGAAGCTCAAGGGGCACTACCTCGCGATGGCGACCCTCGGCTTCGGCACGATCGTCTGTAGCGTGCTCCTCGCCTCCGAGAAGCTCGGCGCGGCCGACGGGATCGGGTCGGTGCCGCCGTTCCCGATCCTCCCCGGGCTCGGCGTGGGCGGCGGGCGCGACGTGCGGGTCGCGAACTACTACGTCGCCTGGGGCCTCGTCGCGCTCGCGCTGCTCGTGCTCTCGAACCTCGTCGAGTCCCGGGTCGGGCGGGCGCTGCGCGCCATTCACGGCGCCGAGGACGCCGCCGCCTCCATGGGCGTCGACGTCGCGCGCTACAAGCTCCGGACCTTCGTCCTCTCGGCGGTGCTCGCCGCGGTCGGGGGCGTGTTCCTCACCCACTTCAACGCCGGCATCGGCCCGGGCGAGGCCGGCGTCATGAAGTCGATTCGCTACGTCGCCATCGTCGCGGTGGGCGGGATGGGGAGCCTGTGGGGCACGGTCGCGACGAGCGCGGTCCTGAACTTCCTCTCGCTGCGCGGCTACTTCGGGACCCTCGACGACGCCGTGTTCGGCGTCGTGCTCATCCTCGTGATGCTCTTCTCGCCGGACGGCGTGCTCCGCCTGGACGTGCGCGGCGCGCTCGTGGCGGCGCGCGGGCGGCTCCGCCCCGGGGCCGAGGGATGAGCCTCCTCGAGGTGAACGGCCTCTCGAAGCGCTTCGGCGGCCTGCACGCAGTGAAGGACGTCTCCTTCCGCGTCGAGAAGGGGACGGTGAAGGCGCTCATCGGCCCGAACGGCGCAGGGAAGACGACGCTCTTCAACCTCGTCTCGGGCGTCCTGCCGCCGGACGCGGGGACGGTCACGCTGCGCGGCGCGCCGATCCACGGCCACCCGCCCCACCGGATCGCGGCGCTCGGCGTGTCGCGCACCTTCCAGCAGATCCGGCTCTTCGCCCAGATGACGGCGCTCGAGAACGTGATGGTCGGCGTCCACCCGCGCAGCCGCGCCGGGTTCGTCGCGGGCATGCTCCACCTGCCGTGGACCTGGCGCGAGGAGCGCGACGTCGAGGAGCGCGCCCGCGAGGCGCTCGACTTCGTCGGGGCGCCCGAGCTCGCCGAGCTCGAGGCGACGAGCCTCTCCTATGGGCAGCAGCGCGCGGTCGAGCTCGCGCGCGCGCTCGCCGCCGACCCCGAGCTCCTCCTCCTGGACGAGCCCGCGGCCGGCCTCAACATGCGCGAGACCGCGGAGCTCGCGAAGCTGATCGGCCGCGTCCGCGGCGCGGGGGTGACGGTCCTCATCGTCGAGCACGACATGGGGCTCGTGATGAACGTGTCCGACGAGGTCGCGGTCCTCTCGTACGGCGAGAAGATCGCGGACGCGACGCCGCGCGCGGTGCAGCAGAACCCCGAGGTCGTGCGGGTCTACCTGGGGGACGAGGCGTGCTGAGGCTGCGCAACGTGGACGCCGGCTACGGCAACCTCTCCGTGCTGCGGCGCGTCTCGATCCACGTGAGCGCGGGCGAGATCGTCACCATCGTCGGGGCGAACGGGGCGGGGAAGACCACCCTGCTCCGGACGATCGCCGGGCTCGTGCGGGCCCGGGCGGGCGAGATCGTGTTCGACGGGCAGGGCATCACCCGGCTCGCGACGGAGCGGATCGTCGCCGACGGCTGCTCCCTCGTCCCGGAGGGGCGCCAGGTCTTCGCGCCGATGGAGGTGCGCGAGAACCTTCTCCTCGGCGCGCACGTCCAGCTCGCGCGGGGCAACCGCCACGAGGTGGCGCGCGACCTCGAGCGCGTGCACGACCTGTTCCCGATCCTCGCGAAGCGCGACCGCCAGCTCGCCGGGACGCTCTCGGGCGGCGAGCAGCAGATGCTCGCGATCGCGCGCGCGCTCATGGCGCGCCCGAAGCTCGTCATGCTCGACGAGCCGTCGATGGGGCTCGCGCCGCTCGTCGTGAAGGACATCTTCGCGATCGTGAAGCGCATCAGCGCCGAGGGGACGACGGTGCTGCTCGTCGAGCAGAACGCACGCAGCGCGCTCCGGATCGCGACGCGCGGGTACGTGCTCGAGACCGGGCGCATCGTCCTGCAGGGCACCGCGGAGGAGCTGCTCGCCAACCGCGACGTGCAGCGGGCCTACCTGGGGAGCGACCTCGACGCGGAGAACAGGGTGACGCCATGAACGCGACCGAACCGAGGTTCTGGGAACCCCAGTGCGAGTGCATGGACCGCGCGGAGCTCGAGCAGCTCCAGCTCGAGCGGCTCGAGGCGACGCTCACGCGCGTCGTCCGCCACGTGCCGCTCTACCGGAAGCGGTTCGAGGAGATCGGCTTCGACCCGGACGAGTTCCGCTCGCTCGACGACCTGCGCAAGCTCCCCTTCACGACCAAGGCGGACCTCCGCGAGAACCACCCGTACGGCCTCTTCGCCGTGCCGCTGCGCGACGTCGTGAGGGTGCACGCGTCCTCCGGCACCACCGGCCTCTCGACGGCGGTGGGCTACACGCGGAACGACATGCGGACCTGGTCCACGCTCACCGCGCGGGTCCTCGTCGCGGGCGGGGTCGGGAAGGAGGACGTCGTCCAGATCGCCTTCGACTACGGGCTCTTCACCGGCGCGTTCGGCCTGCACCAGGGCGCCGAGCGGCTCGGCGCCTCGGTCGTCCCGGTCTCGTCTGCGAACGCGCGACGGCAGGTCGGGATCATGCGCGACTACCGGACGACCGCGCTCGTCTCGACCCCGAGCCACGCGCTCAACGTGGCGGACGCGATGATCGAGATGGGGGTGAACCCCGGCGCGCTCTCGCTCCGCCACGGCCTCTTCGGCGCCGAGCCGTGGTCCGAGTCGATGCGCAAAGATATCGAGGAGAAGCTCGAGATCGTGGCGACCGACAACTACGGGCTCTCCGAGGTGATGGGGCCAGGGGTAGCGGGCGAGTGCCTGGAGCGCAGCGGGCTCCACCTCGCCGAGGACCACTTCGTCTTCGAGGTGATCGACCCGGAGACGCTCGCGCCGGTCGCGCCGGGTCAGGTCGGCGAGCTCGTCATCACGACGCTCACGAAGGAGGCGCTTCCGCTCGTGCGGTACCGGACGCGCGACCTCACCGCCATCCTCCCCGAGCCGTGCCCCTGCGGCCGCACCTTCCGCCGGATGGCGCGCGTGAAGGGCCGGACCGACGACATGCTCATCGTGAAGGGGGCGAAGGTCTTCCCGTCCGAGATCGAGGCCGTGCTCTTCGAGGTCGAGGGGATCGAGCCGCACTACCAGGTGCAGGTGGACCGCGAGGCCGGGACGGATCGCGTCACCGTGCTCGTCGAGGTCTCCGAGTCGATCTTCTTCGACGAGATGAAGCGGCAGCGGAAGCTCGAGGAGACCATCGTCCAGCGGCTCGCGACCGAGCTCGGGGTCACGGTTGCGGTGAAGCTCGTCGGGAAGAAGACGCTCGAGCGCTCCGACGGGAAGGCGCGGCGGGTGGTGGACCGGCGCAAGCTCGACTAGAGCGCAGCCCGACGACCCCGGCGGATTCGTTCGCCTCCGAGGGGCGAGGGTCCACCGGGGGTGCTCCGGGTCGCCGCTGGAGGCTCGCCGGATTCGGTGGTATGAGCGATTCGTGAACTCTAGGATCCGCACCTACACCCGCGCACTTCCGGTCCTGTCGCTCCTCCTCGCCGCCGCGCCCGCCGCCGCGAGGCCGGTCTCGTCCAGCGGCGCCGCGCCGGGGCTCGGCGCGCGCTCGCTCTCCGTCTGGGGGGTGCTCGACCCCGGCCCGATCGACGGCGTCGGCGTCGGTGGCCGTCTCACCCTGCCGCTCGTCCCGCAGGGCGTGCTCCACGCGCCGAACGTCCGCGACGAGTTCACGCTCGAGCTCGGCGCCGACTTTTTGCACTACCGGGACCGCATCGGCTTCGCGCCGTACGACGTCGACTACTCGTGGAACGGCTTCCTCCTCGTCGGCGGCGCGACGTGGAACTTCTGGCTGACGCCCCGCTTCGCGCTCTACCCGAAGCTCGACCTCGGCTGGTGGTTCGGGTGGTACCGTGGATGGGACACCCAGTACGGGTACGGGCGCGCGAACTTCGACGGCCTCTTCCTGCAGGGCGCCGCGGGCCTCATCTACCGGCTCCAGACGGTCACGTTCCGGCTCGAGCTCGGCTCCGGGCTCGTGCGGATCGGCGTCGGCTTCCCGCTCTAGAGCGGCCAGGGCAGGGCGAGCTGCGCCAGTGCGGCGCGTCATGCGTTCTCGGCACTCGCGTCCCGAGCCCCGTGGTGCGTTTACGTGCTACGGGTAAGATTCCACTTTCCGCCGGCCCGAGATGACGTCGGACTTCTTCACGCCCGCATCGGTCGCGGCGCTGCTCAGCGCCAGCGTGAGCCTCTTCTCCGGGGCCGGTGCGCTCCTGCTCGGCCGTGCGCCGGACTGGGACGACGCGAAGCCGCTCGCGGCGGTCGGCTTCACCGGCGCGCTCGTCGCCGCGTGCAACTTCACCGCGACGCTCGACGTCCCGCTCGCGGTGTACGGGTGGACCGGGCGTCTCCAGATCGTCGCGATCGTGCTGCACGTCGCGGCCTGGTTCCGGTACCTCGTGCAGTGGGCGCGGCCGCTCGGCGCGCGGCGCCTCGGCCTGCTCCTCGCGCCGCTCCTCTTCACGGGCGCGGCCGCGCTCGTGCCAGGGGTCGTCTACAGCGAGGCCGTGACGCTCCGGACGGTGAGCTGGCTCGGGGTCGTCTACCGCGACCCGGTGCTCACGGCGTCCGGCGCGGTGGCGCTGGCCGTGCTCGTCGCGTACGGGCTCGCCGGCTTCGTCCTCACCTGGACGGCCGGGCGCCGCGGCCTCCCGTTTCCGCGCACCCACCTCGCCGTCGTCGCGGCGCTCGTCGCCATGGGGGCGCACGACGGCCTCGTCATCGGCCGCCCCTCCGCGCCGACGCCGTCCCTGCTCGACTTCGCGTTCTTCGGCCCCGCCGCCGTCATCGCCTTGATCACGCTGAGCCGCGTCGTCGCGACCGCCACCGACCTGCACCGGCTCCGCGCCGGGCTCGAGACCGCGGTCGTCGAGCGGACGCGGGCCCTCGAGCAGAGCCAGGCGGCGCTCGCGCGCGCCGAGCGGCTCGCCGCGCTCGGCCAGTTCTCGGCGGGCTTCGCGCACGAGGTGAACAACCCCGCGGCGGTGATCGCGGCGAGCCTCGATCACCTCGCCGGCGCGCTGCGCGACGACCCGCGCGACCCGGTCTGGGCGAGCCTCCAGGACGCGCAGGCAGCGCTCGGCCGCGTCACCGCGCTCACCCGGGAGCTCCTCGTCGCCGGTCGGACCGCGCACGGCAACAAGGAGCCGCTCGTGGACGTGCGGCTCGGCCCCGCGGCGGACGCGGCGCTCAAGGCCGGTCGGGCGCGCGGGGTGCAGCGGGTGGCGCTCGAGGCGTCGCTGCCACCAGGGCTCACCGTCGTCGGCCGCGAGGACGCGGTCGTGCAGGTCCTCTCGAACCTCGTCGTGAACGCGGTGCAGGCGTTCCCCGAAGGCCGGAGCGGGACCGTGCGGATCGGCGCGGAGACCACCGACGATCGCGTCCGGATCGTGGTCGCGGACGACGGGGAGGGCATGAGCGAGGAGACGCTCCTCCACGTCTTCGAGCCGTTCTACGGGACGCGCGCGCCGGGGACCGGCTCGGGCCTCGGGCTCGCCGTATCGCACGGGCTCGTCGAGCAGATGGGCGGCACGCTCCGCTTCGAGAGCGCGGTCGGCAAGGGGACGCGCGCGATCCTCGAGCTCGTGCGCGGCGAGCAGGCCGCCTCCGCGGCCGATCTCCCCGCCGCGGTGGTGCGCGGCGCGCCTCGCCGCGCCCGGATCCTGGTGGTGGACGACGACGCGCAGGTGCTCCGCGCGATCGCGCGGTTCATCGCGACCGAGCACGACGTGAGCGTCGCGCCGGGGCTCTGGAAGGGGCTCTCCGCGCTGACGCGCGAGCCGTGGGACCTCGTGCTCTGCGACGTGATGATGCCGATGGGCGGCGGGGCCCGGTTCTGGGAGGAGCTGCTCCTGCGGGCGCCCGAGGTGCAGGGCCGCGTCGTGTTCATGACGGGCGGCGCCGCGACCGAGGCGGCGCGCGAGTTCCTCGAGCGTCAGCCGCAGCCCATTCTCCAGAAGCCATTCGATCTCGCGGCGCTCCAGGCCGTCATCGAGAAGCTCGGGATCGATCCGCGCGCGAGGCGCGAGCGCCCGCGCGCGCCCGGCGCGATCGTGATCGGGAAGCTCCAGCGCTGAGTGGCGCGGTCCGGCGGCGCACCGCGCGCCGGGTCGAGCTATCGCGGTGCCGGTGCCGGTGCCGGTGCCGGCGCGGCCTCGGACGGCGCGGCGTCCGGCGGCGGCGGATCGCACCGCGCGGACCGGGGCACCTCGCAGCCGTCCCGCCGCGCCGCCTGGACGATCGCGGCCGAGCGGCGCGCGCGGACCTCCTTCACGCGCGCCGGGGCGATCTTCGGCGCGGCGGGTGGTGCGGCGGCCGGTCTGTCGGGCGGCGTTGCGGCAGCCTTGTCGGGCCGCGCGGCCGCCGGAAGGGTCGGGCTCGTCTCGGGGGTGAAGAGCGCCGGTGGCGCCGAGCCGCTCTCGCTCGCGAGCGTCGCCCCGCTCTCGTTCGACGCCTTCCCGTCGCTCGTCGAGGTCGCCGTCGCGACCGCGGTGCCGGCGGGCTTCTGCGCGGCGTCGCCGAGGAGCTGCGCAATCCGATCGTGGCTCGCGCGGAGCTGGGCGTGATCCTGCGCCGTCTGCTGCCTCAGCGCCTCGCGATCGCCGGTGGTCTCGGCGAGCCGCGACCTGAGCGTCTCGTTCTCGGTGACGAGCCCGACGCGGGCCTCCTCCATGCACGTGTGGAGGATCTCCTGCTGCGGCGGCTGGGCGGGGTAGGGCGCCCGGTTCGACCACGCCTCCATCGCGCGGGACTGCCAGCGGTAGTCGGCCTGCGCGACGCACTCCTGCACGAGCCGGGTGAGCCGGTCCTCGACCCACTTCGGCTGAGCGCGCACGCAGGGGCCGACGTCCTCGACCACCCGCCCGAAGATCTTCTCGGTCCGCCGCACCCAGCAGCCGTCACGCTGGACCATCTTCACCGACGTGCAGCCGCCGGCGACGGACGCCAGTAACACGAGCCCGAGCACGCGCATCGAGTCCCCCCCGCGCGGGCCCGCGCGAGCGGGGCCCGTGCACGAAGGCTGGTGCGCGCAGGTGGGCGCGGCCACGCGCCGAGCGCCCGGGAAGGGGACGGGAGCCCCGAAAGAGCCGGCGCGGCTCCCCCAGGCAGGACGTCTAGAACACGACCTCGGCGCCGATGATGTGGAAGGTCGGAGCCGAGCTCAGGTTGATCCCGAACCAGAACAGGTCTCCCACCCCGATGCCCTGTCCCGAGTTGCAGACGGAGGAGCTGAGGCTGGCGCTGATGATGACCGTCTGGCCCGCGGGGATCACCGTGCCGAGGCCGGGGCCTCCCCACTGGCATATCGGGGTCGCCTGGCCCGCCGCGATGCCGGTCGAGGTGAGGGTGCCCGGGATCGTGAGCGCCGTGGCGCCCGCGTTGTAGAACGTCAGCCGGACCGTCGGGTTCGCGTTGAGGACCGGCACGACCACCGCCGCGCCGATCTCCTGCACGCCGCTGACCTGCCACGCGGGGATCGACGCGGGGCCCATCGTCACGTTCGTCAGGACCGGCGCGCCGTTGGCCATCCGGAAGTCGCCCATCGGCACGTGGATGTAGACCGGGTGGGAGTGGTCCGAGCGCGCGGCGCTCGCCGCGCTGCCGGTCCCGGCGAAGTTCACGGAGAGCGTGCCGGTCGTGGTGATCGTGCCGCCCGCGAGGCCCGTCCCGGCGGCGACGCTCGTGACGCTTCCCGACCCCACCGCCTGGCAGGTCGGCGCGCCCGTCGAGGGGTCCACGACGCGGATCGCGTTGCCGGCCGGGCACCCGGTGGTGATCGCCGCCTGCTTGCCGGCGAAGGCGGCGAAGTCGGTCGCCGCGAGGTAGCCGTCGGACGTGGTCGTCGCCTTCGCGATCGAGATCGTCGCGGACGTCGCGGTGCTCGATCCCCCGAGCGGCGAGGTGGCGCTCACGGAGTACGCGCTGGCGCACGTCCACGACGAGAACGCCGCGTTCCACCTCAGCACCTGCCCGTCGCCGCCGCACGTCTGGAGCCCGACGGTGAGCGCCGTCGCCGTGCCGCCCACCGCGACGCCGCCGCCGAACGCCGGGCTCACGCTCGTGACCATGCCCGCCCCCGCCGCCTGGCACGAGACGGTGCCGTCCTGGTTGATGACGCGAATCGAGGAGCCGACCCCGCACGTGCCGCCGATGCGCGTCTGGACGGCCGTCGCGTCGACGGCGATCGTGCCGCTCGCGGTGATGGTGCCGCCGGTGAGCCCGGCGCCGGCGCTGAGGCTCGTGACGGTTCCGGCGCTGGTCGAGGAGCAGGTCCAGGCCGAGCCGTTCCACTTCAGCACCTCCCCGTTCCCGCACGCGAGCGCGCTGCCGCTCGGGGTCGCGGCGCACTTGAGTTGGCCGTCCTGGCCGACGCCAGTGACGAACGGGGTCGCGCCGCCGCAGTTGAGGTCGGGGCGGTTGCCGATGCCGTTCCAGTCCACCACGAGCGCCGAGAACGCCGACGGGACCGAGGTGAGCGCGATGCGGGGAGCCATCTCGGCCTCGGCGGCGTACTGGACCGACATGAAGCGCGCGTCCTGGAACTCCCCGACGCCGAGCGGAGTCCCGGCGGCGCCGATGACGGCGGAGAAGTAGCCGTCGTTCCCGGGCACGACCGAGATCGCCTCCTGGAAGACCGGTGACCCGCCGGTCACGGCCGTGTAGAGCCGGAAGGTGAGCGTCGTCGCGGAAGCGACGGGGTTTCCCGCCGAGTCGGAGAGGAACCCGCTGTAGCTGAACGTGGCGGGGGGGGCGGCGCGGGCCGTGCCGGTGCAGAAGACGAGCAGGGCAACGAGCGAGGCGAGGAGCGTCTTGTTCATGTCGTGCCTTCCCTGGTTCAAGTTCAAGGCGTGACCGCGCCCTGCGCGATCCGGTGCTGCGAGCTGGCGACGGCCTGGGCGCCGTCCGCGTCGACGCGGCCGCGGACGGCGTGGCCGCTCGCGGGCGCCTTCGTCCGGGCGCCGGGGCCGATCGCGTCACCGCAGACCGCGTGCCCGGACGCGGTCGTGATGCACGCGCCGCGTGGTGGTGGCGCGCGCTTCTCGGTCGGCGGCGCGACGCTCCCGGGATCGATGGTGAGGCTGCAGCCTGCGCTCGCGAGGAGGGCGGCGCCGAACGCCGCCCGGAGCATGGTGCGCATCTAGAATCCTCCCGAAAGGACCGCGACGGCGCCGCCCTGGACCGGCGCGAGCTCGAGCGCCAGCGGAGCGGGGCGGCTCGTCACGAAGAGCCAGGTCCCGACGCCGAGACCCGCGGCGCCGGCGACGAAGAGGCCGTCTGCGACCATCGACATCGACTTCGCCTTGGACTTGTTGCTGTCGTATCCGGCGAGGTCGCCGCTCGCGGACGCCTTCTTCTCGGCGTCGTACGCCGACTTCGCCTGGAGCCCGGCGACCGCGCCGCCGAGCAGCAGCGCGGCCCCCGCGCCGCCCGAGACGTACGCCCAGCGGCGGCGCGAGGCCTCGGCCGTGGTCGCGACGCCCGCGCCGCGGGAGCCGGGGGGCGGCGAGATCATCGGCGGGGGAGGCAGCTTCACCGCGAACTTCCCGTCCGATCTCGTCTCGCTCCCGGCCGGCACCTTGCCGGCGGAAGGCCCGGCCTCGGCGACCTGGGACAGCTCGCGGGTCATCGGGCCGAGCAGGTCGTGCACGGCCTTCTGGATCGCGGCGACGAGGCGGCTCTCCTTCCCCTCGACGGTGCTGCCGACGCGCGCCCTGACCTTGGCGCGCTTCGAGTCGACGAGCTTCAGATCGATCCGGAAGAGATCGCCGAGCCCGCCGAGCGAGCCGACGAGGATGTAGTCGACGCCGAGCGCCCCGCCGATCTCCGCGAGGCAGGTCGAGTCCTCGGCGCAGCCCATCACCTGCTTCTGCCGCTCGAACCCGACGATCGCGTTGATGTCGGACTTCCCGATCACCTCGATGCCCGGCATCGAGGCCGCCTCGGTGAGCGCGACCTCGGAGAGCAGCTCCGCCTTCGCGGCGTCGGTGCCGAGCGCGCGGATGTCGAGGATTGCGATGCGGAGCTTCTTCGGCGCCTGCGCGGACGCGCCGAGCGGCGCCGCGAGCGCGGCGAGTACCAAGAAGTTTCGAGCTCGGCGCATGGCTCCTCCCCGTCGCGAGCGACCCGGGGTTCGGCCTTCGCCGAAGCGACCCTCGGTTTGCGTGAGCCTGGCACGTAACACTCTGGGTCTCCGGTCGGTCAAGACCCGCACTCGCGGGACGCGCGGCTTCTTACGCGGCACCAGGCGAAAGAAATTGGTGACGGCCGTCACTCCCCGGGCACGGGCCGATCCGGTAACGTGCCCGCATGTCCCTCGTGCGACCGAGTCGCGGCTGCGGAGACTCGATGCGGATCTCGGTCGTCGCGCTGACGACGGCGCTCCTCGCCTGCGCCGGCACGGAGGGCGCGCGCCACCACCGGGCGACGATCGCGGACGACGGGCGCGTGGCCATCATCGGCGGGGAGAGCTTGCGCGCCCCGGCGGGCGTCTCGTTCTTCGAGCGGCGTGACGAGGTCCACGTCGTGTCGCTCGTGCCGGGCAGCGTCTTCGACGTCACGGTCCCGCTCGATCCGACGGGGCGCCCGCTCGTGCCTCCCGACGCGCCGTTCGAGCTGAAGGACGGGCTCGTCATCCTCCGCGACCGCGCGCTCCCGCCGACCGCGAAGCTCGTCGACACCGGCCAGCTGTACCGGCACGACGACCACTTCCACCTCACGCACCGCTGGGAGAACGCCGACTGGCAGGCGCTCTACCGCGCGAGGGAGGACGGCTCGGAGGTGTCGCCCCCGATGCGCCCGGTCGCCGCCTTCATACTCACCGCGCTCCTCGACACCCGCGTCCCCGGCGGCACCGAGCAGGCGACCACCGCCGCGCTCCGGCGCATGGAGGCGGTCGTCGCGCGGGCACGCCGCGGCGTCGAGGCGGGGCTCCCGGCGAAGCAGATCGTCGCGATGGTGCTCCACGACTTCGAGATCGGGGAGGACGGGCGCTCCCTCTCCGTCGAGGGGCGGATCGTGCGCGCGGCGGAGGGGATCAAGTTCGCCTACTGCGGCGACCACTTCCACGTGGAGCAGGCGAAGGGCGCCTGGGTTCACCCGGTCGCGCTCGGCGCGATGGAGCCGGGCCACTTCGAGCTGCCCCCGTCGATGTTCTACGAGGAGGCGGACGGGACCGTCGCCGAGCGCTCCGGCCCGAGCGCGTGGCGCGAGCTCCTCGGGAAGGAGCTCATCCACCTCGTCGGCGACGCGTGGTTCCTGTCGGAGCGCTATCCGCTGCCGGCGTTCGTGCGGCTGCAGCGCGCTGCCAAGGACGAGACCCTCCCGGGCGTCGTCCGCGAGGCGGCGCGGCGGAGCGTCATCGACCTCCTCAAGGTGAAGCTCGACGTCTCCGGCGACGCGGCGTTCCGCACCCAGCTCGCGGCGCTCGACCAGGCGATCGAGCTCCGCTGGCGCGAGCTCGAGACCCAGATCGCGGGCGCGCGCTCGTCCGGCCGCAGGGGCTGACCCGCCCGCGGCCGGGGTGCGCCGTCAATCGCGCTCCGCCCGGCGCGCCGCGCGCCGGAACGGCTTCGCGGTCGAGCCAGCCGGTGCGGTGGCTCGGAGCCGCTCTCGGAGCCCGCCGCGGACGACCCGGAGCGCCGGCGCGGGGGCGCGGCGCGCCGACGCCCGCAAGAACGCGAGCAGCGCGCGCTCCGCCTCGTGGAGCCCCCCCGCCGCCCTCCCGAGCACCTCGCCGTCGCCGAGGACGCACGCGATCGTGCGCCCCCGCACGAAGCCGTCGAGCACGGCCGGGCTGATGTACGAGGCGCGCGCGACCGCCGGCGTGTTCCCGAGCTTCGCGGCGACGGCCTTCACCGCGGCGTTCGCGGCCTTCGCGGCGACCCGCCGCGAGCTCGCCCCGCCCGGCGGCGCTGCGGCCGCCGCGCGCGCCAGCTCGCTCGCGCAGAGGAGCGTCCCGGCCCAGGTGCGGAAGTCCTTCGCCGTGAACGGCGCGCCGGAGCCGGCGCGCAGATAGCCGTTCAGGTGACGGCGCCGCACGTCCACGACCTCACCGCCCTCCACGAAGTTGAAGATGTCGCGTCCCGGGACCCGCAGGAGCTCTCGAACGAGCCTCGCGACGCGCCGGTCGCGCAGCTCGCGCACCTGCCGCTGCCCGGACTTGCCGCGGTAGTCGAACACGACGAGATCGCCCGCGAGCCGCACGTGGTGGCGGCGGAGCGTCGTCAGCCCGAACGACCCGTTCTCGCGCGCGTAGGCCTCGCTCCCTGGCCGCATGTGGCAGCCGTCGAGGATCCGGACCATCGCGGCGAGGACCCGCTCCCGCGAGAGGTCGCGGCGGCGCATGTCGCGCGCGACCGCCGCGCGGAGGCGCGGGAGCGCCTCCGCGAACCGGAGCAGGCGGCGGTACTTCGCTGCCGCGGTCCGCTTCTGGAACTCGGGGTGGTAGCGGTACTGAACGCGCCCGGCGCGGTCGCGCCCGATCGCCTGCAGCTTCGCCGCGGGGAGCGGCGCGATGTGGACTTCGGTCCAGGCGGGCGGGATCCGCAGCCGCCGAATGCGGTCGAGCTCCGAGCGGCCCACCCGGCGGCCGTCGGGGCGTAGATACCGGAACCCCGTCCTCGGCGTGCCGAGGCGCCGGATGCCCACCTCCCTGAGCCGCTCGATCGCGCGCACTCGAGGAACAGGTGCACACGCGCGGGTCGCGGGGCAGCGCGCCGCGCCACGCCGGCGGCAACGCGGGCGGGCGGTCGGGCGCCTCACCGTGCCCGCAGCGGCGGACGTCCGGCCACCCGCGGTGGGCCGAGACCTTCTCGCCGCCGCGCGGCCATTCGATCCGCTACCCTCGGCGCTCCGCCCCCCGGGAGGCCCCATGACCCATCTCGCCGCCCTGCTCGCCCTCGCCCTCTCCGTCACCGCGGCCTCTCCGCGGGGGGCGATCGCGACCGCCCACCCGCTCGCGAGCGAGGCGGGCGCGGCGGTCCTCCGGGCCGGGGGGAACGCGGTGGACGCCGCGGTCGCGGCGGCGTTCGCGCTCTCGGTCGTGGAGAACCAGAGCTCGGGGCTCGGCGGCGGCGGCTTCGCGCTCGTCTACGACGCGAAGGAGAAGAAGGTCCACGCGCTCGACTTCCGCGAGGTCGCCCCGGGACGGGCGCGCCCGGACATGTTCCTGAAGGACGGCGCGCCCCAGCCGAAGCGCTCGCTCGACGGCGGCCTCGCGGTGGCGGTCCCCGGCGCGGTCCGCGGCTACGCCGAGCTCGCGCGTCGCTTCGGGACGAAGCCGCTCCAGGAGCTCGTCGGCCCCGCGGCGGTCCTCGCCGAGCGCGGGTTCCGCGTCGGGCGCGTCTACGCCGAGGCCGCCGCGCGCCGCCTCGAGTGCCTCGCGGCGGACCGCGCCGCTGCGCGGGAGTTCCTCGGCAAGGGGCCGGATGGGAAGCCGGCTCCGCTCCTCCCGGGCGCGCGGCTCGTCCGCGCCGATCTCGCGAGGACGCTCCGCGCCGTGGGGCGCGGGGGCGCCGACGCGTTCTACGCGGGTCCGCTCGCCGACCGGATCGTCGAGGCGGTCCGCGCGCGCGGCGGCGTCCTCTCGAAGGAGGACCTCGCGCGCTACGCCGTCCGGGAGCGGGCGCCCGTCGAGGGGCGCTATCGAGGAAGGCGGATCGTGTCCTTCCCGCCGCCCTCGTCGGGCGGCGCGATCGTGATCGCGCTCCTGCAGGCGCTCGAGGGCGAGGACCCACGCGGCGGCGGCTATCGGCCCGAGCGGTTCCTGCACGCGATGATCGAGCTCGAGAAGCGGCTCTATGCGCGGCGCGCCTCGACCTTCGCGGATCCGGCCTTCGTGCCGGGCGTCGCGAAGTCGGTCGAGGAGCTGCTCTCGCCTGCGGCCGCGAGCGCGCTGCGAGCGCAGGTGGGCGAGCGGGCCACGCCCGCCGCGGACGTGCCGGCGGGGCGCGAGGCGCCTCACACGACGCACGTCTCGGTCGTCGACGCCGACGGAAACGCGGTCTCGCTCACGACCACCGTGAACTACTGGTTCGGCGCCTGCGTCGTCGTGCCGGGGACGGGCATCCTCCTCAACGACGAGATGGACGACTTCGAGGCGGCGCCCGGCGTCCCGAACGCGTACGGGCTCGTCGGAACCGGGCTCAACGCGCCGCAGCCCGGGAAGTCCCCACTCTCGTCGATGGCGCCGACCTTCCTGTTCGACGCGAAGGACCGGCTCGAGCTCGTGGTCGGGTCGCCGGGCGGATCCACCATCCCCACCACGATCGCCCAGGTGATCGTGCACTGGGTCGACGACGGCATGCGGCTCGACGAGGCGCTCGGCGCGTCCCGCCTGCACCACCAGCACCTGCCGGACGCCGTGCAGGTCGAGCCGAACGGCCTCGAGGCGGCGACGGCGCGCGCGCTCGAGGCGCGCGGCCACGTGCTCCAGGCGACGCCGAGACCGCTCGGGAACGCGCAGGCCGTCCGGATCGACTGGGAGACCGGGCTTCGCGAGGCGGCGAGCGACCCGCGCTTCGAGGGGGCCGC
>WNGA01002737.1_pt1 | contig 26677 bp, 25 predicted proteins | sample 5400061 | NCBI WGS metagenome assembly WNGA01 (sample SAMN13153366, study PRJNA577476) | soil metagenome | isolation source: 100 cm soil or saprolite under grassland replicate 2 | place: USA:California | collected 2016-06-15 | reverse complement strand
CGTTACCGATGTGGGCGCCGGGGCTTAGCACGAATCTTGGTCATGAACCGAACGACAGAGATCGCACCGAGGGAGACGACCAAGATGTTCACAGAGACCTTCGCCCAAGCCGAGGCCGACTACCGAAAGCGGCGCTTCGTACGCGAGGCGGACGAATACCGGCTGGCCCGGTCCGTACCGAGACGTAAGTCGCGCATCGAACGTGGGCGCGGCCGGATCCGGGCCTTCGTGCTCAACGTGGTCACTGCCGGGCTGTAGTACGCAGCTCGGCCCTGCCGTACTCGCGGAACTGCTCGACGACGTCCAGGCCGACATCGGCGTCCTCATCGGCGGCGGGGGACGAGCTGCACGGCCCGCCCTGGGTTTGCTGCCTCGGCACGTCCGTGCCAGCACGGAGCCAGGTGTCGTGGTAGCGCCGACGCGGGCCTGCCCCGGGGGAGGCGACGCTCGGTGGACAGTCCCTCTCATCGCGAGGAGTCGCCATGACCGCACTTACGCACCTGGACCAGCCCGACCCGTTCGCCCGTACAGCGCGGACTCGGCTCATCGGCCTGGCCGCCGCCATGATCGTGGCTCCCTGGCTCCAGGTCGCCGCTGAAACCGCCCACTCCGTCATGGCCTTGCACGGCGACGACCTCGACCCCAGCGGGGACCTCGCCATGGCGAGCGAGCACCTGGCCCTCGACCGCTGGGCGAGCCTGGCGGCGTTGCTGGGTGCGCTGCTGCTCGTGCCTGCGGTGCTCGGGGTCATGCGCCTCGTCCGCACCGGTGCCGCCCGGCTGGGGCTGGTCGGCGGTGTGCTCACGGCCGCGGCGTACATCTGCTATTTCGCCATGGTCTTCCAGGGCTTCACGACCGACGCGATGGTGAGGGTTGGTGGTTCGACGAGCCAGTACGAGAAGGTGCTTCAGGCGGTGCTCGACGAACCGCTCACGCTCTGGGTGTACCTGCTGTTCGTCGTGGGCAACGTCGTGGGGACGTTCCTCCTCGGCCTCGCGCTGGTCCGGACTCGCACAGCCGGGCGTATCGCCGGCTACGGGCTGATGGCCTGGCCGGTCCTGCATCTGATCGACTTCCCGTTCGCCGAGACGGTCGGGGCAACCGCGCAGGCCGTCGGCTTCGCCCTCGCGGCTCGTGCGCTCCTTCGTCAGTCGGCCACGGCCAATGCCTCGCCGCGGGCTTACGAGCTGTTGCGCAGGTAGGTCAGCACCGCCAGCACGCGGCGGTGGTCGTCCCGGGTGTCGTAGAGCCCGAGCTTGACGAAGATGTGCCTGACATGGGTCTCCACGGTGCGCTCGGTGGTGAACAGCCGCCGAGCCACCGCGGCGTTCGACAGTCCCTCGGCGACAAGTGCGAGCACCTCTCGCTCGCGGTCTGTCAGCTGGGCGAACGCAGGCTCGCGGCGCGGCGCGAGCAGCGACGCGACCACCTCCGGATCCAGCGCCGACCCACCGCCCGCCACGCGGCGCAACGCGTCGAGGAAGTCCTCCAGGTCGAGGATGCGGTCCTTCAGCAGGTATCCGAAGGCGCCGGTGGCGACCAGCTCGGTCGACTGGGTCGTCTCGACGTGCTGGGACAACAGCACCACCGGAAGCCCGGGGCGCTTCTCCCTGAGCTCTCGGGCCGCTCGCGCGCCGTCGTCGGTCATCGTCGGAGGCATCCGGATGTCGGTCAGGAGAAGGTCGGGATCGTGCTCGAGCACCGCCGCCACCACGCCGGGAGCGTCCCCGACCCGCGCCACGACGTCGTGCCCCGCCTGTGCGAGCAGCAGCGCGAGACCCTCGCGTACGACGGCCGAGTCCTCTCCGATCACGATCCGCACGGCAGTCGTACCTCCACCCTGGTGCCCGTGCCGGGGCCGCTGTCCACGACGAGCCCGCCCCCGGTCGCGAGGACGCGATCACGAAGACCAGCCAGTCCCGACCCCGACCTGACCGTCGCGCCGCCGAGACCGTCGTCCGCGACGACCACGCGGAGCTCCCCGTCCTCGCGCGCCATCTCGATGACGATCGAGTGCGGCTCGGCGTGCTTGAGCGCGTTCGCGAGGGCCTCGGCGGCGACGTAGTACGCGGTGGTGGCCACCGCGTCAGGGACCGGCTGCGCGGTCACGTTGACCTCGACGGGGACAGGGCTGGTGCGGGCGAGCTCCCGAACGGCAGCGGGCAGGCCCTCGTCGAGCCCCCGCGGGCGTACCCCACCGGCCAGCCGGCGCAGCTCCGCTACGGCCACCTGCAGGTCCCGCACCGCCTGGCTGATCGCCTCCTGCAGGGGGTCGGCCGGCTCGGCCCGCTGCTGGGCCAGCCGCAGGGACATCCCGATCGCCACCAGTCGCTGCTGGGCGCCGTCGTGAAGGTCACGCTCGAGCCGACGACGCTCCGCATCGCTCACCTCGACCAGACGCGCCCTCGAGGCCCGGGTCTCGGCCAGGGCGTCGCGGAGCTCGATCCGCGAGTGCGCGAGCTCCAGCGGCAGATGAGCCTCCCGCAACGTCTCCCGAAGCAGCCCAGGCCGTCGGGCCGCCGCGTCGTACGCGATGCAGCCGAGCAACCGGCCGCCCACCGCGACGTCAAGCGCTGCCCCCTGGGGACGCGACGTCGGCTCGCCGCTGCTGGTGCGCCACGGTGCCTCCGGGTCGGTCGACAGCCAGTAGACGACCGAGAGGCCGGGGTCGTGGAGAGCCAGACGCAGCGTCGACTCGATGTCTTCCGGCTCGGCCCTACCGTCACGGACGGCGTCGACGAACCGGTTGATCCGCGCGAGCGCATCGCGCCGGCCTCGGTCGAACCGCGCATCGACGGCGACTTGCACCCGTCGTCTCAGGAGACCGAACGCCACCGCGCAGGACAGGGTCGCAGCCGCGACCGTGAGGTCCGACCCGCCTCCCGCCAGTACGCCGACGCCCACCGTCACGCCCGCGTAGAGGGCGACCAGTCCTCCACTCAACACGGTGTAGGCGACGCCTCGACTGACGAGGCTGTCGATGTCGTACAGGTCGTGGCGAAGCACCGCGATGGCAACGCTGACCGGCACGCTGACGTACACGAGGAGCAGCCCCACCACCACGACGACGTCTGCAACGTCGGTGAGGAGGTAAGCGATCCAGGTGGCGACCAGCACGACAGGCAAAAGTAGGACACTCAGCGCGAACCACTTGATCTGACGACGTACAACGACCCCTCCCCGTCGGTAACGCACGGTCACGCGCGCCACCGATCCGACCAGCAGTGCCAGGAGCAGGGCGAGGGAGGCGCCGCCGAGCACGACGTCGAGCCACCGTGGCACCTCCACCGGCGGGGCACCGGGAATCCTGTCCGGCCCGCTGCCGTAGCTGCCCGGGTCCAAGGCGACTGCAACGTGGAACAGCACAAGGAAGACGGCCCATCCGACCGGGAGGAACCACCAGCCCCGTCCCACCCGGCCGTCGGGGAAGCAGGCGGCCAGCAGCGCCGGGGGCAGGTAGAGCCACACCCAGCCTGCGACGGAGACGACGGCCAGAACGAGGGCGAAACCCTGCGGGGGCGAACCTCTCGACACCGCCGAGTCGGGCAGGAGCAGCACCAGAGGCAGCAGGCCGAGGGCCACGAGGAGTGCACCGACCAGCCGTTGTCTGCGGAGCAGGAGCAGCAACCCCAAGACCACCCCTGTGGCCGCGGAGGCGCACGCCGCGGCGATCTGCCAGCCGGTCATCGCCACCCATCCACGCCGATCGCTCCAGGACTCCTGCCGGGGGCCGATCCGGCCCAACCCGGTGTCGTCAGGTTCTCGTCCCATCATCCGGCGCGAGACCTCTGAAGTCATGCGTGCTGACACGCAGAACGATGCAGGCTTCCCCATGCTGAGACGATCGTCGCGTGGCTAGCAGTCCCGGTGCCTTGACGCTCATCGAGGAGCCCCACCGCGTCGCCGACGTGGGCGCCCAATACCTAGCCCGGCTGCGCTCCGGATCACCTGACCAGCGGCCCTGCGGCTCCGGACCGATGAGACGACGTCGAGGATCGCTTGAGTGGTGGCAGCGGCGTCTTCTTCGTGCGAGATCAGCGATTCGTGGGTGGCGCCGTCGATGACGCGGTGCACGCTGTTGGTCGACAAAGTGGCCATGTCGTCCTTCGGCGCTAACCAGGCGGCATCACTTCCGCTGTCGGCTGTCAGGACGACCGAAGGCTTGTCGGCGAAGTCACCGAGAGGTGCAGCTTGCTCCATCGAGGCATTCGCCTGGACGACGAAGGCCCCCAACCAGCGTTTGTGCTGGTCACAGGCCCGTTCGCCCTAGTGGTGGCGGGTAGTGGATTCGAACCACTGTAGGCATTGCCGACGGTTTTACAGACCAGATGGCCAACATAGATCAACATCGCTCTTACCTGCGGTTTCTCTCGATCATGGTTCACGGTGCCACCGGCATTGACACGCATGTGACGCGACGCCTTCCCTCGGTGTCCCATTCGCTATCACTCTTCCTCGTTCGTGTTGGTCCGCCCGTCACCCTCGTCAGCGTTGGCCTGATCCTCCTGCCCGTCCTCCGAATTGCCCTGCTCCAGGACCTCCTGGATGCGCTTGTTGGCGCGTTCCCGCGTGCCGTCGATGACCTTGGCGTAGATCCTGAGCAGCACGTCAACGGAGTGGCCGGCACGGCGTGCCACCTCCATCGGGTCGATCCCGCACTGGAGTAGGAAGCTCACACCGGCGTGGCGGAGGTCGTACGGGCGCTTGGCGAGCGGCGAACTCACCTCTGATGGGGTCAGCGCCTTCCTACGCGCGCTGGCCCAAACCTCCCCGTACTCGCTCTCATGAACAGGGCCGCCGCGCTTAGCCCTGAACAGGCGCTCACCCGGACCCACCTTGAACTTGTCGATGTGCGCCTTGAGGATCCCGACCAGCTCCGGCGGGATGTCCACGTCCCGTACCGCGTGGCGAGCACGGTGCTTCAGCTGGCGCCGCTCGTGCGGCTTGCCATCGTCGGTCCACGCCGAGCCGGAACGCGGCCGAGAGCCTTCCAGATACATCACTCCCCACCCCTCGTCCGGGAGCCGGCAGACGTTTTCGGCCAGGTCGACGACCTCGGCCGGCCGCATCAGCCCCCAGTACATGCAGGCGAAGAACGCCTCCAGACGCGGATTCCGCTGCCTCACTTTGCTCAGCAACTGCCGCACCTGCTCGGGGCTGGCCACCACGCGTGGGTCCACCTCGTGCTCGACCTTCGGGATGGTCCACTGCACCTGGTCGAGGGGGTTGACGGTGAGCAGCTTGCGAACAACGGCGTAGCCGAGCGCGTTGTAGAACACGGCTCGCTTGCGTCGGACCGTGTTCGCGGCGGCGCGCCGCCCGTCGGTCTTCCTGGACAGAGCATCGAGCGCCGCGTACACAAGCTCGGCGTCTTCGCCGAGCTCGGCGACTGGCGCCGACGCACGTCGCAGCCACGTCAGCGCCAGCTCCTGATCCGCGGGAAGTTCGGCGTTGCGCTTCTTGAGGTTGTACGCCGATCCGTACAGTGCATCCCGCAGAACAGCATCGCTCGGTTTGCCGCGCATGGTGCGAACCAGAACGGGCGTCACCACAGCGAGCGCCTCCGCCATGGACGCCCGGGAATTCGCGGCCAGCTCCGGCCACTTTCGGTCGACGTACTTCACGGTGTGCTCATACCACGTCTCGCCCGCCCCTTGGCCGGACTTTGCCATGCCGGCCGGAAGGCCCGAGTCGACATCGAACGCCTCCCCCTTCCTTGCTGCGGAGACGAGTTCCGACCGGAAGGAGTCGGCAAGGGCGCGATTGGCGAAAGACCTGTTGTGCGATTTGACCCCGGTCTTCCAGCGAACGCGCGGGTTGCCGGAGCTGTTCTTGCCAAGCTTCCAGATCCGCACCTGATACGTCTTCATGCAGCACTGTCGGTCAGAGCCGAGACCTCAGCTTCGGTGAGCGAATCCAGCCACTCGTCGAGCACGCTACGACGGATCCGGACCTGCCCATTGGGCAGCCTGATCGACTTGGGCGCTTTGCCGAGCTGGCGCCATCGATAGAAGGTGGCCTTGGCGACGCCGAGCTCAGCCAGCACCTGGGGAATACTCAGCAGCTCGTCGTGGGCGTTCGCGGCGCTGCGGCTGGAAGTGCTCCTCCTACCTCGAACATCTGGGGCGGACATGTGACCTCCTCGGTACGAAATTGGCCGCGCGGGAAGTGCCACGGCGGCTCGAACGAGACTGGGTTTCTTGACAGAGGCTTATTGCCATCGCCACGGCCGGATGAAGCCTCGCGGCCAAACAGCCATGTCGCACGCGCATGGTGTCGGTCACGACCTTCGGCGAGCTGAAGCCACCAGGTAAGCCGTCGCTTAAGACGAGTGATGTGTTGATCAGCAATCGATGCAGTGGCAACTCACACGCGAATCCCCCCCGACTCGTGCGTGTGCGCGGTTGCGGCTCACCAGATCGGGTCGCTCCGCGCGAATGTGTCGGTGCCCTTACCCCAGACGCTATGGACAGTGCACCGGCGGGCTCTATCCACTCATAGGGGTTCGACTATCCAGTTGACTGGTGCCGATTGGGCCAATGAGTGCAGCTGGTTGCTGCACATGTGAGCGGCGGCCGCTGCGAGAGCCGAAGCCATACTGACCTCAGCTTGGCCGGGTGGCTGCCACGGCTGGGAGCCGAGACTGTACGTGTTCTCGGCTCCCACCGAAGCGGTCACTCCGTGGTGCTCGGCTGGCTGGGCTCGGGGCGGAAGATGACGACCCGGGTTTTGGGGTCACTGGTGAGCTGGTTGAACGCGAGAACGGACAGGACCGCCCAGGCGGCGGTGGTGACCCCGGCGGCGAGGACCTGGGTGTCGGGGGTGCTGCCCGCCCACACCATTGCAGTCGTGACCGCGCCGATGGCGGCCCAGCCGTAGCGGGCACCGCGGGAGCCGAGGACGGCGAGGAGGAACAGGCCGCCGACGGTGATGAGCCAGCCCCACCACAGCGTTTCCGGCGTGGCGGGCAGCTGGTAGGCGTGGGTGTGGATGTAGCGGTGGACCGGGTCGGTGATGGTGCGCACGATCGGTTCGGCGGATCCGCTGGCGCCGGCGGCGATGCCCTCGGCGAGATTGGCGATCCCGGTGAACAGCGCGGAGAGCAGCCACCAGAGTCCGTAGAGGACGCCGGCGGCCACGGCGATGGCGACGAGGGCGCCGGCGATGAGGGCCCAGGTGAACGGTTCGCGGGCGTATGCCCAGATCGTCTGCCATCGGCTGGTGTGCAGATTGGCCGGGGTGCGGTGTTCCAGTTCGGCCAGGTCGGTGCCGGCCGTGTCGTGGTGGGACTGCAAGAGGATTCCTCCAGAGGTGAGGGTGGAACGCGGAATGGCCACCTGCGTCGCTGCAGGCGACCTGGTGGTACCGGGTGGTTCTTAGGCGCGTAGGGCGAGGGTGTTGCCGGTGGCGAGCTGGGCCCGCAGGGCGGCGTTGCCGCCGAAGCTGCCCAGGTCGGCGTTATAGGTGGTGACGATCAACGCGACGCCGCGTTTGCCACCAGCGCGGGCGATCTCCTCGGCCAGGCGTACGGCGCGGTGGCAGTGTCGTGGGTGGCTAAACTGATCCTGACGGCCATGGCTGATCCCACCCGGACGGCCAGAACTGGCCCCACCACCGATCCTGGCGCGACCGGCGACGTGACGCTCCGTTAGAGCACTCTGCGGCGGCGGCTCTCGGCCAGGTGCGCGCGCAGCGCACGGAACGCGGCAGAAGAGCGCGTGCCGCTGCGCGGCATAGAGCAACTTCATCGCCTTTGCAGGAACATGGCAAGGCCATCCAAGAAGTGGCCGGGGGACGGTTGGAGTCGACGCCTGGAGACGGCCGACTCGGAGGCGACCGCCGACCCATGAGGCGCTAGGTCGAAGGCTCTACGACGATGACGACATTGCCGATTTTCTGTCCCGTCTCGACGTACCTGTAGGCCTCGACGATCTGGTCCAACGGATACCGTCTTTCGATGACGGGCCTGAACTCTCCGGATTCGATCAGTGCCGCGAGGCTCCGCACCGTCTGCGGATCGTTCATCTTCGGGATCGGGAACATGACCTTCTTGCCGCCCAGCAGCGGAGTGGTGAGCGCCAAGACCGGATTCTGCGCCAGCGGACCCAGGTCCGACGACAGATAGATCCCGCGCGGCTTCAACAGTCGCTTGCATCGGCCGAACGAGCTCTTGCCGACCGCATCGAGGACCACGTCGTACCTCCGCGCGTCCTTCGTGAAATCCTCGGCGGTGTAGTCGATGACCCGGTCGGCGCCCAGACCTCGGACCAGCTCCACGTTGTCCGTGTCGCAGACCGCAGTCACGTTGGCACCGAGACTCCTCAGCAGCTGGACTGCCGCCGAGCCGATCGCCCCCGTCGCCCCATAGACGAGGACATCCTGACCGCTCTGGATCTTTGCCGCGCGGATCAACGAGAGGGCGTACTGCGAACCCTCGGTACTCGGAGCGACCTCCTCGAAGGTCACGTTCGCCGGCATGGCCTCGAGCGGACCGTCCGCGGGCATCGACAGGTACTCGGCATGGGCGCCCCACGAGCCCTCGCTGTATCCGAACACCCGGTCGCCGACCGTGAAGGACGTGACACCGCTGCCGACCGCCTCGACCACTCCCGCGAACTCACCGCCAAGGACTGTCACCCGTGGCCCGATGAGACCGGTGAGGAATCTGGTGAAGAAAGGCTTGGCCGCCCGAAAGGCGCAGTCCGTCCGATTCACCGTCGTCGCGTGAACCCTGACGAGCACCTCGTCGCCCTTGATCGTCGGCTTGTCCACATCTAAGACCCGAACCACGTCCGGATGCCCGTAGCTGGTGTGGACTGCTGCCTTCATGGGTGGACTGTAGCGGCAGCACGAAAGTCCACGTCAGCTCTCGCTCCGCCACCCGATTCGAGCCAGCCGCGCCGAAACGATCACGCGTCGACAACGAACGCCACAGCCCGAGTCCAACAGTCCGCGTTGGCAGGGACCCTGCGTAGCGGCTCCAGACCCCCTTCGAAGCCAGGCGGACGGACGAGCGCGCACGTCTCAAGCACTTGTCTTGGCCGACATCGCAGCTGCTCAGCGCGGTGTTAACGCTGGCGGCGAGATTGGCGTCACGCCGATCATTGACTTTCGCGCAGGTGAGTCAGGTATTGGTGTACGGATCGGATGCTGACGCCACCATCGCCGACCGCGGAGGCTACCCGTTTGATTGAGCCGTGCCGGACGTCGCCGGCCGCAAACACGCCGGGCATGGCGGTCTCCAGCGGGAGAGGCGGTCGCGGTTTCCTGCCGCCCGCAGCGGCGGTGCTGGCCGGAACCACGTCGGTACCGGTGAGGACGAAGCCGTGTTGGTCGCGTTGGATGCTTTCGGGTAGCCATGCGGTGTGTGGCCGTGCACCGATGAGGACGAACAGAGCAGCCGCCGGGACGCTTCGGGTGTCCCCGGTGTTGCTGTCGCGAAGGACCAGTTCCTCCAGCCGCCCGTCGCCGTGGCCATCGATGACCGTGGTGTGCAGCCGGACATCGATGGCCACGGCGGTGTCGATCAGTTTCACCAGATAGTCCGACATGCTCGCGCCGAGTGCACCACCGCGGACGATCATCGTCACCTGTTCGGCATGCTTCGCCAGATGGATAGCGGCTTGGCCGGCGGAGTTGCCCGCGCCGACAACGTAGGCGTGCGCTCCCTCCATCGCCTGGGCCTCGGTGATCCCACCGCCGTAGAAGACACCCGCGCCGACGAGCGATTCCAGGCTCGGCACGCCCAAGCGCTGGTAGCTCGCCCCGGTCGCCAGGACAACGGCGCGGGTCCTGATCTGCGTCCCGTCGGCGAGGACCACGACCCGGTCGTCGCCGTCGCGGCGGACATCGGTGGCCGGGCGGAGTACAGAGGTTTCCGCGCCGAAGGACCAGGCCTGGTCCAGGGCCCGACTGCACAGCTCGGCACCGCCGATGCCGAGCGGGAAGCCGAGATAGTTGCGGATGAGCGAGCTCGTGCCGGCCTGGCCACCGATCGTCTCCCGGTCGACGACGATCGTACGCAGCCCTTCCGAAGCGCCGTATACAGCAGCGGACAGCCCCGCCGGGCCGGCACCGACCACCACGACGTCGAAGGTGCCTTCCTCGGAGCTGTGCCGAACGCCAAGGGCGACGGCCGTCTGCTCGTTCGTCGGATCGGTCAACACCTCGCCGTCGAAACGGACGAGCACCGGGAACGGGCCGTCGGGGCGCTGCACCTGTTGCAGCAGCGCCCGTCCCTGGGCGGAATCCGAGGCATGGAAGACAAACGGGAGACCGCTGCGCTGCAGAAGGTCACGGAACTCGTGGGAGCGCGCAGCCCAACGCTCGCCTACCACGGTCACTACCGCCGGATGCTGCCGTTTCCGCTGCCAGTCACGCAACAGCTCCGTCACAAGGGAGTGGAAGTCCTCGTCCGGGAACCGGCTGGGCACGGTGGCGTAGCGGTCGATCCGGCCCAGCGAGATGGCCTTCAAGATCGGCTTCGACGCCGATCGGTTTCCCCAGGGGATGAGCAGGACGCGTTGCGCGTGCGGATGCCGTTGATGGGCCCGCTGGAGGAACTGGATGCCGGTCATCCCGGTCATCTCGTGGGCCGCGAACACGGCGAGTACCTCGGCGTCCGCCGTCACCCGAAGGACGTCCAACCGCTCGAGCGCGGACGCCGCCGACGCCTTACAGATGATCTCGTAGTCGGCGGCGTACCGGCCGGCAAGTTCCCGTTGCAGCACATTCAGCTCACGAGTCTGTTCGAGAACCGCCATCAAAACTGGCTTGGCCATAGGGACCCATTATCGACCGGATGGCACCTGGCAGCGCCGACCTGACGGCCGGCACCGCCAGGGGCGCCGTAAGCGGGTTAGCGTTGTCGCGCGTCGAGTCCCGACATCGGGCGGGCTCACGATGGCGGCAGTGGTTGGTGGGTGCGGACCGATGAGACGACGTCGAGGATCGCTTGAGTGGTGGCGGCGGCGCCTTCTTTGTTTGCGATCAGCGATTGGTGGGTGGCGCCGTCGATGACGCGGTGCACGCTGTTGGTCGACAAGGTGGCCAGGCGATTCTGCGCCGCTGAGTGGGTGGCATCACTCCCGATGCCGGCTGTCAGGACGACCAATGGCTTGTCGGCGAAGTCACGCAGGGATGCAGCTTGCTCCATCGAGGCATTCCCCTGGACGAACTCGTCGATCGTGCTGCGAAAATTGCTAACGGTCTCGAGATTGGCGCGTACCTCGTCCCGGTACCGCGGCGGCAGGCTGCCGAAGGCGAAATTGCTGTATAGGCGGCCCAGACCAAGTCGAGCTGAGGTCGAAACCAGTGCGGAAACACGGCCCATGAGGCTGTACGAGTCCCCGTCGCTGGGCGAGGCTGCCACCGGTTTCGCCGCAGATGCCCGGTCGGTGGAGTCCACCAGCACCATGCCGGCGACCTCGTCGGGGTAACGGGCGGCGAAGATGAGCACGTAGAGGCCGCCGAAGGAGTGGCCCGCCAGCACGTAGGGTCCTGGAACGTGTCCGCGCTGGAGCAACGTGTGGAGGTCGGCCGCTATCTGCGCGCCGTCCTGGGTGGTGTCAGCGGGCTCGCTCCACCCGCGACCTGCACGGTCGTAGACGCAGACACGGGTGTCACGGGCTACGGCCGGCGCAATCCACCCCATATTCGAGGACATCTCGCCCGCGCCCGGTTGAAGCACCACTGTGGGACTGCCTGAGCCGGTGCAGTTCAGGTGCAACCGGTGTCCGCCGACATCGATCAACTGACCAGGCATCGGGTAGTTTGTATCCGTCGCTTCAGCCACGGTCTCGTAGCCGCCGCCGATCGAGGCCAGAGCCAAGATCGCGAGCACCGGGTAGAGCAGCCATCGTCTGCTTCGGCTACGAAGCTGTCGATGGGCGCGGACGATCATCCAGATCGTTAACGCGAGCAAGGCGGGGGGCCACACCCAGCTGAGCACCTCGCGCGCCGAGGAGCCGAACCCCACCAGGAGAAGACCGCCCAGTCCCATAAACAGTGCAGGAGCCGCGGCCCATCGCTGCGGTTGGTCGGTGAACCGCACCGAGAGCACGGCCAACATCGCCCAGCCCAGCGCGAACCCGCACAGCACTGCACCGGTGACGCGGTTCTCCTCTGCCGGGATGAATGGGGCGGCAACGAGGAGTAGAGCAGCGACGAGTCCGGTGGCCAACGAGCCGGCCACGATCCAACCGACGTGTCCCCTCGGCCCGGGATCAGGGCGGGACGGACGGTCCGGGCCCTTGTCCTTGGGGGTGGGGGGGTAGTCACGATGAACTCGATTCCATGCGCTGCTGGCGTCGCGCGAGTACAGCCATCTGCACTTGTGGCACCTGCCGTCATCTCGACACTAGTCCGCTATCACCGATCTGATCGCCTCTTGGAGCGCCATTAGCTGAGCAATTGGTCGAGGGGATGTCGTGGAGCCATGTCTTGCCCCGGGTACCGACGTGGCTGGACACGGAGGGCGCTGAAGAAGTCGCTCAAGCAGCCACACGCAGAGCACGAGCGCGGATGAAGCGTTGGTGGAAAGAGCGGTAGCCGCCGACCATCGCCACGAAGGGACGTCCTCATTTCGGCATTTGAGGGCGACTACGCCGGCACGCGCCCATCGCGCCCGCTACACGGTTACGGAAGATCCACATCACCATGCGTTACGAGCCTCGGAAGGGAAGATCGCTCGGGGTGGGACCAGTTATGGCCGTCCGGGTGGGCCCAACTGAGACCGTCAGAACCACTGAACACGGCGGCGGCGTCCTCGACAATGCCGATGTCCCGTCGCCGCGCGGTTGCCCCGTTCGCAGTTGACCTGCTCCGACGCGCGTGTTTGTCTCGACTCAGTTGCCCCAGACAGCAGCGGTGCCGACGGGCTCCGGGGCAGCACTTTCCACGCGACCTGCGAGGACACCGGCAACTCACTGCCGCCGCAGAACAGCGATTCGGGTGGCAGCGGACATGAAGGATTCCGGGTAGGTGGACGGGACCATCCGGACCGGCGGACCCATCGGATCCGGATGTGCGGACAGCGAACGTAGCGCACCGTAGTCGCGGCCCTTTCGGGCCTCGGTGGCCACCGTGGGGGACCGGCCGACGGGCGCCACTCGTTGGACCGTGCGATCCGGCCCGAAGGCGACACGTTCAACGGTGCGCCGTGGCCAGCCAGCCTTTCGTCAAGTGCTTGCAGGTCCGACCGGCAGTGGTTCGACTGCTTCGCGATGTCCTGGGATGCCGTGGTCGACGTCTCGTGGCTGATCCGCGCCGCGCTGCCACGCGCGGTAGTTGCGGAATGCCACCGGGAGCCCGCGGCCGGTCCGGAGCTCTGGGGAGTCCATGACCTGCACGTGCACGTGCGGTTGGGTGGTGTTTCCCGAGTTGCCGCACGCCGCGAGCTCCTGGCCCACGGTGACCTCGTCGCCGGGTCTCACCCGCATCGAGCCGGCGCAGGTGTGCCAGGACCACGTAGGGGCCGTTCTCCTGCAGCGCGAGGATCAGGTGGTTGCCGACGACCGCGCCCAGCCCCCGGCGAAGCCGTGACCCTTGCGTGAGCACGTACGGCAGCAGCGTCAACGGCGAGCGCCGGGCGGGGTGGTCAGGCTCGTCGTCGTGTACCGCTATCACCCGCCCTTTGGCCGGTGCGAGGATGGGCCGGCCGAAGGCGAAGAACCGGTCCACCGGTTCCACCGCGATAAGGGTGCGCCAGTCCCGCACGGCGGCGGTGCGCCGCCGCTGGTCCACCGCGGCGAAGTCGATGGCGAAGCTCTGCCCGAGAAAGTGGGTGCCGTGACTGGGTACCCGCCGCGCCGGGGTGTTCCTGGCCAGCCAGGTGCCCCGAAACGGCAGCGCCAGCACCACCGGCGCGCGGTCTGGATCCGGATGGTAACCGGCCGCTGCTCGCATCGCCTCCACGAGCTTGACGAATTCGGCGCGTCGCTCGTCGCGCATGTGCCCAGTCTCACCTCCCTAGGGCCGCCCCGAACACCAGAACGTGCTCACCCAGGTCGACAACCGGTCCAGAAGGGTCCCTTCTACTGGCAGCCGACACCCGAGTCGGCCCGTCGTGGGCGACTGGTCGTCGGGTACATCAGTGGAAACATCACTCGAAGCCGATCACGGACGGTGACTGCAAGCTGTCCGAAGGATTTGCGCCTACTGTCCGTCCACCCGGCACTCTCAGTGACCGCCGACATCGGGGCAGATTGATTGAGACGGCCGACCGCAAACGTGGTTGTGGGGCAGATCGCTTGAGACGCCCGTCGGCTCCGGCTGTCTCAGTAAATCTGCCCCGCCCTGTCACGCCGCCGGGCTCGGATCACCTGCGCTGAGACGGGACAGCCGAGCAGGCCGGGCTGGTGCCGGCAGGGCGTGAACCCGTTGCCGGCCTGGTCGAGGCTGCGTTCCCGCGTGGTGCGGGCCATGGCGGTCAGTAGGTCGACGGTGTGTTCGATGCCGGCGGCGGTCCGGTCGGACGCCGGCGAGGATCAGCCGGTCGCGGTGGTTGTCGCCGACGGCGCGACAGCGCTGCTGAGCGGCCTCGGCGAGCGGGTGGGCTGGGGTGAAGTGGTCTTCTTTGCGGCGTGGGCGGTGCGGGCTGGCCGGCGAGGTGCGCGGCTGGTGGCCGTCGCGTTCTGCGCGGCGTTGCCGCACACGGTTGAGGGCGGCCCCGATCGGCAGGTCGCGGTTGGCGACGTCGGCCTGGTCGGAGTCGGTGAGCTGCAGTAGGGCGAGCCGGCCGCGTACCCAGGCGGGGAACGGCCGATGTGGACGGCGATCTGCTCCAGGCCGAGCCGGTACTCCCACCGGAGCCGGTGCAACGCCTTCGCCTCGGCGGTCGGCTCAAACGGTCGGGCGTGGGTGTGCATGGCCAGCTGGCGCAGGATCCGGTTGCAGTCGCCCGGCCGTCGGCGTAGCACGGCGTCGAGGTGGCTGATGCCGGCCAGCCGCGCCGCCTTGCGGCGGCGGTGTCCCTCGATGAGCTGGTACCGGCGGTCGGTGATCTGCTCGACGATGACCGGTTCCTGTTGACCGAGCCGGGTCATGGACACGGCCAGCTCGCCGACGTCGCCGACGTCGGCGCGCGTACGTTAGGGCCGGGTTCGATCCAGGCGACCGGGAGTCTGATCAGGGCGTTGATTACGGCGGCCTCGTCGTCGCGGAGCGGTTTGCTGGCGCGGGTCGGGGTGGCCACTGCGGGGGGCTTCGGCTTCACACACGGCCATGGGGTGCTGCTCCTCTCCAGTTGCGCGACGGGGGCCGCCGTGCGTACGGCGCCCCCCGTCAGCGGGTGGTGGGGTGGTTTAGGCGACTCGCTTTTCCCACACGCCCTGGCGAACCTGGTCGACCAGGCCGCGGGCCTTCAGGGCGTTGAGCGCGATGTGCACGGCCTGGCGGCTGCACCCGATGCGAGCGGCCAGCTCCTTCGGCGCGGACACGCCTTCGCAGACCAGCTGGTAGACCCGGTCCTCCACCTTGGGCGTGGCTTGCCGGTTCTGGTTCTGCTGGTCGGATCCGGGCCGGTAGACGGGCAGCTGCAGGACCTTGCCGTACGTTTCGTCGGCCGGCTGCCGTTCGACCGTCACGCGTGCCGGGGCAGTGTCCAGCCGTGGCGCGGGCTGGGTCTGGCCCCGGTTTGCGCGGCCGGCGAGGTCCTCGACGGACAGGGTGCCGTCGAGGAACGCGGCGAGGGTCGCGGCGATCCTGACGCGCTCCTGGCCGGCGACCTCGTGGCGGCGTTGGTAGTCCTCGCCGGCGGCCCGCACCGTGTACGGGTCGGGTGGCGCGGACGGGTGCTGTGACAGCCACCAGTACGAGGTGCCTTCCCGCGGCGTCGCCCCGCGGTCCTTGACCTCGGCGTACTCGTCGTCTTCGAGTTCGTCGAGGTAGTGCCCGCGGAACGGCGCGGTACGCCCGCCCAGCTCGGTGCTGGCCATGGTGTAGCCGTGGCCGCCACCCTCGGGCAGCAGCGCCGGGTTGAACGGCAGACCGAGCAGGCCGGGCAGCTGCTTGTTCAGCGTCCGAAGGATCACCGTGTTGCCGGCCCGGCAGTTGCCGCGCAGCGCGTTGGAGTTGCCGAACGTCTTCACGTCACCCTCTTGGCTGGCCAAGATGAGCCCGATCCCGAGTTTGCGGCCGACCCGGGAGATCAGCTCGGCCAGCCAGACGGCCTCCTTGCGCACCGCGTCGGGCAGGGTCGGGTCACCAAGCACCATGTGGCACTCGTCGAGGATGACCAGGATCCCCGGCCACTCCGGGTTCGGGGTGAACCCGGTGCGGCCGGCGGCGACGTTGACCATCTCCCGCACCGCCATCACCCGGGCCAGGGCCCGGAGCATGTCGATGCACTGGTCGACGCCGCGGGCGGTCCAGTCGGCGTGGTCGGCGAGCGCGACGCTGGAGTTGCCGCGCTGCGGGTCGGCGTACCAGAGGGTGACCAGGCCGGTCGACAGCGCCGAGTCGGCCAAGCCCTCCAGCAGCCGGGACTTGCCGGATCCGGTGGCGCCGATGAGCACCCCGCCCCACATCGAGCCCTTGGAGAACAGCTTCCAAATCGCCTCGTCGACGCCGTCGGCGTACGGGCCGAGGGCGATGACGCCGGTGCGGCCTTCCCACCGGAACTGCGGGCCGGGGTAGACGACGGTCTCCCGGACCGGCGAGTGGTGGGTGATTGTCAAAATCGCCCGGGACGCGTCGATCGACCCGGACGCCAGCCGGTGGTCCTCCAGAAGAATGTCCGCCGGGTCGATGCTCAAAGCGGAGGCGATCAGCCGCAGGTTGCTGCGCAGCGTCTCGATGGACTGCTTGCCGGGCTTGAGCTGCACGGTGTACCGCTCGTTGCCGCCGTCGTGGGCGGGTTCGGTCAGCCACGACCCGGCCAGGGGCCCGTCGCCGGCGAGGTTCAGCCGCCACAGCCGCGCGGTGGCCGCCTCCCCGGGCGGCGCCTGCGGCGCGACGTACTCGGGTGGGTTGGGGATGCGGTGATCCCGCCAGTACGGCAACGCCATCCCGTACCCGACAACGAGCAGCACCGCGGTCGCCGACCAGGTGATCCCGGCCAGGGTGGTCCACATCAGCCAGGCGCAGCCGGCCAGCGCCGCGACCAGGAACCGGGCGGCGGTGCGGCCGCCGTACTTCGCGCGGGTCATCATCGCCGCCACCAGGGTGACCACCAGCGCCACCGCGGCGATGGTCATGGCGACCAGGGCGGCGTCGCCGGACAGCAGCACGGCGAGGTTGGCGGCCGCGGCCGCCAGCATCAGACCGGCGAGGATCTTGTGGGGGCGGGACTGCTTGCGCAGGTGCCCCGTCGTGGGCTGCCACCGCTCGCGTACAACCGCCGGCGGGTGGTCGTGGTGGTGATGTGCCGGTTCGGCCGGTACGGGCAGGTGCGCCGCCGCGCCGGCGTGGCCGGCCGCAAGGGCTGCGGTACGGCCGGGTTGTACGCAGCTCACAGCTGTTCCCTCCTTCATCGCGTGTCCGATCCGGTGGGCACAGAGCGGGCCGGCACACCCGTTGGTGTGCCGGCCCTGACTGAACCGACCAGGATCGGGGTTACTCGGCGGTGACGAAATCTCGGGTACCGGCACCGGGGGTCGCGGCGTACGCTTCGGCGACCTTCTGCTGCTCGATCAGCGCGTCGCGGACCCGGCCGAACGCCGCCGACGCGGCCTGCAGGTGCTCGATGCCCTCGATGGTCGAGTTGACGGCCTCCCCGGACACGCCGTGGATGCCTTCCAGGTCGGCCTGGAAGGCCTCCAGGCCGGCGGCGACCTCGGGGCCGTAGGAGTTGTGCATCTGGTCGGCGAATGCGATCGCCGAGGCCAGACCGGTTACCTCTGCCATGCTGTGCTCCTCCTGATTCGGGCTGTCCTGGGTAGACGTGGATCGGATCGGGTGAACCACGCCGAGCGCTTTCCCGTCGCGCTCGGCGTGGACGTACGGCGGCGACCCGGCCGCGGGCTGCAACCGGTGGGGCGGGTCGTCATCGACGATTTCGGCGTCGACGACGTCGTTGTCGTCGAAGCCTCGTGCAGCGCGGCACTTCTGCTCGTCGTAGTCGAGGCGGGCCAGTACCGCCTTGCTCAGCGGCTTGTCGTTGGCGTCGTCCTCTTCGTCGGACTCGACGTAGTGCTCGTTCTCCGACGGCGGCGTGCCTGTCCAGTTCCAGTACGTCGGCGACTGCATCCGGCATTTGGTGCACACGGTGTTGACCATCGCGGTGCCGTCGGCGGCGAAGTGCTGCGTGCCGGGTTCGGCGCGCATGATGCCGTCGCAGCCGTCGCGATCGCAGTCCTGGCCGGTGAGGCCGAGCGGGATGCCGGTGGCGGTGTCTGCGTGCGAGGACTGCCCTTCGTACAGCTCGTACTCCGGTGGTGTGACGGTGGTCGCCGGTGGGCTGTCCACCCACTCGTACGGGGCGTCCGGGTCGGTCGTCGACCAGGACCCGACGTCGGTGGCGCCGCACTTGCCGCACGTCACCAACGCGGTGCCCCGCCCGTCCTCGTCGACCCCTTCGGTCCCGATGACCGGCAGCTGCACCCCGTCGCAGTGAGGGCAGGGGCGGATCAGGTCCTCGGGGAACTCCTCGTACTCAGGGTCGGTGACATCCGGGAAGTTCACACCGTCGCAGCCAGGTAGGCCGGTACGCGGGTCGATGTGCCCGTACCCGGCTCGGCCGACCTTGGTCACGGCCGGCTTGCCGCACCACTGGCACGGCCCCGATTCGGGGTACTCGGCGCCCTTCGGCGGATCCGGGTACGCCGCCTCGTCGGGGTCGGGCCGAGCGGCGCGGCCCGCGCGCTTGGCGTGGTGCGCGGCTTCGAGGCGTTCCCACCCGGCGGCCCACTGGGCGGCGAACCAGCGTTTGAACCCGGCCGGGCGGCCTTGCCCGGCCGGGGTGGCCTCGCGGGTGTCCCGCTTGCGTTTGTGGGTCGCTCGGGCGTCTTCCCAGGCGTCGTCCCACAGGTCGGCGACGTACCCGGTGAACCCGCGCCGGCCGGCCCAGGTCGGTGGCTTCTTGCCGCGCACCGCGGCGGCGATGTCGATCGTGGCCCGGCGCACGAAGTACGTCGTGACCACGATCGCGATCATCAGGGAGACGGGGTCAGCCACGACGGATCACCCCAGTGAGGCGAGCATGCCGGCGAGGCTGGTCATGCCCTGGCCGAGCAGGCCCAGGGCGCTGTTGCCGAAGCCGACGTAGATGCCGCCGACGACCGCGAGGGTGGTCGGCAACGCCAACGCCATCCACGGGGTGGCCTTGTGGATCACCCGGTCCTTCATGTCGATGATCAGCCAGGTCACCATGACCACGATCAGCAGCAGTGGTACGCCAACGCCGAACAGTTGCGCGGTGCCGGTGGTGATGGCGCCGCCGATGAGGCTGCCGCCGCGGGTGAGCAGTCGACCGACCAGCCCGGCGGTGATACCGAAACCGGCCAGCAGCATCAGCACGACGACCAGGCGGCTGGCCTGCCAGCCGCGCCGCCACATCATCGTGACGGCGATACCGAGAGCGAGAACCGCGACCGCGGCCGCGGACAGTTCCTGCATGATGGGGGTCCTTCCAGGGTGCGTACAGCCGCCGTGTCCTCACGGCAGCCAGGTGGGCCAGGGGTCAAAGGGCAGCAGCCAGCCCGCGGCGGTGCGGACCAGGGGCACGTGCATCAGCACCGCCCACAGCCCCACCACCACGGCGGTGCGGGACGGGCGGGCCGTCATCCAGGCCAGGTAGCCGGTGAGGACCGTGGCCGGCAGCGCGATCAGGCGGCACCACCAGATCCCGGCGGTGCGGCGGGCGCCGGTCGGGGCGGTCCATTCGCCCTTGTGGGCGTAGCGGAGCAGCTCGGCCGGCGCCGGTGGGCGGTGCTGCCACGCCTCCGGTGGGGTCAGCTCCCCCGCCAGGTGGCGCCACCAACCCGACCAGCCGCGCGGCGGTTCGTCACCGTGCGCGTTGTCAACCTCGGGGTGGTGATGCGGGGTCTCCCTCGCGCGCTGCGCGCGTAGGGGCTCCGCGGGCGGGTGCTGCCCGGGGTGTAAAGCGACAGTTTTGACACTCCCGCAACTCACGTTCGGTTACCTCCTCCTCCGTTGGGGGTCGGCCGCCTCAGCGGCCTGGATCAGGGCGTTGGTCAACTCGTTGGCCAACCGGCCGGCCCGGCGTGGGTCGGTGCGTGTCAGCGCCGCGACCACCTCGCGGGCGTAGTCGTAGGCGGCGGCCAACTGCTGCGGTGCGGTCTGCGCCCGGCCGAGCCGTTCTGCCAGCCGGACCTGGCGGCGATCGCCGCGGGCGGCTCGCTGCGTGGGTTGGCCGGGTGTGTCGCGACGGCGGCCAGCCATGCATCACCTCCAAGTGGTCGAGAGGTTGGGGTGTCGACACCGGACGGTCGCGGTGTCGCCCAGGGGTGGACAGCCCTGTGGTAGACACCCGGACCGGTCGTGGTCGACAGGTGTCGACGTGCTCGGGGCTGGGTGTCTACGCCGGGGTGGACAGGTCGACAGTCGCCGCGTGATCGGGTGTCGACACTGCATCGGCAGGTGTCCACCCCCGGGGAGGGTTGGGGTGGACACCTCCCGGCACGGTGTCGACGGTCGGCGTGGCCGGTGTCGACCCGGTGCGCCGGTGTCGCCAGGTCGGGTCGACACGGCGGGCGGGGCCCGGGATGGGCCGGGAGTCCGGACCCTGTGGCGGGTCCGGGCTCCACGGGTGTTGCTGTGGCGGGGCCCTCAGCGCCGTGAGGCGCATAGGGTGCCCCGTCGTACGGATCGGGCGGGTTCGGCCGGCTACGGGGCTCTCAGCGGTCCGCGACGCGGTACACCAGCGCCCGGGACATGCCGACGATGCGGGCGACCTCGGTGGCCGACCAGTCGAGGTCGCGGTCCTCCATCACCCGCATGTAGGCGCGGGCGGCGTCGGACTTGCTGCCGCCGCCCTCGAGCACCGCGTGGGCGGCGTTCTCGGCGTCCACCTTCGCGGCGTCCTCCCGGTTGCCCGGGGGGTTGGTGTCCACCGGGGGTGTCGACGTGTCCACCTCGCTGTTGGGGCGGGTGGACGCCTCGATGTTGCCTGGCCCGCTGGGGTCGACGCTGTCGACCTCCTGAGTGGACACCGGGGGGTTCACCGCCTGGTCGGTGTCGACGGTGTTGGTGTCGACGTCGTCGACCCGGTCGCGGTCCACCGTCAACGTCGCGCTGCTGCCGCTGTCCACCCGCTGGGTGGGCACCGACCCGGGCCAGGTGTCCGGCACGAACAGCGCGGGCTCGGCGAGCGGTGCGCCGCTGACCGGCTCCACTCCCCCATCGGCCTCCTCGCCATCGCCAGCCTTGGCGAGCCGCTCGGGGGCGAGGTGGCCGGCGAGCACGTCGACCAGGCCGTCATAGTCGGCTCGCTCGCGCAGCTGCGCCGCCACCCGGTCCAGGTCGTAGGAGGCGGTGGCGATCTTCGCGGCCCACCGGCTGCCCAGCGACTTGCGGAACTGGTCGCGGACCAGGCGGGCCAGCCGCCGGCGCTGCGCCTCGGCGTGCAGGTCGATCTGAGCGGCGTCGATCGACCCGTACAGGCCCAGCTGCGGGTCGCGGGCGTGCAGCTGCCGGGCCCGGCGGGTGATCGCCGGGTGGGTCAGCCACTGCCAGATCCCGTAGTCCGGGGCCGGAGTGCCCAGCTGGCCCGCGGCGCGTCGCGCGTCGCGGCGGCGGGACGCCGACCGGATCAGGTAGACCGCGTACCCGAGGGCGGACATGCCGGCGAAGAACCAGCCAGCCAGGGTCAGATCGCCCTGGGTGCCGCGGTGACCGAGCAGGTTGACCGCGACCGCGAAGGCCGCCACCGCCGCCGAGAGCACCACGGCGGGCAGCGCCCGCTCCCCCAGGCGGCGGCGGACGTCGGCGCGGGCCATCAGCACCACGCCGCCCAACTCGATCGCGGCGACGGCGACCGTGGCCGGGATCGGGTTCCAGTGCAACCACCGGGTGGCGGCCTGGGCCTGGCCGATCAGCGCGACGGTGGCCACTACGGCGTAGAAGGCCAGCTCCGCGAAGTCGGGACTGGCCACGGTGGTGCGGACCAGCCCGGTCACGGCGGCGGTCCGGGCGGTCCACCGCTCCCGGCGTTGCCGGCTGCGGTACTCCTTGTCCAGCCGGCGGCGGCGGGCCCGTTCGTCGCGTTCCCGCTGCGCTCGGATGGTGCGTTCCTGGTGCGCGTCGGCGGCGCGGTTGCGGGCCTCGGTGCTGGCGTGGACGCGTAGCGCGGCGGCCCGGGCCCGCGCCTCGGGGCGAGTGGTGACCGGCGGCCACTGGCCGGCCGGCGTGGTGTCTGGTGTCATGGTCATTGGGCCCTTCCTCGATAAGGGTCTGCAGCGCGGGCGGTCTAGCCACCGCCCGCGCGTCTACCTGGACGGCCCAGGCGATCGATTCGCCGCCCGCGCCGCGGTGATGGCGTGCTCGCGCACCTCATCGGCGAGGCGGGCGAGGTGGTCGTACGCGGCCGGGGTGTCCGCCGCCCGGGCGGTAACCCAGGCGGCGGGTAATTCGACTTCGACCAGTTCGGCCAGGCGTACGGCGGTAGGGGCGTCAGGCATCAGTGCCGGCCCCGCTTGCCGTGAACCCGGCACACCCCGTCGCGTTCGGCCGGGCGTACCGGCGGGGGCATCTTGTCGGTGTCTTCGGCGCGGGCGTGCGCGATGCGGCACACCCGGCACGGCGGGGCGAGTAGTCCTGCCCGGCTCATCGTGCCCCGCTCCCCCGCCGGGTCGACTCGCACGACACCCGCCAATCCGGGTGTTCGGCGCGGAAGTCCCGCACCACCTGGGCGGCCTGCGCGCCGTCGAGTTGGCGGATCCGGCGTTGCCGGCGCCGGTCCGGGCTGGTGGCCGTGACGGTGTAGCTCACTCCGACCACCCCCCGCCGGTACGCTGAGCCACCGGGTTGTACCCCTCGACGCGGGCGTGCGACTCGCACAGGTGCGTGTCGATCCCGCCGCGGGTCATCACCACCGTGGCCGGGCGACGAAACTCCGTCGGCAGGCCCTTGACGTGGCGGTGGTACTGCTCATCCAGGCACCCCGCGCAGGGTTGAGACGACGCGGCCCGGCGGAACCGGGTCGGGCCGGCCGGCTTCGGCTTGGCGGGTTTGACCGCGGTCGGTTCGCCGGTGAGCAGGTCGAGTTGACCGGACGTGATGGTCGTCATCGCCGGACCTCCCACTCGGTCGCGGCCACGTCACCGAACCGCTCAGCGAGCAGCTCGGCCTCGGTGCTGGCCGGTGGGCTGTGCAGGCTGGTCGCCAGTACCGCCGCCGCGGTCGGGTCGACCAACGGCCGCAGGTACCCGCTCGGTGTCAGCGCCCCGTGTCGGTCCCGGGCGTCCACGTCCACCGAGCCGTCGCTGTAGACGGTCAGCAGGTAGCGGCCCGCGTTGTCGCGCAGGAGCCGGCGGCCGTCCTCGTCCGGACCGGCGAGGATCCACAGACCCCCGGTCACCTGCGTGAGCCGGCGACGAAGCCGGGTCGCGACCTCGGCGGCCGCCACGGTGTAGTTCGGTGCGGAGGTGCTCATGCCGTCGACCTCCCCTCGCCGTAGTCCAGCGGCGCGTTGACCAGCGCCGTCGCCAGCGCGGCCAGCATCGCCAGCCGAACCACCGCGTACGCCCGCCGGGCGCTGCGCCGAGCCACCCGCACCCGATGCCCAGCAACCGGGCAGCCCGGGGTGTCCATGGCCGCGATCTCCGCGTCGACCAAGTGCAGGTCGGCGGTGATCGCCGGACCCTCCAGGACCAACAGGTCCATCTCCGCGTCGCTCGGGCCATCAACGCCCGAGAGACCTACGCTCTTACGTGACATCAGAAGTCCCTTTCCGGTGTCGAACAGGCCCCGGCGGAGCCGCTAACTCCGACCGGGGCCGCCGCCGTCCTGGCGGCCACCAGACCCCACCCGCCCCCCTCGGACGGATGGGACCTGGTCACTGCCAGTGCGTGGTACGGATCTTGGGCCCGGCGGATTGGACCGCCCGACCCAAGATCGAAAATTCGTGTCACTTACGCGGGCTGCGCCGCGCGGCGTCGCTCGTTCCTCCCGGAGCCATAGGGCTCGCACCGCCTTGACCGTTCTCCGGGGTTGTCGCCAGCGCGCATAGCGCGAGTGGTCGCGCTGGCCGTATCTGTGACGCTCTCTCTGTCCAGTTACCAACGAACAGCCCGTTCAACTCAGCGCGAGATGAAGGATGTAAGACATCTTTCATGCTGATTGGCCAGGCGTCAAGCGCATGAGGCAAGATGTCTTACAAGGGCGCGGAACGGGGACGACCCTGGACGGTTAAGGTGACCGTCGGACGTCCTACAAGCAGCGAGGAAGGTCCCGCCTTAGTGGCAGCAGTCGAAGCGCCGAAGTCTCAGTACGAGCAGATCGCCGACCTGCTCCGTGCCCGCATCCTTGACGGCACGTACCCGCCGGGATCAGCGCTCCCGAGCGAGCCGGCGTTGTCCGCTGAGCTGGGAATCTCGCGGGTGACCGTGAACCGTGCGATCGGACTCCTGCGGACGGCTGGCCTGGTGAAAGTGCGCCGCGGCTCAGGCACGTACGTACGGTCGCTGCCTCAGATCATCCGTGACGCGAAACGGCGGTACGGCGCTCGGGAGCGTGGCACCGGCGCCGGCGAGGTCGAGGTACGGGAGATGGACCTCCGTTCGCGTACTGAATACCGGGAGATCGCCCAGGTACCAGCCACTCCCGAGGTAGCCCAGGCGCTCGACATCGCGGAGGGTACGAACGTCCTGGTACGACGCCGCGTCCTGTACGCGAACGACGAACCAACCCAGATCGCCGACAGCTATTACCCCTGGGAGATCGCCAAGGACAGCGCCCTACTGCTCGCGGATACTGGGAAAGGCGGCTCGTACTCCCGACTCGCGGAAATGGGCTATTCGATCGCCCGCTTCATGGAAGACGTGAATGTGCGGATGCCGATCGACGCCGAGCGTCGAACACTCCAGCTGGAAGCGACCCAGCCCGTCTTCGACATCGTGCACATCGCGCTGACGGCCACCGACCAACGCATCGAGGCAGCCTTCCACGTCATGCCCGGCCACCTGTGGACGCTGCGCTACGCCTGGGAGGACGAGGCGTCGTGATGGAGATACGACTCGCCAGTGAGGCATCCCCCGACGCGGCCGTCAACGAGGATCACGCCGTAGCGGTGCCCGGCTTCGTGGCGGTCCTCGACGGCGTCACGCTGCCGGCTGGACTTGAGACAGGCTGCGCGCATGGCCCAGCATGGTACGTCCGCCGCCTCGGTGCCCACCTGGTCAACGCTCACGCCCTCAATCCGGATGCCTCGCTGCCAGACATCCTCGCCGCGGCGATCACCTCCGTACGGGGCGACCACGGCAGCGTTTGCGACCTTGACCACCCAGGCACTCCACAATCGACCGTGTGCCTACTCCGAGCCGGCCAGGACATGGCCGACTACCTCGTACTGTGCGACAGTCCCATCGTCTTGGATCATGACGGCCACGTCGAGGTGATCACCGACCTGCGGCTTCAGGAGACGAGTCAGAAACTCCGCGAGGCCGCACTCGCCGGCGCCAACACGTTCGGGAGCGACGATCGGGCGACCCGCCTGCGCCAGCTGGTCACATCCCAGCGGGAACACGTCAACCGTCCTGGTGGATACTGGATCGCCGCGGCCAATACCGACGCCGCGTACAACGCGGTGACCGGGGCATTGCCGGTCCACGGACCGTCCCGGCTACGCCGTGCCGCGCTGCTCACCGACGGCGCATCCTCCGCAGTTGACACATTCGGCTTGTTCGACTGGCCGCAGCTGCTCGACATGCTCGAACAGCTCGGCCCCGCTCAACTCATCTCGTTCGTACGCTCGGTTGAGCGGGCTGACGCTGACGGCCAGGCGCGGCCCCGGCACAAACGCCACGACGACGCCACCGCCGCGTACTGCCGCTTTGCACAGGAGGGCGACCAGTGAGCCAGCCACAGCACTCGGTCAGCGTCGCCGCCGTCATCGTCGACGATGAAGGCCGGGTCTTGGTCACCCAGCGCCGTGACAACGGGTACTGGCAGCCGCCAGGCGGCGTCCTGGAGCTCGACGAAACGATCGAGGAAGGCCTGCGCCGCGAGGTGTACGAAGAGACCGGGCTCACGATCGAGCCGGAACGGTTGACCGGCGTCTACAAGCACGTCAAACGCGGCATCGTCGCCCTGGTCTTCCGTGCCCGGATCGTCGAAGGCACACCCGGGCCCACCGACGAAGTCGCAGCCGTCGACTGGTGGACAGCCGAGGCCGTTGGCGAGCAGATGGCAGAGACCTTCTCGCTCAGAATTCTCGACGCACTGGGCGATGACTCCCCCGCCGTCCGCGCCCACGACGGTGTTCACTGGCTCCAGACCGCTGCGCAATCCCGCCACTTCTGAGGCTCGCCAGCGCGGGCGGTGGGCGTAGCGACCCTGGCAATCCCCTGGAACGGTAGAGACTTGACTTGTAGGGATCTTGGGCTCGTATCGCGCCGCGCGCCTTGGCGGGCAGGGGCCTTTTGGGGGGTCGAGGAGGATCGGCGCAGGATTGAACGCTAGCGGGGGGTGCGGTTGGAACGCATGACCGGCGGCAGACGAACGGCCCGCACCTGGCTTTGTGGTGCGGGCCGTTCGTGTGTCGCGGTCAGGCGTCGACCTC
>WNGA01003004.1_pt1 | contig 26679 bp, 16 predicted proteins | sample 5400061 | NCBI WGS metagenome assembly WNGA01 (sample SAMN13153366, study PRJNA577476) | soil metagenome | isolation source: 100 cm soil or saprolite under grassland replicate 2 | place: USA:California | collected 2016-06-15 | reverse complement strand
TCGCGGCCACGTCCACCGCGGCGCGCACTGGCGGCCTCACCGCCACGCTCACACCCCTCGCGGGCAGCGGTTTCCCTTCGAGCTGGCAGGTGCTGACCGGGCCTGAACGTCGTTCACGGCCCGTTCAGAAGCCACTCACCGACAGGCTCACAGGTTCGCTCAGCGGGCCCGCTCACCGCGGCGGTGGGTGCCACTCACCGCGGCTGCGAGCGGTGGCGGAAACCGGCGCTGTGGGGCTGTCGGTGAGCGGGTCGTGCGCCTGCTGGTGGGGCAGCATCCCGCGCCCCGCCGGCGGGCCTGGCCGTGCGTCGACCGGCACCCCGGTGTCCCCGATCGGCCCCTCGGCGGAGGTTCCAGGAGGGCAGCGCGCGTGCGCGTGCCCGCCGCTGGACGGCGCCAGAGACGGAGGAGGCCTGATGATCGCCGGCCGCAGCCCCGCGAGCGCCGACCGGTCGCCTCGACCGCAACGTCCGGGTCGGCCCTGCCGGCCCCGAAATCCGGGTTTCCCAGGTGAAGGGCCATCCACGACGGCACCCACCGAGCGACGGACGGCAGATCCCCCGGCAGGCCCGGCGGCAGGTCGGGCGCCGGACCGCCCGCCGACCTCAGGACCGGCGCCCCAACCAATGCCCGCCCGCACGTCACCGCCGCCGTGACCGGCTCGTTCAGCGCCGCCGACTCCTGACGGAGGCCGTCCGCATGCACACGCACAACAGCACCACGCGCGAGCATCCCCGCCCAAGTCCTCGATCACGCGGACGTAGACCGTCCGGGCGGGGGAGCGTCGCCGAGCAGCTCGCCGCGCTGGCCGGTCGCCTGACCGACCGCGACCGCGCCATCCTCCGCCTGCTCCACGAGCACCGCGTCTTCACCACCCACCAGCTCGCCGAACTGTGGTTCCACTCGGTCGACCGCGCCGAGCACCGCCTGCGCGAGCTCACCCAGGCCCGCGTGCTGTTGCGCTTCCGGCCACACGCCCGCCACGGCGAGGGCTCCGCCCCGTTCCACTACGTCCTCGGCCCCCTCGGCGCCGCCGTCTTGGCCGCCCAGCAGGACGTTGAGGTCCACCGGCTCGGCTACCGGCCCGACAAGGCCCTGGAGGTCGCCCACAGCCAGCGCCTGGCCCACCTGGTGGGCGTCAACGGGTTCTTCACCGCCCTCGTGGCGTACGCCCGTCAGGGTCGCTCCCATCGAGTACGACCGCGGCACCGAACCCCTGGACCGGCTGGCCGCCAAGCTCAACGGCTACGGCCGGCTGGCCGACGCCACCGAGATCCCGACGCCGGTGCTGTTCTGGCTGCCCTCCTCGGGCCGGGAGGCCAGCGTCCGCCAGGCCTTCGCCAGGGAGACCCGCTGGAGCAGGGTGCCGTTCCTGGTCGCCACCGCCAGCCCCACCTTCGGGCTCGGCCCCGCCGAGCAGGCGTGGCTGCCGCTGGGGCGCACCTGGCCGCGCCGCCGACTCATCGACCTGGCCGACGAAGATCCCGACGCCGTATGAGCAACGACCGCCGCGACCCTGTTGGCTCCCACCGCTGGGAGGCCTGCCCCTTGGTTGTCCTCTGCGGCTCGCAGGAGGGCGGCGGGGCTTCGGCATTCGCCGCGAATACCCAGGACCCTGACCACCAGCTCGCCGGCCGCTTCCACGCCGCCACGATGGTCCGCAACCGCCCACGCACCCTCGGGACCTGGCGCGTCACCACCACCAGCCCGACCACCGCCGACTGCGTCGGACAGCTTCTTGGCGGCCACGCCCACCAGGACCCGACAACCGGCCGCGCCGAAGTCCTGACCGCCGCCTCGACCGTCGGCATCCTGCTCGAAGGCCCAGACGCGCTGCACATCGGCTGGCAGCGCAGCGTCAACGTCACCTGCGACGGCGCCACCCAAGACGACGGGCAGCACTGCGCCTGCCCGGCCGGCCTGGCGGCACGGCGGGCGGCCGCCAAGCGGGGAGACGGCTGCCGGCCCCGGCTGGAGGTCCGCTTCGTGCTTGCCGACGCCCCGGCGGCCGGGGTGTTCGGCTTCGCCAGCGAGGACTGGTCGCTCGTCGAGCAGGCCAGCATGCTGCGGGAGGCACTCGACGGTTCCCGCATGCCCGCGCGGGCAAGGCTCCGGTTGGAGCGCACACTGCACACTCTCCGGAGTGGCAGGGTCCTTGCCTGCACGCGGCCAGTGATCACGCTGGCCCGAGCCGACCGTAAGCCAGAGGATCCCTCCGCCACCGCAAGGTAGACGAAGATCGGCATCGCACCGTCCGCATTGGTGAGCATGCTCAGCATGACCCCGCCCGTTGGCCAATACCGGAGGAGGACGATCTTCGGCGATAGATCCACGGCGCGCCCGCGCCTTTGGGCGGAACTTCGGTCGACGCCGCCGTCCACTGCGGTGCGATGTCGGACGCCGTGCTGCGGCGGACAGGTTCCGCAGCTCCGAATCACCCTGATGCTGAATGGCGACCAAGCCGAGGATTACAGCTCGGGCCTAGGACGCCGCTGAAGATCGCTGATCCTGTCCGGGCGGTCAGTTCTGTAGCAGTGCAGGAATCGGTCGCCCGGGGTGTGGCGGCTTGCTGTGGGCGGGGTCGCGGTCGGGCCGGGTGGTGGCTGGCTGGCCGGTCAGGCCAGCGCCCAGGCCCCGTCCCGGCGGGCAAGGCCAAGTGCGAGCAGGCGGCGCAGGTTCAGCGCGGCGACCCGGACCGACAGCCACAGGTGGTTGCGTTCGATGCCGTGGTAGGGCACGCGCCGGCAGCCGTCGGCGACCAGCCAGGCGATCGACCGTTCCACCATCGGCCGCCAGCGGCGGTAGCTTTGCTGGAAGCCACGGGTGGTCGCGCGGCGGCGGGCGGCGCGCAGCTCGTCCTCGTGGGGGTGGACCTGGATGGTGCGCCCGCCGGTCGCGGTCGTGCAGCGCCTGCGCAGCGGGCACCGCGCACAGTGACGGGCGAAGCTGGCCTGCCCGGACGCGGTGATCGTCGCCTGGTAGCCGGCGGGGCCGACGACCGTGCCGGCCTGCTGGTCGATCCCAAAGTCGTGCTTGGTGAAGCCGCCCGGCACCGGACTGGCCAGCGGCAGCGGCTTGATCGTCTGCTGGTGCCCTGCCTTGGTGAGCGCCGCGCGGGTCTCCCCGCCTCCGTAGGCCGAGTCGCCGAGGACTTCCAGGCCGGGCTCCTCGCCGTCGAGCAGCTCGACGCCGGTCGGCCCGTCCGCGGCGTTGGCCGCGGTCAGCGCGCACTCGGTCACCAGCCCCGTCTCCGGCTCGGCCGCGAGGTGGGCCTTGTAGCCGTCGCGGCGGTGCGCGCTGGTCTTGCGGGTGTGCCGCGCCTGGGGGTCGACGACTGAGACCACCCGGTCCTTGGCGACCCGCTGCGCGATCCGCCAGCTCCCGGGCCGCTCGCCCGGCTCGACGTCCTGGCCGGCGCCCAAGGCCAGCAGCGCCGCCGCCTCGGCCTGCTCAGCGTCCAACTCGAGGTCGGCCACTGCCGCGAGCACCGCCAGCGCGTCACCGACCAGCCCCGACACCAGCGCCTGCTTGGCCTCGGGGTCGTCCCACGCGCACGCCGGTTTGCCCGGCCGCTCGTAGTCGTGGGCGCCCAGCTCGACCTGGCGCGCCACCGGCACCAAGCGGCGGACCCGGCGGATGGACGCGACCAGCTGGGTGATGGTGTCCTGGGTGGCGACCGCGTCGGCCAGGACGGTGGAGTCCAGCACCCGCCGGCCCCGCCCGGTGAGCACCCCGGTGGACTCCACCACCTGGCCGACCGCGTCGAAGACCCGCCGCGGCCGGGCCGAGGCCCGCAGGCGCGCCCGCCAGTACACCAGCACGGTGGGGTGGAACCCCTCGTCGTCAAGGCGCAGCCCGCAGGCGACCTTCCAGGCGATGTCGCGGCGCAGCGCGCTGGCCGCCTCCCGGTCGCTCAAGCCCTCCAACGCCTGCAACACCATGACGCTGCCGACCACCTCGGCGGGGACCGACGGGTGGCCCCGCCCCTGACGGACCAGGTCCGCGAACGTCTCGGGCGGGAACAGTTCGTGACGGTGGTCGGCGAGGAACGCGTACACCGACCCGTCGGGGACCAGGTGGCGGCACCACGTCGCCGCGTCCAACTGGTCATCGGGTGCGTGCCGTGCCGGGCTCATGAGCCCGCCAGTCTGCCCGCTCCCAGCTCCCAGCGCGAACCACCGGATCGACACGACCAGCCAGATCGACAACAACGACAGGAACACGCCCGATCAGCAGGCTCCTAGTCGGTCTGGACGCGGCGACGGACGCTGTGCCTCAGGTCCTGCCGCAGGGCTTCACGAGCCGACTCCACTGCTAGCGACACGGGGCTCTCGCTCAAAGCTTCGGCCAGAAGCCGTCGGACAAGAGGATCGGCATCTCGGGCAAGCACGACGCCGAGTTCGGGGTCGCTGGCGGGGTCCTGCGCCCAACGAATAGCTGCCAGACTCCGCAAGCCCCTGTGCGGATTTGCAGCCAGCAACCTCATGTCGAGCGAGAGTTGCTCCTTGGGCAACCACGAAAGCGCAACGGCAACTTGCTGGACAGTACTTGGATCCCCATGCCGGAGCAGTTCGACGGCGACTTGCTGTACCGCCTCCGCATGTTGCGGCATGCCGACTATGCGAGCGGCGAGCTTTAGACCTCCAGAGCGCAGGTCGTCGGCGCCGAGCGTAAACCGGAAGCGGCTAAGGGGATGATTGGAGAGTAAGTGTTCCGTACCGACACGGCTCGGCGGGAAGTCCCCTCGCGCAATCCTCATGGCCTGCTCAAAGAGCACATCACGATCTGGCTGGTTCAGGTCGAACACGACGTTGGTTGCGGCGGCGACGAACTCTTCCCTGGTGGGGCCTGGCTCCTCGGGGTCCACCGCAAGGTCAAGCATACGAGCCGCGAAAGACGCCCGATCGGCTGCCGGTAGTGCCCGGACAAGGACGCCGTCGGGAATTGCGCTAGTGCCGAAGACGACCACGCCTGGTTGCCGTTGACGTGGCGCTTCCCACCGCTCAAGCGCCTGACGGCCGCGTTGACGCTGCTCGTCGTCGTAGTGGCCGAGCACCCCTAGCATGCGGGCCGCGTATTGACTACCGCCGGCTGCAAGCGCTTGCAGCCGGGGAACCACCGCCGCTTGGTGCTCGTCGAAGAGCCCTCGCGCCCGTCTCAGCACGCGCTCCCCGACCGTACCGCCCTGGCCAAGCAGGTCGAGCAACTGCTCAAATGCGGCTTGGCGGAGAGCGGCGTGGGCCACGCCCACCCCTACCAGGATGTCCACGTGCGCGTCGTCGGTGTGCCGGTACTGAGCTGGCCCGCGCGGCACAAGGGGGGCCAGGTGATCAAAGAGGTTCCGAGCCTCCTCCTCGGTGGTACGGTCGGCGAGGGCGGCAATTGCCTGATACGCCGAGCCGTAGACGTTCGGGCCGAAAAGGGCCGTATCCCGAGCATGGCCTTCAGCGACGGCGTCGATGTCTTGAAGCGCGCGCTCGACGATCGCTGATGCTTGCGCATCAGGGACTAGGTCCCCCTGCTCAGCCACGACCTGATACGCCGCGGCCCGTTCCCACGGTGCCGACCGGTCGAGCTGGTCGGTCACGTCGAGGTACTGCTCGCCAACGCCCGCAGCGACTTGCCTGGCCTGCTTGGCTGAGCCAGCTCGAATCAAGTGTTTGATGGCGATAGCGGGCTCCCCGGCACGCGCGAACAGGTCGCCGAGCAGTTGACGCGCGTCCAGCTCGTTGGTCCACCGGCCGGCAACCACGCTGACCCGCAGGTAGCGGCGCAGAGCATCGGCCGCCTCGGGCAGTTGACCGTGTTGCATCCGATCCAGCCCGAGCTCGCGCGGGTCGCGCCGCTGCTCAATGAGCTGCCTTTCGCTGCCGACCGCCCGGAGCGCTTGGGCCAGGTGGTGGGGTTCCTCCAGGTTCTCGTCGATTGGCCCGTAGCGCACATGAAGGTCACGCTGGGCGTAGAGCCAGTCGGCGGCATCCATATTGAGCCGCGCGAGGCAGCCGCGCTCGACTGCTTCGCGCCAATGGTCCTCGGCGGCTTGCGGGTCGGCCTGCCAGGCGCGATCACGGGCATACCTAGCGAACACGAGCGCGACCTGCTCGTTCGGCAACGCGCGGCGGCGGGCCGCGTCCAACAGGTCCTGCCACTGGCCCTCCACGTCGGCCAAGCACAGCCGCAGGCGGACCGACAGCGCCTTTTCCTCCGTTGTCCCCCGGGCGAGGTCGCTGGCCAAGTCGTGCAAGGCAGCGGCGCGGCTGGCGACCACGCTCACCTGTTCGGCCGCAAGGGCGGTCTCGGCAAACAGCACCGCGACGCGGCCAGCGTAGGGATGCCGCTCGGTCACGAGCTGGTCAATCAGGGCGGCAAGCTCCTCCATGCGATCGACTGGGTCCTGCAAAAGCGTGACGCAGGCGTCGAGCGCCGACTCCAGCAGCCGCGTCTGCGGCGCGACTGCGGGCGGCCGGCCGGACTGCTCGTCATCAGCAGGGGGCGTGGCGCTCACGACCTCGCCCAGTTCGTGCAGCACGACCCGGGCCTCTCCAACGTCACCTCGATCGAGGTAGGTCCAGGTCAGGCCGGCTAGCAGTTCTGCCGCCTCGTCCAAGCGGCTCGCCTTGCGCAGCGAAGCCGTGCGCCGACGCCGAATCAGCAATGCGTGCGCGGCAAACCCATGCTCCTGGAGGGCCTGCTCGACCCGAGCGTACCCAGCTGCGGCCTCCTCCGGCTGATCGTCGCGGCGTTGGTCAGCCGCCGCCAGCACATCCGCCACCTCGGCCGCCTGGACCGGGCCTCGCATGACCGCGTCAGCGAGCGCCACCGCGTCCGACGGGGGTTTGGCGACCGGTGCCGCCCCAAGCTCCGCCGAGAGACAGAACCGCTGGACAACCAGGTCACCGAAGAACTCTCGAACGATGCTGGCCCGGTCACGCAGCAGCTCGGACAGCCGCCGCTGGTCGTACAACTCGACCTCGAGGTCGGGATGGCGTTCGCGCTGTGCGGCAAGCTCATCAACAATCTGGGTCCGCTCCGCCAGCGTGGCGACCCCAATCACCAGCCGAACAACCCTGATCGGCCGTTCCCCCCGGGTGTAGTCCTCGACCGCCTTTGCTAGGTCGCGCTCGGTGAAGCTCGCGTAGCGCTTGGCCTGATAGCCGTGCGGTCTTCCAGCCGCATCGAAGCCGACGACGTCAAGGCCATGCTGCCGCTGGCCGGGGACCCCGTACTTGTGCAACCCACGCAGCCCGTCGACCTCTCGGGCAACCCTGAGCAGCAGCCTCTCGAAGTCGTCGGGCGTCAACTCGTGGATCGGCAAGAGCTGCGGGCGGGCCTCGACCAAGAGTGGCTGCTGTCCGCTTGGGGGGGCCAGCAAAGGATCGTCATCCGTAAGCGGCACAAGCTCCTCAGGTGAGGACCTATCGTCCTGCTCCACCCTAACTCAGTAACCTCCTCCGCATTGGCTCACACGTCACCTCACCTCATCCTACGAGCTATACAGAGCCCGCCCACCATCGGCAGAGGCCAAGGAGCCATGCGACCGTAGCCTCTGGCCATCGCGCCGTCGATGAGCGACTCAGCAAGGAAATGGAACGAGGGTGGTAGCGGGTGGTAATAACGTTGCCTTGAGCTACCTATTGGTGATCATGCGGTGCTGGTGAGCCAGCGGTCGTACAACTCGGCGAAGCGGCCACCGCGAGTGATCAGCTCGTCGGGGGAGCCGTGCTCGACCAGGTGGCCGTCCTCGATAACCGCGACCTGGTCGGCCTCGATCACCGTGGACAGGCGGTGGGCGATCAGGATGGTGGTGCGCCCTTGCCGGAGGCGCCGTAGGGCCTGCTGCACTCGTGCCTCGGTGGCCACGTCCAGGCTGGACGTAGCCTCATCGAGGATGAGCAGGACCGGATTGGCGATCCAGGCGCGGGCGCACGCGACCAGTTGCCGTTGTCCAGCGGACAAGAGGACTCCGCGGTTGCCGACCTCGGTGTCGTAGCCCTGGGGGAGGCGCCGGATGACATCGTCCGCGCCGACCGCTTCCGCAGCGGCCTCGACCTTCGCGCGGGTCGTGTCCGGCCGCCCGAAGCGGATGTTGTCGGCGACGGTGGCCCTACTACTGGAAAACGCGGAGAATAGGAAGCCCTCCTGCGGCACGTAGCCGAGGCAGGCGCGCAGGTCGGCCAGGCGCAGGCGGTCGAGGGGAATGCCGTCGAGTAGCACCTGGCCGCCGCTGGGGTCGTAGAAGCGGGCGACCAGCTTGGCGATGGTGGACTTGCCCGCCCCGGTCGGTCCCACCAGGCCGAGCGTGGAGCCGGCGGGGACGTGGAGGTCGACGCCGTGCAGCACCTCGGGCGCGCCGTCGCCGGCGCGCGGGTAGGCGAAGCGGACCGCGTCGAGGCGGATCTCCCCGCGCGCGGCCGGTAGGGCGACGGCGTCGGGGTGCTCGGCCACGGTGGGCCGCTCGGCCAGCACGGCGCCGATGCGCTCGGCCCCGGCGGTGGCGGCCTGCACGGTGTCGTACAGCTCGGAGAGCTGCTGCACGGGCTCGAAGAGGTTGCGCAGGTAGAGCAGGAAGGCGGCCAGGGTGCCGAGCTCGAGGTCGCCGGCGAGCACGCGGCGCCCGCCGAAGCCGAGGACCACCGCGGTGCCGACGACCCCGAGGAACTCCATTCCCGGGAAGAACACCGAGGTCAGCGCGATCGTGCGGCGGTGGGCGGCGCGCTCGGCGAGGTTCGCGTCGGCCAGTGAGCGCAGCGTGGTCGGCTCCCGGCGGAAGGTCTGGATCGCGCGGATGGCGGTGAGCGCCTCCTGCAACCGGATGGTGACGACCGCGGCGGTCTCGCGCACCTGCCGCCAGGCGGGGCCGGAGCGGCGGCGGAACCAGGTCGACGCCGCCCAAGCCAGCGGGGTCACGGCCAGGGTGGCCAGCGCCAGGCGCCAGTCGAGCAGGACCAGCACGACCACGATCCCGACCAGGCTGACCAGGCTGGACACCAGGTTGACCAGGCCGCTGGAGAGCAGGTTGCTCATCGCCTCGACGTCGCTGGTCATGCGGTTGACCAGGCCGCCGGTGCGCTCGCGCTCGTAGAAGTCGAGCGAGAGGGCCTGCAGGTGGCCGAAGAGCCGCCGGCGGACGGCGAACAGCACCCGCTGGCCGGCGCTGGCGACCGACAGCTCCTCGACCCGTCCGGCCACGAGCTGGATCCCGGCCAGGGTGAGGTAGGCGAGCACCACCCGGGTGACCACCGCGGGCCGGTGCGGCACCACGCCGTCGTCGATCGCGAGCTTGACCAGGAAGGGGAGGGCCAGGTCGATGCCGCTCTGCGTGAGCACGGCCGTGGCGCCGAGGGCGACCTGGCTGCGGTGCGGGCGGACCAGCGGCCACAGCCAGGCCCGCGCCTTGCGGCCGGAGCCGACCGGCCGGTCGGCTCCGGCCACGCCCCACCTAGACACCGGCGGTCCGTTCCCCGCCGACCAGGCGGTCGACCTCCGCCGCCGCGCCGGCCAGCACGGCGCGGTAGCGCGGCTCGCGCTCGGCCAGCTCGGTGTGGCTGCCGGCGGCCACCACCCGGCCACGGTCCAGGAGCACCACCCGGTCGGCCAGGCGCAGGGTGGCCTGCCTGTGGGCGACCAGCAGCACGGTGGCGTCGCCGACGGCGTCGTCCAGGCCGGCGAGGATGCGCGTCTCGGTGGCCATGTCGACCGAGCTGAGCGCGTCGTCGAGGATCAGCACCCGCGGCCGCGCGAGCAGGGCGCGGGCGAGGGCGACCCGCTGGCGCTGGCCGCCCGATAGCGTCCAGCCCTGCTCGCCGACGACCGTGTCGAGCCCGTCGGGCAGGGCCTCGACCACGTCGAGGGCGGCGGCTGCGGCCAGCGCGTCGAGCACCTCGCGGTCGTCGGCCTCCGGCCGGCCGAAGGCGACGTTCTCGCGCAGGGTGGCCGAGAGCAGCACCGGCTCCTGCGCCACCACGGCGACCGCGCCCCGCAGCGACTCGAGGGTGAGGTCGCGGACGTCGTGGCCGTCGAGCAGGACGCGGCCGGCGCTCGGCTCGTAGAGCCGCGGCACCAGCGCGGTCAGGGTCGACTTGCCCGAGCCGGTGCCGCCGGCGAGCGCCACCCGCGAGCCGGGCTCGATCAGTAGGTCTACCCCGTCCAGCGCCACCGGCCGCGCCGGCCCTGTCCCGTCACCCGCCGGCGCCGCCCGGCCCCCCTCGCCGTAGTCGAGGCGGACACCCTCGAAGCTGATCCGAGCGCCCCACGGCTGGCCTGGGTGGGGTGCCGGCAGGCGCACGGCGCCGGGCCGGTCGGCGACGGTCGGCGGGCGGTCGAGCACCTCGAAGACGCGCTCGGCGCTGGCGGCGGCCCGCTGGGCGAAGCCGAACAGCATGCCGAGGGACTGCAGCGGCCAGGCGAGCAGGACCAGGTAGGAGGTGAAGGCGACCAGCGTGCCGAGGCTGATCTCGCCCTGGGAGGCCATGCGGCCGCCGTACCAGACGATCCCCGCCAGCGACACCTGCGGCAGCGCGGCCAGCAGCGGGTTGTAGAAGGCGCTCAGCCGGGCGGCCCGCAGGCTCTCGGTCATGATCGAGCGCGCCTCGGTGTCGAGCAGCGCCGCCTGCTCGGCCTCGCGACCGAACGCCTTGACCACCCGGATGCCTGCCGAGTTCTCCTCCACCACCGTGGCCAGGTCGCCGAGCTCCTGCTGGACCTGCCAGAAGACGGTGTGCAGGCGGCGGTTGTAGCGCACCGCCCCGGCCACCAGTGGCGGGCCGAGGGCGATCGCCACCACGGTGAGCCGCGGCGACAGCAGCCACATCTGCACCGCCGCCATCACCAGGACGAGCATGTTGAGCAGGCTGAACACCAGCCCCCAGGAGAGGAGGTAGCGCACCGAGCGGATGTCGGCGCCGAAGCGGGACAGGAGCTGGCCGGTCTGGGCGCGGTCGTGCCAGCCCGGTTCGAGCGCCAGCAGGTGACGGGCGAGCCGGTTGCGCAGGTCGACCTCGACGTCGGTGCCGATCCCACCGGAGATCCAGCGACGCAGGCCGCCGCAGGCCCAGCGGGCCAGCCCGAGGACCAGCAGCAGCCCCAGCTCGTGGCCGAGCACGCCGGGAACCCGGCGGGTAAGGCCCTGGTCGATCACCGTGCGGGTGATGCGCGGGACGACCGTGGTGATGGCCTGCATGGCCAGGCCGAGCGCGAAGGCGAACAGCGCACGCCGCCAGTACGGGCGCAGCAGCCCGACGATGCGCCGGAGGGTGGCCATGGCCAGGCCCTCCGGCGGTGGCGTGGCCATGTAGCCCAGTTGCTACCTCCGATGGTCGAGCTTGGCCATCCAAGGTACGGCAGTGGTCGGACAGCTCGCAGCGCGCTCGGGCAGGTTCAGGCCGGGTGGGTACGGCGTGGCGGTGCGAGCGCCCCGGCAAGGGTCGCGGCCAGGCGCTCGGCCTCGTCCGGCTCGCGCAGGGTCGCGACGGTGACCCGCACGGCGGTGGGGGAGCGCAGCCGGTAGCGCTCGCCGGCCGCCACCGCCCAGCCGGCGTCGAGCAGGGCGGCGGCGGCGCGCGCCTCCTCGGGCACGGGGATCCAGACGTTCAGGCCCGAGTCACCGCTGGCGGCGATGCCGTGGCCGGCGAGCGCCTCCAGCAGGGCCCTGCGGCGCGCCGCGTAGGCGGCCGCGGCGTGCTCGAGCAGGCGGCCGGTGGCCTCGTCGGCCCAGAGCGCCGCCACGGTCGCCTGCAGCAGGTGGCTGACCCAGCCCGGCCCGAGGAGCTGACGGCCCTCGACCCGGGCCACCGTGTCAGGGTCCCCGCCAAGCACCGCCAGGCGCAGGTCGGGTCCGAGCGTCTTGGACACCGAGCGGACCACCGCCCAGCGCCGCCGGCCCTCCGCCAGGGTGCGGTAGGGCGCGCCGGCCACCTGGCCGGCGTGGTCGTCCTCGACCACCAGCACGTCCGGGTGGCGGTCGAGGACCTCGCCCAGCTCGGCCGCGCGCTCGACGCCGAGCGCCGCGCCGGTCGGGTTCTGCGCCCGCGGGGTGACCACCAGGGCGACCGCCCGTGCGGCCAGCGCCCGCTGCAGCGCCGCGGGGACCGGCCCCAAACGGTCGAGCCGCACCGGCTCCGGGGTCAGGCCGAGCGCGGCGAGCAGGTCGAACACGGGCGGGAAGCCGGGATCCTCCACCGCCACCCGGTCGCCGGGTCGGGTGTGGGCGACCAGCACCCGCTCGATGCCATCCAGCGCCCCGCTGACCACCGCCACCGGCCCCGCCGGCACGCCGTCCCGGTCGAGCTGGCCGCGGGCGAGCTCGACCAGCGCCGGCAGGTTGGGCGCCTCGTCGTACAGCCGCGTCGCCGGCGCCAGCCCGCCGAGCACCGGGCCGAGCGCGGGCAGCAGCTCCGGGTCCGGGCCGCCCGCGGCGAGGTCGCGGATGCCGTGCCGGCGCGGCGGCACCGGGTGGGACGGCAGTGGCGGCCGGCCGCGCACCCTGGTGCCGCGCCGCCCGGCGGTGACCACCAGGCCGCGGCGGCGCAGGAACGCGTACGCGGCCGCCACCGTGCCCGGGCTGACCCCGAGCTCGACGGCCAGGTCCCGCACGGTGGGCAGGGAGTCGCCCGGCGCAAGCCGGCCGCCCCGCACCGCCGCCTCGACGCTGGCCGCGATCTCCTGGGCACCGCCACCGGACACGTGATATCGTTCTAGTACGTTCACAATTTTGTACTATAACAAAGTTTCCACTGCACGGCGACAGGCGAGGAGGTGGTCGTCGATGTACGCGCCCACGGAGCGGACCAGGTTGCGGCGCCTCCCGGAGCGCGCCTCGTACGACCGCGACACTGTCCACGCCATCCTCGACGAGGGCTTCATCTGCCACGTCGGCTTCGTGCTGGACGGCAAGCCGTGCGTGATCCCGACCGGCTACGCCCGCGTGGGGGACACTCTCTACCTCCATGGCTCGACGGGCAGCCGCCTCGGCTTGCACCCCGGCGTGGAGGTCTGCGTCACCGTCACCCTGCTCGACGGCATCGTCCTGGCCAGGTCCGCGTTCCACCACTCCTTCCAGTACCGCTCGGTGGTGGCGTACGGCCGCACCCGGGCAGTCACCGACCCAGCGGAAAAGGAAGCTGTCGTGCGTGCCCTGGTGGAGCACATCGTCCCCGGCCGCAGCCAGGCGGTTCGCGGCGGCATCAGCCGGGAGCTGGCCGCCACCGCAGTGCTGGCGCTGCCGCTGGCCGAGGCCTCGGCCAAGGTCCGCAGCGGCCCGCCCAAGGACGAGGAGGAGGACTACGAGCTGCCGATCTGGGCCGGAACACTCCCCCTCAGCCTGACGGCCGGCTCGCCAGAGCCTGACCCGCTACTCGCCCCGGACGTGCCCGTTCCCGCTCATGTCACCGGCTGGCGCCGACCGACCCCGCCGAAGGAATGACGAGCTGACCAACGGGCCGGCTCGTCACGTTTCAGTCTGGACTGGGCGTTTCGCCGTCGCGTCCGTGGACCGGCTCACTGCTGGCCCGTGCCTGAGCTGGCTCGAGTGGGTTGCGGGATTGGCAAGGCCGCTTGGTGCTGCTCGAGCCAGCGGATGAGGTCGTCGGGCGGGACCGGCCGGCTGACGTAGTAGCCCTGGATGGCGTCGCAGCCGAGCACGTCCAGTTCCTGCAAGGTGGTCTGGTCCTCGACGCCCTCGGCGACCACCCGAAGGCCGAGGTTGCGGCCAAGGTCGATGGTGGAGCGCACGATCACCGCGTCGCGGCTGTCGCTGTTCATCTGCGTGACGAACGACCGGTCGACCTTGAGCTCGTGGACGGGCAGGCTCTTGAGGTAGGCCATGGAGGAGTAACCGGTGCCGAAGTCGTCGATGGAAAGCTGCACGCCCATGGCGTCGAGCCGGCCCAGGATCTCCAGGGCACGATCGGGGTCGGCCATGATGGTGCTCTCGGTGATCTCCACCACCAGCAGCCGCGCCGGGACCTCCCAGCGGGCCAGCAGGCTAGCGACCTCGTCGGGGAACTCCACGTCCAGCAGGCGCCGGGCGGAGATGTTGACGGCCACCGCCAGCTCGTGGCCGGCCTGCCGCCACTGCTGGCACTGGCGCAGCGCGGCGTCCAGGACGTAGTGGGTCAGGGGGCCGATGAGCCCGGTCCGCTCGGCCAGGGGGATGAACTCGCCCGGCGGGATCAGGCCGTGCTCGGGGTGCTGCCAGCGCACCAGCGCCTCCACGCCCAGGACCCGTCCGCTGTGGGCGTCGACCTTGGGCTGGTAGTGCAGCACCAGCTGATCGCTTTCGATGGCGCGGCGCAGCTCGCCCAGCAGCGCCAGCCGGCGGGGGCTGTGCTGGTCTTGGGCGGGGTCGAACAGCACGAACCCGGCGTGGGTCTCCTTGGCCACGTACATGGCGATGTCGGCGTGCTGCAGCAGCTCGTCGGCGTCGCTGCCGTGCTGGGGGTAGACGGCCACGCCGATGCTGGCCTCCACGTCCAGGGCCAAGTCTTCGAGCAGGAACGGCTCCTCGAGGACGTCCTGGAGCTTCCTGGCGACGGTCGTGGCGCCTTCGCCGGTTTCGATGCGGGGCAGCAGCACAGCGAACTCGTCGCCGCCCAGCCGCGCGACGGTGTCAACCTGCCGTAGCGCCGCCTGCAGCCGCTCACCGACCTGGACCAGCAGCTGGTCGCCGTAGTGGTGGCCGAGGGTGTCGTTGACCTCCTTGAACCGGTCCAGGTCGATCAGCAGCAGCGCGGCCGGAACCAGCTCCCGGTCGGCTTGGTGGATCGCCTGGTCGGTGCGGTCGCGCAGCATGGTGCGGTTGGGCAGACCGGTCAGGGCATCGTGCAAGGCTTGATGGGCGTTCTCGGCTGCCTGGCGCTGGGTGCGCCCCTGGTAGCCGACCACGAGCACCCAGAACACTGCCAGCAGCCCAATGCCGGCGGTGAACGCGACAGGGGTAGCCGCCAGCACGAAGGTCTCTTGGCGGCGCAGCGCACCCAGCCCGGCCAGGGCCGCCTGGTGGTGGGCGTCGGCGGCAGCGTTGACCTGCTCCTCGATCGACCCGAACAGGGGGTCGACCTGGTTCTCGTCGATGGCCAGCACCCGCTTGGTGTCGCCGGCGTCCACCGCGGCGAACATCCGCCCGATGGCGTCCAGGTAGCGGGCGTGTTGAGCGTCGAGCCGCTCTTCCAGCGCCCGATCCGCCTGGTCGCCACGTTGGTGGACGGCCTCCAGCGTGGCCAGCAGAATGGCGGCGGCCTGCTGGTACCGCTGCCGGACCTCGGGACCTGGCTCCAGGCGGTACTTGCGCTCCAGCGACTCCTCGGCGGCGACTGCGAAGCGGGCTTGCTGGTAGTCGTCGCTGAGGCGGTTGAGGCGGTCGGCCTGACGGGCAGCCCGGTTGGTGCTGTAGGCGGCCCACAACGCAAAACCGGTCAACACGATCAGCACCGCGGCCAGCCCACTGGTCGCCAACCGGGTGATGGTTCGCTCGTTCGACCCCTGCTCGTCCACGCGGCCCTCTCCTGGTCCGGATCGCGGCGGGTCGCGGTCCGGGATCCCCCGCTGACCCCGAGTGAACTGCTCAGGTATCGATTCGGCACAGACGCAGCCGACCTGAGCGCACACCGCTCCTCGGACAGGACCGCCTCCAGGCACGGCCCGCCGAGCGGAAGCACCCACAACCCGGAGCTGCCCGCCAGGGCGAGCACAGTCAGTGCGGAGACCTCCGCCCCAGACGCGCAACGCGGGCCAGGTCCCCCGCCCCCACCGTCAAGTCACCTCACAGACAGGCCACTAAGTCGAGGAGTCGGTCTGCTCGACGGCCTGGAGGTTGTGGCGGTCCTCGGGGTCCTCGGCGGCCAGGTTGCCTTCGTCCAGTTGGGAGAAGCGGCACAGGCGGTTGCGGCCGGAGTGCTTGGCGGCATACAGGGCGCGGTCGGCGCGGTCGACCGCGCCCTCAGCCGATACCTGGCCGTCGTGGACGAGCGCGGCACCGACCGAGATCGTGACCGGCACCTCGACGCCCTCCACGATGACGGGTCGCTCGGTGATCGCATGGCGGAGTCGCTCGCCGAGTTCGGCGACGCTGGCCTCGGCGTCGATGGCGGGAGCGATGATGCAGAACTCCTCGCCGCCGGTGCGTGCGACGGTGTCCCAGCGGCGGGCGCCGGCTTGGAGCCTGCGGGCGACCTCGACCAGGACGGCGTCGCCGCCGATGTGCCGGTGGGCGTCGTTGATGCGCTTGAAGTAGTCGATGTCGACCACCAGCAGCCCGACGGCGGTGCCCTGGCGGCCGGCGCGGGTCAGTTCCTGCTCGACGGTCTCCATCGCGTGGCGCCGGTTGAACAGGCCCGTCAACGCGTCGATCCGGGCTCGCTGCTCGGCTTCGGTGCGGGCGTGCTGCGAGGTGGCAAGCTGCGCGGCCGCGTCGGCACGTGCCCGCCGGAACCCGACGACGGCCACACCGAGCAGCAGCAACGCCAGCAGCAGGATTGCGGTCTGGGCGGGCGCGAGGGCCAGCGACAGCGTCGTGGGCGCCCTGGCCGCGGCCACCAGCAGCCAGTCACCGCCAGAGCCCGGGGGTTCTGGCATGGGTCGGACCGCCACCCGCCAGCCCGCCACGCTGGTGAGCCCCGCCCGGGGTTGCAGGCGCGGTGCGCTGAACCGCGTGCCGGTGCCGGCCACCGTCGCGCTGGCCCGGGTGATCACGGCCACGCTGGTCTGGGCGCCGACGTTGGACGACAGCACCCGCTGGATCGCCGCCAGCGACAGTTCCAACTCGACGTAGGCGCGCACCCGACCCTCCACGGCCACCGGCGCGGTGGCCGCGACGACCTCCACCCCTGCGGTCGGGGACGCAAACGGCGCGCTGATCCACGCGTGGCCGACCGGCGTCTTCAGGCCCTGCGCGAACGACGGCCACGCCCGGACGTCCTTGCGCAGCGACGCGGCCGGGGTGACCACGCCGCGCACGACCCGCGCGTTCTCGGCGCCGCCGCGGTCGACGTAGCCGGCCTCCACCAGCCGGTCGGGATACAGCCGCCACAGGTAGGCCAGTGCCTCGTTGATCTCACGCCCCGGCCCCGCGACCGCGGCGATCGCCGCCGCCTGGGAGCCGGCGTCGGCGTACAGCTCCGCGAACGGCGGGATCCGTGCCGTCAACTGCGCCAGCGCCCGCACCCGCTCGAGCTCGGTGTCGACCAGCGCCGCCTTCTCCCCGGCCGTGGTGGCCAGCGTCCGGTCCAGCCGGTCGTGTTCGGTCGAGCGATGGGACGCCGCCAGCCCCCCTCCGAACACGGCGAGCACCAGGCCCAGGGCCGCACAGGCAGTCGCAAGCTGGAACCAGGATGTCCGTCGCATGACCACAACATCGGCCCGGCGCGACGCCATCTGAGGCACCGGCGTCAACCGCCGATGGAGCTGGTCTGTCGTCTCGAGCCTGCCGCGGTCCCAACTACCGCGAGATTGTCAAGATTTGCCACCTTCCAGCGTAAAGCGCGACACTATGGTGGGTTTAGCTTGCTCTGCGAGCTACTTCCCGGGATGCGGGTGTCGGTGGGACCGTTGACGGTGGAGCGGGCCGGTGAAGGTGCGGTCTGTGCTTGCTACGGCGCTGCTGGTGGGTGGGGCGTTGCTTGTGCCACATGTGCCGGCGGCCGGTCAGACGCGTGGGGCGGTGCCGCGGGGTCGGACTGAGGCCGAGCGGATCACCCGCGAGACGATCGCGGCCGTGCAGGCCAATGAGCGGAGCGCGGTCGACGCCTCGCTGGCGCCGTTGACGCGGGCCCAGCGGCAGCGGCTGGCGGTGGCAGGGCCGCTGGCCGGGCGGTGGACGAGCTGCCAGCTGCCGGTGGGGTTCAACCCGGTGCACGCCTCGGTGCTGCCCGACGGCTCGGTCCTGCTGATGGCGGGTTCGGGCAACAGCAAGGCGGAGTTCCTGGCCGGCCGTTTCCAGAGCTACCTCTTCTACCCGGACACCTGCAACACCTACCAGCTGCCCACTCCTGGCGACATGTTCTGCAGTGGCCATGCGATGCTGCCGAACGGCAACGTGCTGGTGGCCGGTGGTACCAAGCAGTACGACCCGTTCCAGGGGGTGCGGGCGAGCTACGAGTACGACTGGGTCAACCGGCAGTTCGTGCGCGTCGCCTCGATGGCCCGAGGCCGCTGGTATCCGGCGGCCACGGAGCTGGGTAGCGGCGACGTCTTCGTGATCTCCGGGCTCAACGGGGTCGGCGTGCTCAACACCCAGCCGGAGGTCTACCACTACCGCACGCGCACCTGGAGCGTCACGCCCTACCAGCTGAGCGTGCCAACCTATCCGCACATGCTGCCGACGGCCGGCGGGCGGCTGTTCTTCACCGGCGTCGGGTTCGGCGGGTCGGCGCAGCGGGTGGGGTTCCTGCGGCCGCTGAGCGGTGGCTTCCAGGCGGTGGGCGGGCTGGACACCAACCGGCGCGACGAAGGGGCGTCGTTCTTCGTGCCCTACACCCAGGGGCGCAAGGTGATGGTGGCCGGCGGCGGCGGTGCCACGACCGCGCTGATCGACCTGTACTCCTCGCCCCACCCCACCTACCGGCCGGGGCCACCCTTGAGCCGGCCCAGGAAGTACCTGTCGCACGCCACCTTGTTCGACGGGCGCGTGCTGCTGGCCGGCGGGCAGGACCCACAGGGCAGGCCGGTGTACACGACGCAGCTGTACCAGCCGGTCAGCAACCGCTTCGAGGCGTCGTCGCCCACCTCGGCGGCCCACCAGTACCACTCCAACATGTGGGTGGACCCGACCGGCCGGGCGATCCTGGTGGGTGGGAACCCGAGGCGTGGCACTGTGCAGCGGGTGGTGGAGCGGTTCGAGCCCTGGTACGTCGACGTGGCCGACCGGCCGGTGATCACCTCGGCGCCGGCGACGATCGCCCACAACCAGCCGTTCACGATCGGGGTGCGACTGGCGGCCGGCGCCACCGTGAAGAACCTGCGAGTGCATCGCCTGGTGAGCACCACCCACCAGTTCGGCGCGGCGGAGGGCGACTTCACCCTCACCGCGGTGACCACGCCGAACGGACCGGGCTGGTCGCTGACCATGAGCCCGAGCCTGACCCCGCCGGGCTACTACTACCTGGTGGCAGTGGACTCACGCGGCGTTCCCTCAGTCGCCGACATCGTCAAGGTCACGTAAGGCCATCCCCTCCAGCGCGGCGACGAGCGTGATGGCGAGCGCTCGAGCCTCGGCGTGGGCGATGCCTGCCCGGGCGAACCACTCGGTTCCCGAGGCGATCCAGCTCTCGAAGACGTCGGGCGGCGGCGAGAGGTGGAGTGCACATCCCTTCGGAATGGAGGAACCCTCAGGGCGTGCGCCCTCGGCGCGCCTCAGGGGTTGAGAGTCGCCACCGGCCGGAAATCATCGCTCCGGGCGACGATCCATGCCGTCGGGCAGCTCCTCGGGCAGTCCGAAGTGGCGGTGCAGCTCGGGGTCGAGGAACCCGGCGATCTCCACGATCCGTCCGGCGCGGAGGCGCAGCACGTTGATCGCGCCGAGCCGGAACGGGCCGCCGTCCGGACCGCTCTGGTAGCAGGCGAAGGCGAGCTGCCCGTTCGCCCGGATCGGCAGCAAGCGCCACGGGGTGGCGAACATCCGCTCGGCGAAGAACCGGCCGACGTCCTCGCGGCCGAGGAACCACGCTGGCAGCGGCGGCATGGTGAACCTGGCGTCCTCCGCCAGAAGCTCCAGCAGGGCCGCCACGTCGGCCCGCTCCCAGGCGGCGACGAAGGCGTCCACCAGCTCGCGCCGGCCGTCCGCGCCGAGGGCGTCCAGCTCGGCCTGCTGCGCGGGATGCGGCACCCGCTGGTCGACCCCCTTCCTGGCGCGCTGCAGCGCACTGTTCACCGAGGCAGGGGTGGTGTCCAGGATGCCCGCGACCTCGGCGGCGGAGAACTCCAGCACCTCGCGCAGGATCAGCACCGCGCGCTGGGTACCCGGCAGGTGCTGCAGGGCCGCGACGAAGGCCAGCTCGACGCTCTCCCGCCGCAGGTAGCTCGCTGCCGGGTCGGCGCCGCCCGGCTCGTTCGCCGGCGGCTCGTCCGGCCAGGGCTCGAGCCAGACCGGCCCGGCCAACGGCTCGCCGAGATCGTCGGTGTTCCGCCGCGGCGGGCCGTGGTCCGCCGAGAGCATCCGCCGGGGACGGCGCGCGATCAGCCGCAGGCAGGCATTGGTGCTGACGCGGTACAGCCAGGTGCGCAGGGAGCTACGACCCTCGAACCCGCCGATGCCGCGCCAGGCGCCGAGCAACGACTCCTGCAGCGCGTCCTCGGCGTCCTGCACCGAACCGAGCATCCGGTAGCAGTGGGCGTACAGCTCACGCCGGTGGCCCGCCACCAGCTGCTCGAAGGCCGCCGAGTCGCCTCGGCGGGCCGAAGCCAGCAGCTCCGGCTCGGGCGGAGCGTCCACGTTATCCATCGAGACCATTGTTCCAGTCGCCCTGGCCAGCATCGCACCGCGCGGGCGCGGCCGGCCCCGCCGGGTGACTCGGCCACGCCGCGCTCACGCCAGGACGGGCACCAGCATGCTCCCACAAGGGAGATCCGGTGGCCCGCACTGAGCGCGGGCCACCGGATCCCTATGGCGTCAGCGTGCGGTGCTAGAAGTCGCCACCGCCGCCGCCGAAGTCGCCACCGCCGCCGAAGTCGCTGCCGCCGGAGAAGTCGGCCGACGATCCGCCGCTGAAGTCGCTGATCGCGCCGGAGAAGTCGGCGGTGCCGGTGTCGACGAAGCCGCCCGTGGAGTTGCCGGAGAGGTCGCTGGCCAGGTTGGAGGTGGCCGTCTGGTCGCCGATCCCCGAGAAGTCGCCGGTCGCCCCGGCGCCGCCGGAGGTGCCGCCGCCACCGGTGAACGTCCCAGCGTCCGTCGGCTGGCCACCGGTGCTGAAGTCGCCGGTGGCTCCGCCGCCACCGAAGCTGCCGCCCCCGGGCGTGAACCCTGGGTCGACGACGTTCGCATTCGGATCGGCAGGTGGCTGCTGGTCGGCAGGTGGCTGCTGGTCGGTCGGTGGCTGCTGCTGCTGGTCCGCAGGTGGCTGCTGCTGCTGCTGCTGGTCGCCAGGCTGCTGGTCGCCAGCGGAGCCTGCCGGCGGCACCGCTGGCTGGTCGGTCGGCTGCTGCTGTTGCTGGTCCGTAGGCTGCTGCTGGTCACCCGGTTGCTGTTGCTGGTCGCCGGGCTGCTGCTGCTGGTCACCCGGTTGCTGTTGCTGTTGCTGGTCGCCGGGCTGTTGCTGTTGCTGGTCGTTCTGCTGCTGCTGCTGCTGGTCGGCGTTCTGGGGAGGGAGCACGCCCTGGTTGACCAGGGTGTCGCGGACGGCCTGGTCGACATGCGGCTGCAGGACGTCGGCGAGACGTTGCTGGCCGACGTCGTTGGGGTGGAAGGAGCTCTGGCGGTCGTCGAGCCTGATGCCGTTGACGCCCTCTTGCGCGTCGAAGAGCCGGTTGCCGTCCAGGGCGTTGGTCTGGTCGACGAAGCGGATGGCGGGTCCCTGCGTCTGGTTGGCGATGTCGACGCCGTTGCGGACGCTCGTGTTGATGTCGTTGGCGAACTGGTTGGCGAGCTGGGCCTCGCGGCTGCTGATGAGCTGCTGGCTCACCGGCGACGGCGTGTTGGTGGTCGGGACGTTGTCTGGGAGCACCTGCGGGTAGCCGGTGACGATCAGGGTCCCGTTCGGGTTCATCAGGCCGCGAACGTCGTTGTAGACCTGTGCCTGCGCCTGGGCGAAGGCGGGGTCCTGCACTCGCGCCTGGAACTCGGGGAAGGCCGCCTCGGTGGTCGCCTCCCGCGAGCCGAGAATGGTCCTGGCGAAGTCGCTGAAGCGGGCGTCGTTGCCGCCGATCCCGAGGACCACGACGTCGGCGTCCTTGACCGCGTTGATCTGCGGGGCCTGCTCGAACGGCGTGCCCGGGTTGGTGGTCTGGTACAGCGAGTCGCGGGTGGCCCCGGAGACCGGGACGAAGGTGGTCTCGATGTTCACGTCCGGGTTCTGCGCCCTGATCTGGTCGATCGCGCGCAGCGCCGGCGCGGTCGACGACTGGTGCGCCGGGTCGACCACCTGCTGGTTGAAGGTGCCGCCGAAGCCGTCGTTGACCGGGACCTCCCTGGTCTGGAAGGTGTGTGGGTTGGCGCCCTCGCCGCTGGTGAACGAGTCGCCGATGACGACGACCCTGACGGTCCCCTTGTCCGCGGCGTTGGCGATGGGCCCCAACAGCAGCGCCATGCCGCCGAGCGCGAGCAGCGTGGCGACCGCCGCGGCCGCGGCTGCGCGGCGCAGGAATCCCGGCTTCTGCCGCGCGGCGGCCAGCCTGGCCCGTACCGTGACGACGGTCCGCGCGCCGCCGGCCGAGGGCACCGTGCGGACGGCCTCGACCCGCCGGGCTCTGGTCGGCATCGTCGCCCCTTCACTGCAGCTTCTGATCGGCTCCACGTGACACGCCCTCCTCGTGAGGTGTGCAGGCACACAGGTGTGGCTACGGGAACCTCGGCGGGCTGAGCGGTGTCCGCTGGGCGGCGTGGCAGGCTCCTGCCTCGAGCACTCCGGGGGAGGACAGTCTTACCAAGTACGCAGATCTAGTCAAATTCCGCCAAAGTAATTCATCCGGCGAAGTACTCGCGGCGTACTACGCGACGCGACCCTCCGGTCGCCGGCGGTCGGCAAACGTTCCCTGGTTGCGGGGGCGGCCGTCACGAGTTCGCCAGGTTGCCGTCATGTTGCTCCGGGAGGGTCTCGGCTGCGGTTCCAGGCGTGGCGGGAGTCGCCGCGCGCCGTCGTGAGATGAGGGGGAGCCGAGTGACGAGACGACGTCGACTCGCCGTGCCCGCGGCCGTCTTCCTGGTGGTGGCCCTGACCGTCGGCGTTGCCGGCGCGTTCACCGACTTCGGCAGCTTCGTGCAGCAGCAGCTCCGCGACCGCTCCGGACAGCTCTACGGGGTCAAGGGGCCGCTGGCGCGCTCCTCGACCGCGTCCATCGCGGCGGCGCAGGCGGCCGCGCACCCCGAGCAACTGGCCACCGTCGCCAGGAGCCTGAAGGTACGGGTGGTGAGCCACGGGGTGGCCGCGCCCAACCTCGACCAGATCGCGCTGTGGCCCAACGACGCGCACCCGACCTGGTTCATCGTCTGCAACGAACAGGACGTGACCGACCCCGGCCTGGTCCGGATCAACGTGGCCACCGGCGCCCAGGAGGTCATCGTCACCGGCACCACCGAGTGCGACCCGGTGCGCCGCACCCCCTGGGGCACGATCCTGTTCGGCGAGGAGGCGGGCGGCGGGCCGTCCGGCGGCCGCATGTACGAGCTGCTCGACCCGGTCCACACCACCGGCGTCAGCCTCGACCGGGCCACCGGCACCTTCGGCGGTGGCAGCGGCGCGGCCAACCTGACCGCCCGGCCGGCGCTGGGCCGGCTCTCGTTCGAGGGCCTGGCCATCTACGGCAACGGCGTGACCTACCTCGGTGACGAGAACCGGCCAGGCAACGGCGTCGCCGGCGGCGCCTACTTCAAGTTCGTTCCCGCCACGCCGCGCGACCCAGGTGCCGGCCCGATTGCGAAGCTTGCCGACTCCCCTTATGCGGTGCCCGGAAAGCTCTACGGGCTCCGTCTCGGCCTTCGCAGCGGGGCAACCGACTACGGTCAGGGCACCGAGCTCGGGCTCGGCGCCTGGGTCCCGGTCCCGGCCGCGGCCGACCCCGACCTGCGCGCCCAGGCCGCCGCGCTGAAGCTGACCGGCTACTACCGGCCGGAGGACGCCCAGATCGACGGCGGCGCCGAGGCCCACTCCCAGGTCCGCTTCTGCGCCAACAACACCGGCAACGAGCCCGACGACCAGCTCTGGGGCGAGACGATCTGCATCAGCGACGGCACCGTGCAGCAGGCCGGCGCCAACACCGGCGTGCCGGAGGTGCAGCGGTTGGTGCAGGGCAGCCCGGCCTTCGCGATGCCGGACAACATCGCCTACCAGCCCCACCGCGGCAACTGGGTGATCCACGAGGACGCGGAGACCAACACCCCGCTGCAGGGTCCGCACAACGACGACCTGTGGGACTGCCTCGCCGACGGGACCGACCCCGACCTGCAGAGCGACGGCTGCGTCCGGGTGGCGACCCTGAACGACCTCACCGCCGAGTGGACCGGCGGCATCTTCGACGCCAGCGGCCGCCACTTCTACGTCAGCGTGCAGCACAACATCAGCGGCGCCGGCGTGATCCTCGACATCACCGGCTGGAAGTAGCCAGCGACCCCACCCGGCGCAGAGCCCGGGCCCGTCTCCGAGACGAGCCCGGGCTCTCGCCGTCGTTGGCGCCCGCCAGCCGGGCACGGGTCCGGGCGGTCGCGGCTGTCGGGTTCCTGGTTGGTTTGCCATTCGGGCGGCAAGAGCAGTAAGGAAGGCATGGCTGGATAGTGCCTCTCGGGTGTTTACTGCTGGGGGTTGGGTGGAGGCGGTTCGATCGCCGTCGGAGGGCCGAGTCATGCATGCGCGCCCCGTGGTGCCGTCCGTGGTCGCCGAGGAGGCCGCGGACCAGCCCGGTGACGGCCGGCAGCGGGCACTGTTCCGCGGGGTGCCGCACGCCTACCTGTTCACCGACGACCGCGGGGTGATCCGCGACGCCAACGCCGCCGCGACGGTCCTGTTCGACCGGCCGCGCGGCCTGCTGCTGGACACGCCGCTCGCGGTGTTCCTCCCGTCCGGCCGGCGGCTGGCGTTCCATGCGCAGCTCGCGCGCATGCGCGCGCTGCGACGGGTGATCGAGTGCGAGCTGCCGCTGCGGGGCCGCGGCAAGCGGTGGGAGCCGGTGGTCGCGGCGGTCGGCCCGGTCCGTGACGACCACGGGCGGCTGCTCGGGCTGGCCTGGATCCTGAACGAGGACGGCGAGCGCCACAAGCTGCTGCACGAGGTCGTGCAGGCCGCCGAGCGGGAGCGCGGCCGGCTCGCGGCCGAGCTGCACGACGACTCCCTGCAACACCTGGCCGCGTTGAGCCTGCGGCTCGGCCAGGCCCGGCGGCGGCTGGCCTCGGGCGAGGTGGAGTCGGTGGCGGAGCTGCTCCGCCGCTGCGAGTCGGACCTGGCCCGCCAGCTGGCGAGCCTGCGCCGGCTGGTCTCCGGTCTGCGCCCGCCGGTGTTGGACGACCGTGGCCTGCCGGCGGCACTGGACGAGCTGCTCGCCGGGATCGAACGCGACACCGGCGCGGCGGTGCGCCTGCACGTGCAACTGGCCGATCGCCTCCCCAGGGAGGTGGAGACGGTGCTGTACCGGGTGGCGCAGGAGGCCGTCGCCAACGTCGTCAGGCACGCGGGTGCCGGGCGCGTGAGGGCGTGGCTGTGCGACGACGGCTCGGGCGGCCTGGTGCTGCGCGTCGTCGACGACGGCAAGGGGTTCGACCCGGGCGACATCGCCGCGTACGTGCGCGACGGGCGCTTCGGCCTGGTCGGCATGCGCCAGCGGGTGGAGATGCTCGGCGGGACCTGGCGGGTGCGCTCCGAGCCAGGCAACGGCACCGCCATCACCGTGCGGCTTCCGCTCCCCGAGGGATAGGCGCGCGCCGCCGCAAGCGGTGCGGCGGGGGGAGGCGCTGCGACGGCTGAGCAGCGAGGTGCCGGCGTCGCAGGCTGGGGCCATACTGGCGGGCATGGGGATCAGCGCGGGCGCGGCGTTCGTCGGCCGTGCCGAGGAGCTCGACCGGCTCGTCGCTGTGCTCGCCCGCGCCGAGCAGGGCCGGCCGGCGGTCGGGCTGGTGGCCGGCGACGCCGGCGTCGGCAAGACGCGGCTGCTGACCGAGCTGGCCGACCGGGCCGAGGTGCGCGGCGCCCGCGTCCTGGTCGGCGGCTGCATGGAGGCGGGCGACGTCGGCCTGCCGTACGTGCCGTTCGTCGACGCCTTCCGCGACGTCGGCGGGCGACCGGGCGAGGCCGGCCTCGCCGCCCCGATGGTCGCGGCCGTGCCGAGCCTCGGCCGGCTGCTGCCGAAGGTCGGGGAGGAGGGGATCGCAGCCCTGCCGCCGAGCGACGCCTTCGATCGGGTACAGCTCTTCGACGGGGTGCTGTCGCTGCTGGTCGGCCTCTCGGAGCTGGCACCCGTGGTGCTGGTGGTCGAGGACCTGCACTGGGCCGACCGCTCCACCCGCGACCTGCTCACCTTCCTGGTCCGCACCCTGCGTACCGGCCGCGTCGCGGTGGTTGCCAGCTACCGCTCCGACGAGCTGCACCGCCGCCACCCGCTGCGGCCGCTGCTCGCCGAGCTGGTGCGCGTGCCCGACCTCGAGCGGGTCGAGCTGCGCCCGTTCACCCGCGCCGAGCTGGCCGAGCACCTGGAGCTGCTGACCGGCGGGCGGCTGCCGCCCGACGCCGTCGACCGCATCCTGGCACGCTCGGAGGGCAACGCCTTCTTCGCCGAGGAGCTGCTGGCCGCGGGCGCCGCCCGTGCCGACGTCGCCCTGCCCGTGGCCCTGGCCGACGTGCTGCTCGCCCGCGTCGAGGCACTCTCGGACCTGGCCCAGGACGTGCTCAAGGTGGCGGCCGTCGCCGGCCGCCGGGTCGACCACCGGCTGCTGGCCGCGGCCGCCGGCCTGCCAGAGGCCGAGCTGGAGCAGGGGCTGCGCGAGGTCGTCGCCGACCAGGTGCTGGTGGTCGACCCGGTGGGCGAGAGCTACCGCTTCCGCCACGCGCTGCT
>WNGA01011777.1_pt1 | contig 26682 bp, 24 predicted proteins | sample 5400061 | NCBI WGS metagenome assembly WNGA01 (sample SAMN13153366, study PRJNA577476) | soil metagenome | isolation source: 100 cm soil or saprolite under grassland replicate 2 | place: USA:California | collected 2016-06-15 | reverse complement strand
TCGACCGGTTCTCGGACGCGCTCAAGGAGGTCATCGACGCCCGAGTGTGGTCCGGCATCCACTTCCGCACCGCCGACACGCAGGGAGCGGTGCTCGGCAAGAAGGTCGCCCATCACCTCCAGAAGCACTACTTCCAGCCGGTCCATTGACGCTGAGCGACGTGGGGCCGCAACTCGCGGCCCCGCACGCCGCTAGATCCCTCCTTCGAGTGGCGCGCAAGAGGCCATGCGCGCGTCTCTCTTCTCAAGAAAATAAAGGTGTCCGACGACTGGCGTGCTCATGCTTGGATTTTGAGCCACTGCTGGCCGCAACGGTTTTCCAAGAGCCGCAAGCTGCAACCAGCGCAGCGGACCTGGATGTGATCACTCTTTGCTCCCGCTCGTGTCCGTGGTTTCGGCTGGCGCTTTCGCCAGATTCATTTCATTGATCTTTCGATGAAGGGTCCGGCGGCTGATGCCGAACTTCCTGGCCGCGGCGGACATGTTGCCGAAGGCCTCCTGCTGCGCGTCGCGCAAGGAGTCGTCGACAAAATGTGCGCACTCCCCTGACGTGATCGCCGCTTATTCTTTCATTCCTGCGACTTGCTCGGAGTGTTCGTGCGCGCCATGAGCGTGTAGCGACGGACGGACGCGCAGGAAAAACTGAAAGGCGTAGCCGAGATCGTCTCCGTAGTAGCGGTCGAGACTACTCGGGCGATCGTTAATTGTAAATTGCGTGCCGAGTCCGATATCGAGGCCGTTGCCATGGGATAAATCGCGGACGTAACCAACCGTGTAACCGCTCACCGGAAAAATGCGTGATTCGTCGGCAGAATTGAGAACCAGCTCGTGACCGGATTTCTCTACGCGTTCCCAGCGGGCATAAATCGTGTCGCGACCCCGTTGATAATTTGATTCAATCAGGAACGACTGCGTTTTGCTTTCACTGGTATCGTGGTTTTGGCCCCACACAAAAGTATTCGACCAGTTGCTATCGTTCCCAAGGGGAAGGTTATAAATGGCGGAAGCGGTGGTGCGATGGCGTTTCAGGTCCGGCTCGAGCGCTTCAGGGCTCTTTATGTAACCGTGCGAAACCTGCAGCGCCACGTTCTGTGTAGGATTCCATGAAATACGGCCGCTGTATGAATCGAATTCTGGCTGATCGAAATCGTAGCGATTTTCGTCCGGTTCGCGGCCGGTAAAAATGCTGCCTTCGATTTTGATGGTCCGCCAGACGAGGCCGGCGGTGGCCACGCCGAACGTGACGTGCGTGGAATCCTGCCAGTGATGACCAAGCGGTGCATCCGGATCATCCATCGCCGATGCGCGATGCATGAAAGTAGGCGGCCCGAGCGCTGGTTCGCCAGGATAACCGAAATACAAATATGCGCTTAGATCGGAAACAAACTTCTGCGAATAACTGATCGATAATTCATCGAACAAATCATGCGGGTGTTGCCGATCGTGCAAGGGTTGGTCGTTCCACGATTCGCCGCTCTGAAACAGAAGCGGATATCCCCGACCCCCTTCCGTGAGCGGATCCAGACTCATCATTAAGCGCCCGCCAATTTGCGCACTATCGCCGAGCGGATGCGAATACATTCCCATGATCCAGTTGGGCGCATCAATCCGGTCGTCGCCGCGTCGGGTGCTCACGTTCGTGTAACGCGGGAAAATCGCTCCGTGCAGCATCAGCATGTCGTCACCGAACATGAACATTTTGCCATACATCGGCGTGGAATCTGGGACCCACGATGTCCCGGAGCTTTCGCGGCTCATCGGCTCGGCAATGTTCACAGAGGATTGCATCGACATCTGCATCTCGTGCTCGCCATGCCCCTCTTGCTCGTGCTGGTCGTGTTTCATAGCGTGCATCGAATGATTCTCGATTTTCGCGGGTGGTTCCCGTTTTTCTTCTTTCAGCGGCACGAGTTTCATCCCGCATTTCGGACAGTTGCCCGGATGATCCATCACGACTTCGGGATGCATCGGACACGTGTATTTCTGTCTTTTCTCATGCTCGCCTGCCGCGCCGGAGCCGCGCGAAGACGGGTGCTCGTGGCCTTGCGCAACCGCGCTGCTCAAGCCAAGCGCGATTGCGGTGATTAAAATTAAAATGTGCTTTGTCATATCGATCCTGAAATTGTTTTGATGTTGTAGGGCAGGCGCTTCGCCTGCCGAAGCAGAGGCAACCCCGAATGCTTTCGGGGTTGCACTGCAATTGATGGTGGACGATCGCGAGTTTGCGATCGTTAGATGGGAGACGGCGGAGCGGGAGCGAGAAGGCTCCGCTGCAGGATCAATTCAGCGAATGAAGTTTTGCCTGGTGGTCCGGTGTCCAGCAATAGCAGCGGACTGTTGTGCGATTCCGCGAAAAAAATGAGTTGCTCGACGCGAACATTGACATCGCTAAATTTTGCGTAATCGCGCGTCCAACTTTTCGCCGTTGCGAAGAAAACGGCGCGCAAGATTTTGCAGCACTGGATTCCCGGTGCTGGCTGTTGCGGTTTGGCGGGCTTGGAATGAAAGGGGCAGGCGTTCTGCGACAGTTCGCTTTTGGTTGCGACCGCGGCGAACGCGCAATGATTCGAGATTGCAATCCAGGAGCAGATCGCCGTCGCAACAACAACGCATCGCGCGCTCGTTTTCATGCTGTGTTTAATCGTTCACCGGCCGCGAATGCTCAAACATTTTCTTCGGGCTCGACATTCGGCGCAACACCGGCCGCGACCTCGGACGGTGGAATACCATCGAGCCCGGGTGCCAAAGGAGAGGTCGTGGCGACCGGGGCCTGCTCAAGACGCGTGGACATCAGCATGGCGGTGAAGAGCAGAGCGGCTGCGAGGTAGTATGGCGCTCCGGGCACCTGGAACGAATGTTTTGGATCGATGAACCATCCAAACACGCGAGAAAATAAAACTGGCCCGATAATGAACGTAATCGAACGCAAACTGCCGAGCGCCCCCTGTAATTCACCTTGTTCGCGTTCGCTCACTCGGCGCGTCATCATACCCTGAGCCGCCGGCATGGAGATATTCCACATCGAAATGATCGGGATCGATCCGAGAAAAATTGCACTGTTTCGCGCCAGACCAGCGATAAACATGCCGGTTGCACCGAAAAATTGACCAATGTAAAGCGTGCGGCGTTCGCCGAAACGTTTCACCATTTGCGGAGTTAAGCCGGCGGAAATCGCAGCAGTGCAGACCCCGACAATGGCAAGGGAAAGACCGATCATGCCCGCGCTCCACGCGTAGCGATAGATCGCGTAAAGAGCCCAAACGGTGAAGACATTATGTGCCACGTAGGCGAGAAACTGGATCGTAGCGAGACGCCACAGTTCGTGATGCGAACGTAAGAGCACGAGTGAGCCAACCGGATTCGCGCGACGCAACGTGAACTCCTTCCGTTTCTCGGGCACGAGCGATTCTGGGACAACGAAATATCCCCAAAGCCAATTCGCGAGGCTGAAGCCAGCGGCGACCCAGAACGGCAAGCGAGGATCGACATCGCCGAGCAGACCGCCAATGGCCGGGCCAAGGACAAACCCGACTCCGAACGCCACGCCGATCATTCCGAATGCGCCCGCGCGTTTTTCCTTTGGAACGACGTCAGCGATATAGGCCATGGCCGTGGGAATGCTCGACGTGGTGATGCCAGAAATGATGCGGCCCAGGAACAGCCAGCCCATGGTGGGTGCGATGGCCATTACCACGTAATCGAGACCAAGCCCAAGGTTCGACAACAGGATCACCGGGCGCCGCCCGATTTTGTCCGATAAAACGCCTAGCACCGGCGAAAAGAAAAACTGCATCAATGCGAAGACCAAACCAAACCAGCCGTTCCAGTCTGCAGCGTTCTTCATGTTGCCGCCGAGAAAATTGAGGATCAGTTTCGGCAAAACCGGTCCGATCAACCCGACCGTTAACATGTCGAGTGTAACGGTCACGAAGATGAAGGTGATGGCAGCTTTGCGCGGCTTCATTCTGGATATGAGATGCTAGATGCTGAATCTTTGTCGACCATCAAGCATCAAAATGTTCTAAGCCAATTCGTGTTAAGCTGTGCCTCCGGTGACACCGCTCTCTTATCTCTCGCCGAAAACGGAAGTGCGCGAGAGCAAGATCCACGGTCGCGGATTGTTTGCGACCGCTGACATTGCCAAGGACGAGATCGTGTCGGTGAAAGGTGGGCATATTATTTCGCGCAAACAATTGCGAGAGCAAATCACGCCGCGGCTCGGCCCGGTAGAGATTCAGATTGACGATGATTTATTCATTGCGCCAGTCACGGATGACGAGCGCGAAGGCTCGATGCTTTACAGCAATCATTCGTGCGATGCGAACATTGGCATGCGCGGCGAGATTACATTCGTCGCTATGCGCGACATCCGCGCCGGCGAAGAGCTTACTCACGATTGGGCGACCACGGACGACGACAATTACTCCGTCGAATGCAAATGCGGCGCGCCCAATTGCCGGAAAATTCTCACTGGCAAAGATTGGCAACGGCCTGAGCTGCAAACGCGTTATGCCGGATATTTCTCGGCGTATCTGGCGCGAAGAATCGCGATGCTAGCTCCCGAATGATTGGCGCACGGATAACGCATCTGACGCGAAAATCTTTTGTTGGCGTGATCTCCTATTTGCTAGGCGTCGCCGCGACTTCGCTTAACGTCCACTTCGTGTTCGTGTTTTCCGCGCTCACACCGCTCTTCTTCATCACGTCGCCGCAAGTCCGGCGATGATCGAACCTGTAGCCGCGGTCGTTGATCGCGGTCGGGCGACAGCCTCGTCCGCCACAAGCAATCTGCGTAATCCAAACTTGAAGTGAGAGATCCCTCGATCCATTCGACCTCGCTCAGGGCAAGACTTTCGCTCGGAATGACAGACTCTCAGTACCGGTAGTGCTCGGACTTGAACGGCCCCTCAATCGGCACACCAAGATACTCCGCTTGTTGTTGCGAAAGTTTGGTGAGTTTGACGCCGATCTTTTCCAAATGCAGGCGCGCGACTTCTTCATCGAGCTTCTTTGATAAGACGTAAACGCCGACTTTGTAACTGTCTCGATTCTTCCAGAGATCGAGCTGGGCAAGGACTTGATTGGAAAACGAGTTCGACATGACAAAGCTCGGATGGCCCGTCGCACAACCGAGATTCACGAGCCGGCCCTCAGCCAGCAGGAAAATTTCGTGTCCGTCCGGGAAGGTATATTTGTCCACCTGGGGCTTGATGTTGGTGCGCTTGACGCCAGTTGCGGCGTTCAGCGCATCGACCTGAATCTCGTTGTCGAAGTGACCGATGTTCGCGACGATGGCTTGATCTTTCATTCGCTTCATGTGCTCAAGCGTAATGATGTCGAGATTACCGGTGGCGGCGATGTAAATGTCGCCGCGGCCGAGCGTATCTTCGATCGTAGTGACTTCGTAGCCTTCCATCGCAGCTTGTAACGCATTGATCGGATCGATCTCGGTAATGACGACGCGTGCGCCCTGTCCGCGCAACGATTGCGCGCACCCTTTGCCAACGTCGCCGTAACCGCACACGACCGCGACCTTGCCGCCAATCATGACGTCGAGAGCGCGGTTCAACCCATCGACCAGCGAATGACGGCAGCCGTAGAGATTGTCGAACTTCGATTTCGTGACGGAATCGTTGACGTTGATGGCGGGAACAAGCAGCCGATTCTCTTGATGCATCTTATAGAGACGATGCACGCCGGTAGTCGTCTCCTCGGAAACGCCGCGCCACTCCTTTACGATCTCGTGCCAGCGATAGGGATTCTCGCGCTGGATCTCGAGCAATAAATCTTTGATGACCTGTTCTTCTTTATTCGCTGATTTACTCTTCGCCCAATCACTGCCTTCTTCGAGCTCGTATCCTTTGTGGATGAGCAGCGTGGCGTCGCCACCATCGTCGACGATAAGCTGCGGCCCTTTGCCGTTCGGATGGGAGATCGCCTGGTAAGTGCACCACCAATAATCCTCAAGACTTTCGCCCTTCCACGCGAAAACGGAGACGCCTGATTTGGCGACCGCCGCGGCCGCGTGATCTTGCGTCGAAAAGATATTGCAACTCGCCCAGCGAACACTCGCGCCAAGCTCAATAAGTGTCTCGATGAGCACTGCGGTTTGAATCGTCATGTGCAGAGAACCGGTGATGCGCACTCCAGCGAGCGGTTTACTCTCCGCGTACTTTTCGCGGATGGCGATGAGACCGGGCATTTCCTTTTCTGCGATCGCAATTTCTTTTTTTCCGAAGTCGGCCAATGCGACGTCGGCGACCTTGTAGTCCTGTTTGCGCTCTGTCTGTGTTGCTGTCGGCATAAGTTTTAAGTTTTAAGTATTAGGTTTTAAGTGTTCTGCAGCTGATGCGTTTCATTTGGGACGGGTTTTGGCCAGAACGGAGCGGCGTAGCCCTTGGAGCATTGCTGAGATTTCTTTCGTCTCAGCGACGAGCGGTTCGAATTGGCCTTTGGCTAGGGCTTTTAGTTTTCGCGCAATATAGAGTTGCGTTCGCAATTCGCCGCACGAGCCCTTCAAAAAATTCAAAAAGTGCGCGAAGTCCTTGGCGCTGCCGCGTTCTGCGCCTTCGGCGATATTGGAAGCAATCGAAAGTCCTGCTCGTTCGATCTGGTCTTTAAGCGAAAATCTTCGGCAGTTTTCGAAGGCGTTGTAAACCGCAACTGAAAGCCGGCACCCCCGCTGCCAGACTTCAAGATCTTCGAACGATTGATAAGCCATACTTAAAACTTAAGACTTAGAACTTAAAACTACTGCGCTGCTTTCCGCAGCGCCTCGGCTTTATCGGTTCGTTCCCACGTGAGAGCATCCAGATCATCAATGCGACCGAAGTGACCGTAGTTGGTTGTGTTGCGATAAATTGGCCGCAGCAGATTGAGCTGCTTGATGATCTCGGCGGGCTTGAAATTGAAAACTTCCCAGATCGCCCGCTCCAATTTCTCCTCGTCCAGTTTGCCGGTGCAAAAGGTGTCGACGCTGACGCTCACGGGCTCGGGGTGGCCGATCGCGTAAGCGAATTGAACTTCGCACCGATCCGCCAGCCCGGACGCGACAACATTCTTAGCGATCCAACGCCCCATATACGCTGCGCTGCGATCTACCTTCGTCGGGTCTTTCCCCGAAAACGCACCACCGCCGTGCCTGCCCATTCCGCCATAGGTATCGCAAATGATCTTGCGACCGGTGATGCCTGCGTCGCCTTCCGGACCGCCAATCACGAACCGGCCAGTCGGGTTAATCAGGTAGGTTGTTTTCTCGTCCATCCATTCGGGCGGAATCACTTTTTTGATCAAGAGTTCGATCAAGGTTTCGCGGATTTCCTTTTGTTTGACATCGGCCGCGTGCTGCGAAGAAACAACGACAGTGGTAGCGCGGAGTGGCTTATAGCCATCGTATTCAATCGAGACCTGCGTCTTGGCATCGGGACGCAGCCAGGGAATTTCGCCCGATTTGCGCAACCGCGTCAGCTCACGCCCGAGTTTGTGCGCGAATGAAATGGGAGCCGGCATCAGTTCCGGCGTTTCGTTGCACGCAAATCCGAACATCAGCCCCTGATCGCCGGCCCCTTGCTCGGCCGTGCCTTTGCCTTCGGCGGCCGCTTCATCGACGCCTTGCTTGATGTCGCGCGATTGCTCGCTCATTTCCCAAATCACACGACAAGTGTCGGCGTGAAAAATGCAATCGCCGTTCACGTAGCCGATGCTCCGGATAGCGTCGCGGACCCGCTCTTCAAAATCGAGTTTGGCGTTGCTGGTGATCTCGCCCGCGAGCACAACCAGGTTGCCTTTCGCGAGGGTTTCGCAAGCAACGCGGCTCAGCGGATCCTGTTCGAGGCAGGCATCGAGAATGTAATCGCTGATGGTATCGCAAACTTTGTCGGGATGCCCTTCGGTGACCGATTCAGAGGAAAAAATGTAACGACGCGACATGGTAAAAAGGTGATTCGTTAAAAGGTTACAAGGTTACAAGGTTACAAGGTTACAAGGTTAAAGCGGATTTAGCTGTGCGATTTCATGGGTCAACCGTTGTAACGATGTAACATTTTAACAATGCAACGCCGTCCCAACGACATATTGACCAATCATGATACGTCGATATATCGTTGGCTGACAGAATGGCGTCAACCATTAATTTGCTCCGATTGCTGGCAGACCCGACCCGTTTGCGTCTGCTCCTTCTTATAGAGCAGGAAGAACTTTCGGTGGCTGAGCTGCAGCAAATTCTGGGCATGGGCCAATCGCGCATCTCCAGTCATCTCGCCCAATTGAAGCGCGCTGGCGTCGTGGAAGATCGGCGGGTCGGGAAAAATGTTTACTACGGCGCGAACCACCGTGGGCAGAGCGCACACGAAGAGCGCGTCGCGGAAATAACCCGGTTGCTCGCACGCGAATTGCCGGAAACGCCCCGCGATCGCACGAGCCTCAAGCTCGTGCTCCACAAACGTCAGGACAAAGCCCGGAAATACTTCGACGAGCTCGCCGGCAAGTTTGGCCGAAGCTATGTGCCGGGACGGTCGTGGAAAGCGCTGGCACACACGCTTATCACTTTGCTTCCGCCATTGACAGTGGCCGACCTGGGGGCCGGCGAAGGGACACTTTCGCAGTTGCTGGCTAAAAACGCGCGCAAAGTGATCGCCATCGATAATTCCCTGAAGATGGTCGAGTTCGGATCGCAGCTCGCAAAAAAGCACGGATTCAAGAACCTCGAATACCGGCTTGGCGACATCGAAGATCCGCCGATCGCGAAAAACAGTGTCGACCTTGCGATTTTGAGCCAAGCGTTGCATCACGCCATTCATCCCCAGCGTGCGATCGGTGCGGCCCACCGGATTTTGAAGCGTGGCGGCCGGTTAGTGATTCTCGATCTTTTGAGCCATCGATTCGAACGCGCCCGCGAACTTTATGCAGATCACTGGCTCGGGTTTAGCGAAGTGCAGTTGCACCAATTCCTTGAAAAAAGCGGCTTTCGGCAAATCGAAGTAAGCGTGGTGTCACGAGAAAAGCAAAGCCCGCATTTTCAAACGGTCTTCGCTACAGGCATAAAGTGAACGCCAGGGCTCCTTTCCCTGTCAATATTGTCGTTGTGGGCTTATAGCTGCGACCAACCCAAATTTGTAACAATGACCGGCTTCTTCGACGAAGTGAAGCGGCGCAAGGTCTACCGCGTGGCGGCAGCCTACATCATCGCTGCCGGAGGGGCGATTCAGCTGGCTTCGGCCTCGTTTCCGGCGTGGGAATTGCCAAACTGGGCGCTACGGCTGGTGATCGTCCTGTTACTCATCGGGTTCCCAATCGCACTCATTCTCGCATGGGCTTTTGATGTCACGCCGGAGGGCATTCGAGCGACCCCCAGCGTGGCTGGGCCAAGAACACACCGCCGTCGTAACGTGATCATGCTTGTCGCGACTGGGGTGATCATTTCTGCTGCCGTGGGGTTCTTTTTGCTGCCTCGGGTCGCCGCGCACAAGATCGACAAGTCGATTGCAGTGTTGCCGTTTGAAAGTCTGAGCGACGAAAAAGAGAACGCGTATTTTGCGGACGGTATTCAGGACGACGTGCTCACCAACTTGTCGAAGATCGGCGACCTGAAAGTAATTTCACGCACCTCGGTCATGCCTTACCGAGGGAAGGCATCCAACGTTCGTGAAATCGGAAAGGCGCTGGGTGTTGGTACCATTCTCGAAGGGAGCGTTCGCCGCGTCGGCAATCGGGTGCGCGTAAACGTTCAGTTGATCAACGCCGCAAACGACGAGCACCTGTGGGCGGAAGATTACGATCGTGACTTAACCGATGTGTTTGCCATTCAAACTGATCTGGCACGACAAATCGTGCGCGAATTGCAGGCGAAACTGTCCGATACGGAAAAAGCGCTCATCGAACGCAAACCCACGGATAATGGCGAGGCCTATCTCGCTTTTGTCCAGGCACATAATCTTCAGAACGCCTTTGAGGACTTCGGGAAACTCAAACAAAGCGAGCAGCTTTATGCGCGCGCCATCGAGCTCGACCCGAAATTTGCGCTCGCTCTTGCACGCTACTCGCAATTGGAAAGTTGGATCTTTCACATCTTCGATCCCACTCGGGAACGGCACAAAAAAGCCCGCGCTCTCGCCGAGCAGGCCCTGCAATTACAGCCTGACCTGCCAGAGGCGCACCTGGCGATGGGGTTCTCATATTATTACGGCGACAACGATTACGACGCGGCGCAGAAGGAATTCGAAATCGCCCGGAGCGGGTTGCCTAACGAATCCAACGTTTATCTCGCTCTCGGCGCAATCCAGCGCCGCCAGGGCAAATGGGCCGAATCGACTGCCAACCTCGAGAAGGCCGTCAGTTTGAATCCGAAAGACAACTTGCCGCTGCAAAATCTCGCTACCAACTACCAAGATCTGCGGAACTTCGATGCGGCCAACAAAACGATCGACCGCGGGCTTGCCTTGGATCCGACGGCATTCGGGCTCTTGGAGCTCAAATCGAAGCTGGCCATCTTTGAGAAAGGCGATTTCAGTGTCGCAGAGAAAGCATTTGAGGCTGTGAAATCGATCCCGATGACCAACGAACAGAAACTTAAGACCGCCAGCGCGCGCGCGGACGTTTTTGTTTTGGAACGGAACTACCAGGAAGGATTGCGCGAAGCGGAAAGCCTGCCGGACGATCTCCTCGCACCGATTCACCCCGAAGCCTTGTGTTACAAATATTATCTCATCGGCTTTGCGCGAAAGGCGCTTCAGGACGAAGCCGGCGCGCGAGCCGCCTTCCTAAAAGCAAAAGACCTCCTGGAACCACGACTGAAAGAAAGTCCCGATGCGGCGGAGATGCATATTCAGCTCGCGAAAGTTCTCGCCCATCTCGGAAAAAAAGATGCCGCGCTAGCTGAAGCGCGGCGCGCCACCGAATTGGTTCCGGAGAGCAAAGACGCCTTAGGCGGCCCGGAAATTGCGGCTGGGGTGGCCGAAGTTCACGCCGTTCTTGGCGACAACGGTCGCGCGATTGAAATCCTGGACGGATTGTTGAGCCGACCGAGCGCTGTCACCGTGCAGAGTCTGAAGGTAAATCCGATTTGGGACCCGCTGCGGAGCGATTCGCGCTTTCAGGCATTGATCGACAAGCACGACGCGAAAGCTTAGCGTCGGCTTCACTTTTTTTACTGTCGACAACAGCCATTGGCGGCGGCCTACATCATCGCCGCCGGCGGCATTATACAACTGGCATCAGCCGCGTTTCCGGCATGGGAATTGCCGAACTGGTCGCTGCGTCTGGTGATTGTGCTGTTACTGGCCGGTTTTCCAATCGCCTTGATCCTTGCCTGGGCTTTTGATGTCACACCGCAAGGCATTCGAGCCACACCCAGCGTGGCTGCGCCTAGAACACACCGCCGTCGCAACGTAATTATGCTTGTCGTAACCGGCGTGATCGTCTCTGCAATCGCGGGATTTTTCCTCCTCCCCCGTATTTCTTCCGCGCGCAAGATTGACAAGTCGATCGCAGTGCTTCCTTTCGAAAACCTGAGCGACGAAAAGGAGAACGCCTATTTCGCCGATGGCATTCAGGACGACGTGCTCACAAATCTGTCGAAGATCGGCGATCTTAAGGTGATCTCCCGCACTTCAGTGATGCAGTATAAAGGCGCGGCAAAGAACGTTCGCGAAATAGGAAAAGCGCTTGGCGTTTCAAATATTCTCGAAGGCAGCGTTCGGCGTTCCGGAAACAAGGTGCGGGTCAACGTGCAGTTGATCGACGCAACCAGCGACAAGCATACTTGGGCGAACGATTACGATCGCGATCTGACTGATGTCTTTGCTATCCAAAGCGATCTCGCGCACGAAATCGCAAACGCGCTGCAAGCGAAACTGTCCGACACGGAAAAAGCGCTCATGAAACGCAAGCCTACGGAAAATGGCGAAGCCTATCTCGCCTTTGTCCAGGCACATGATCTCCAGTGTGCCGTCGAGGATCTCGGGAAACTCAAACAAAGCGAGCAGCTTTATGCCCGCGCTATCGAGCTCGACCCGAAATTTGCGCTCGCTCTTGCGCGCTACTCACAGTTGCAAAGTTGGCTCTTTCATACCGTCGAACCCACTCGGGAACGCCGCCAAAAAGCCCGCGCTCTCGCCGAGCAGGCCCTGCAATTACAGCCTGACCTGCCAGAGGCGCACCTGGCCATGGGGCAATCCTATTATTACGGCGACAACAATTACGATGCGGCGCAGAAAGAATTCGAAATCGCCCAGCGCGGATTGCCTAACGAATCGGAAGTTTATCTCGCTCTCGGCGCGATCCAGCGCCGCCAGGGCAAGTGGGCAGAATCGACTGCGAACTTTGAAAAGGCCGCCAGTTTGAATCCGAAAGAGAGCTGGCCGCTGCAAAACCTCGCTCAGAATTACCAGGTGCTGCGAGATTTCGATGCGGCCAACAAAACGATCGACCGCGGGCTTAAAGTGGATCCAAGCGGCTTGGGACTCTGGGAGACCAAGTCCAAGCTGGCCATCGCCGAAAAAGGCGATTTTGGCGTTTCGGAGCAGGCGTTTCAGGCGGTGAAATCGATGCCGATGAACAACGAGCAGAAACTTAGGACTGCCGGCTCGCGCGCGGACGTTTATGTTTTGGAACGGAAATACCAGGACGGATTGCGCGAAGCGGAAAACTTGCCGGACGATCTCCTCGCAGCAATTCCCAAGGCCTTGAGTGGCAAATATTTTCTCATCGGTTTTGCGCGAAAAGCACTTCAGGACGAGGCCGGCGCGCGCGCCGCGTTCCTGAAAGCAAAAGACTTCCTCGAAGCACAACTGAAAGAAAGCCCCGACTCACCGGACATGCGTGTCCTGCTCGCGAAGATTCTCGCCTGTCTCGGAGAAAAAGATGCGGCGTCAGCTGAGGCGCGGCGCGCCACCGAATTGCTTCCGGAAAGCAAGGACGCTTTTGGCGGCCCGGAAATTGCGGCTGACGTGGCTGAAGTTCACGCCCTTCTTGGCGACCACGCTCGGGCGATTGAAATCCTGGACCGGTTGTTGAATCGACCGAGTGGTGTCACCGTTCAGGGTCTGAAAGTAAATCCAATTTGGGATCCGCTGCGAAACGATCCGCAGTTTCAGGCGTTGTTGACCAAATACAGTGGCAAAGCTTAAGGCCGCTGTCCTTCTTCTCGCCGCCGCGGCAACAGCCCACGCGGATTGGGCGATTCTGTCAACGAATTTGGAACCGGGAGGTGCTGGCGTTGTACATCGGCGCGCCGTCATGGAAAACGCTACCGCCGGCGGAAGGGCCGTTGTCGATCTTGCAATTTTTGCCGCCAAATCTTGTACGCTGCGCATGATTCAGAATCAGGATGGCACCAACAATCTCGCCGAGGCCATGACACGTGAGAAATGTCTGGCGGGGGTTAACGGCGGTTATTTTGACCCGAACTTCGCGCCAATCGGTTTGCGAATCGTCGACGGGCAAATGATCGCGCCGCTGCAACGCGCTCGCCTGATTACCGGCGCGCTTACGGCATCAGCGCGCGGCGTGCAGATCGTGCGCGTCCGCGAATATTCACGAAAACAAAGAGTGAGCGCCGCGATTCAGTGCGGGCCGTTCCTCGTCGATCTTGAGAAGCATGTACGCGGTTTGGACGATTCACACCTGGCGCGGCGCACTTTTGCAGCGACAGGAACGAACGATCGCGCACTGCTCGGAGTTTGTTCGAAAATCTCACTCTCGGAATTGGCAAAGGTTCTTGCCACATTGCAATTCGCTGAGGATTTGAAGATTGAACGCGCATTGAATCTCGATGGCGGCTCTTCGAGCGCATTCTGGTTCGCGCGTAAGAACGGCAGCGCATTTTCGATTCCAGAGCAAAAAACTGTGCGCGATTTTGTGGCGATCGTGCCAAAGTAGTTCACGCGGTCATTCCGAGCGGAGCGAGGAAACCCCACACAGGTTGATAGATCGCTCTTGGTACCTTGTGTATTCTAAGCTTCGATTGTGAGGTCCCTCACCGTCTGCGCGGTTCGGGATGACAATATTTCTTATGCGCACATTCGGCGGCTTCAGATGTGGCGATAAATTTTTCTACGGGGAACTGCACGGCGAGGATGTGCACGTGTTGGCACTGCCCTATTGGATCCAAATCCAACCAACAGGCGAGGTGTTGCCGCTCGCAAATGTTCATATCGCTCTTCCAGTTGCGCCATCCAAATTAATCGCCGTCGGACTCAATTATTCCGATCACATTGCGGAGATGAAACGCACTCCGCTGGGCGCTCCGTTGATCTGGTTCAAGGCGCCAAGCTCATTACTGCCACATGGGGGCGCGATTGAAATTGCGTTTCCCGATCATCGAACCGATTTCGAAGTCGAGCTTGCGATCGTCATCGGCGCTCCGGCGAAAAATGTCAGTGCGCAAGTCGCGCCCGATCATGTTTTCGGTTACACGACGGGATTGGATATCAGCGACCGTGATCTGCAAGATCACGAAAAACAATTTAGCCGCTGCAAATCATTCGACACGTACACACCGGTCGGACCATTCGTGTATGCCGATGTCGATATCAGCGATCTCTCGATTGAACTTCGGCAAAACGGAGAGCTGCGACAGCATGCGCGCACGAGCCAGATGATTTATTCGATCGCGCAAATCGTTTCGTTTGCCAGTCAGTCGATGACGCTGGTAGCAGGTGACGTCATCCTGACTGGAACGCCATCCGGCGTGGGCCCGATTCACGCCGACGACCAATTGGAAGCGTCGATCGACAATTGGCCGCCCTTGCGGAACAGCGTCACGAACGCGCGAACGTAGCGATTTTGAGTGGCAAAATTAATTGATGGAACTTCGGCAGCGAATTTGAAGAGACTTTCCTTACATCCCAGCAGTAGAGATATTTCGAATTAGAGATGCGACCCTTGAAGAGCGTCGCCCTAAAAAAGTGAAAAGTTTTGCTCGACTCGCAATTAAATCATTTGCGATAAGTGGAAACTTGTACCGCCAAGCCGATCACCAAATCCCTGCTTAAAACTATGAAAACATTACTTACTGCCTGCCTGGTCTCACTCGCATTTGCCCTGAATTCGCTAGCGCAATCTCCCGCGCCACCACAAACATCTCAGCCCGGAGCTCCCCCGGTTGCAAGGCCGGGAGCGCCTGCAGCTGCGAGCCCTGGAGCTCCAGCAGCAGTGAACCCTGGCGCTCCTGCAGCGGCGAGTCCTGGCGTTCCTGCGCAGGCGCCGGCTACAAATGTGCAGCCCGGCCAGCCTGCTGCGCCAGGCGCATCAGTTCCTGTTACGCTGAGTCCCGCACCAGGAGTCGCAGCGAGTCCGGCTGCGCCTGCTGCTGCGACTGCCTCGCCGGCCGCCTCGCCGAGTCCCGAAGCGCAACCCACAGGTTTCCTGGCCAGCAACTGGTTGATCGACAAATTCCACAAAGGCGGTCCCATCATGTGGCCGATTTTGATTGTGTCGATCATCGGCCTCACTGTGGTGATCGAGCGAATTTTTTGGTGGGGTGGCCGCTGGTTTCGTCGCGATCCAAAACGCATCGAGAAAGTGTTTACCGCGATTGAGAATGGCGATACCGCCGAAGCCTCCAGGCTTTCGCGCGGATCGCGTGATCCGGTTTTGCGCATGATGTGGAACGGCCTCAATCACCAGCACGCGTCGCTGCAGGGCGCATTGCAGGTCGCTGCCGGCATCGAGATCAAGCGAGCTGGCCGGTTTCTCGTGGTGATGGACACACTGGTCACACTGGCCCCATTGCTTGGTCTGTTAGGCACGATCACCGGTTTGATTCGATCGTTCAGCTTTCTCGGTAACGAAGAACTCGCGGTGCAAGCGGTTACCGGCGGTATCGCCGAGGCGCTGATTGCCACGGCGTGCGGTCTGGGCATCGCCATCTTCGCGCTGATTCCATTTAACTTTTTCACTTCCCGGGTGTCTAACTTGGAGTTCGAACTGCAGACGGCAGCGACAAACCTGGAAGTTATGTTAGGAGCACAAACCGCGGCGCGCGAGATGGACTTCGCGGGGCAAGCCCCAGCTTCTGGGAAAGGCTCGTCCATCTAAAGGTATCCAATGCACGTAACCTCGCCAATTCCCCACAAAAGAGCGCGGATCGAGATCATCCCGTTGATCGACATCATGTTCTTTTTGCTCGCCAGCTTCATGATGGTGAGCTTGAGCCAGGTCCACATGAAGGGCATTAAGGTGAACCTGCCCACGGGGAGCTCGGGCGAGACGCAATCGAAGCGCGATTACATCAGCGTGTCTGTCGATAAAGATGGTCATTACTTCTTCGACAAGGACGAAGTCAACGCAGACGATTTGCAGGCGCGCCTGTTAAAGGTACATCAATCGGATCCCGACGCGAAAGTGTTCGTGCGCGGCGATCGCGACACGGTTCACGGAAATGTTGTTCACCTGCTCGATATGCTCCGCTCGGCAGGATTCTACAAAATCTCATTTGAGATTAAGAGCGAAGCGCTCAAGGGAGTTCCTGGAGCTGGTACTTGATTTTTTTGTATGGCCACAACGCCAAAACCGTTACTCTACCGCCCGCCGCCGCGATGGCAGTGGTGGGCAGCCTTTGGTGGCGCAGTGGCAATTCACCTCACAGCAGTTGCCCTGGCTCAAAAACATGAGGCGCCGGTAGAGGTTCCTCCCGACATACCGACAGCCGTCGTCGAGGCGACATTGCAGGCGACAGAGGAGCCTACACCTCCGCCGGAAGATATTCCGCTGCCCGAGCCTCCGCCACCACCAGAGATCAAGCCAGAGTACGTAGAAGAGACGACACCTCCGCCAAAGAAACCGACGGCACAAAAATTCGCGCCGATCAAAGCGCCCCAAGCTGCCGGTCGCCCCGGAACGATGTCAATCTCTTCAGCCAAAGCCCTTGCCACCTACGCGCCGCGTCCGCAGTACCCGTATGAGGCGCGTTCACGTCACATCACAGGCAGTGGCGTATGCGTCGTGGAGGTCGATCCCGGTAGCGGCAGTGTATCCAGTGCTTCCATGACGCAAAGCATTGGAAACCCAATACTGGATAATGCAGCGGTCAGCGCCTTTCGGCAGTGGCGATTTAAGGCTGGATCAGTTTCCAAAGTTAAGATTCCCATTACTTTCACAATGACGGGCGCCTCGTACTAAATCTTGCCTAACAAATACATAAAATATGAGATTGTCTTCGCCGATTCCGCATAAGAGAGCGCGCATCGAGATCATTCCGTTGATCGACATCATGTTCTTTCTTCTCGCCAGCTTTATGATGGTGAGCCTGAGCCAGACCCACATGAAGGGTATTCGCGTCAATTTGCCGGCTGCCGTTGCGCCTCCGCCGAGCCAGGTAAAGGATTATGTCTCCATAAAGGTGCAGGAAGGGAACGCTGTTTATTTCGACAACCAGATTGTGGCAGATGACCAAGTCCTCCCGCGTCTTTACGAACTCCACCGCGCCAATCCGGACATTAAGGTCTCGATCAGCGCGAGCTTGATGGCCATGCACGGCGATGTTATTGCGGTTTTGGACAAGGTCCGGTCGGCAGGAATCACGAAAGTTGGATATCAAATCAGAGCAGCAGGTGCTCCAGGGGCTCCGGCGCCTGGCGCCCCCCCGCCGCCGCCCAAGCCCTGATCGCTCGGTTTACGAGCCGGCGAAGCCGCGAATCGCCTTGCTTCCGGCTCGCCAACCAATTTCCTCGATTATCTTTTTGCTGACCAGGGCGGAGTATTAAGAAACGCGCGCAACTTTTCCAAGGCGCGGGCCCTGTGGCTCAACCGATCTTTTTCCGCGGGCGAAAGCTCACCGAAAGTTTGGTCGAATCCCTTTGGCAGGAAAATCGGATCGTAGCCAAATCCGCTTCGACCTCGCGGGACATCGACAATTGTTCCTGCGACGACGCCTTCAAACGTCCCGAGAATCTGGCCACTCCGTGCGAGCGCCAGCACGCAGCGAAAGCGCGCCGAAGGAAAATAAGGCAAGTCTGCAACTTGCCCTGTTTCGCGATGACAACTTGCATGGTTGCACCACGCTCCTCGTCGCGAAAGTTCGCCAAGTAGCTTGTCGACATTCTCCTTATCGCTCGCCTTCTCGTCAGCGTAGCGCGCAGAGTAAATTCCCGGCGCGCCATCAAGCGCATCAACTTCCAGACCGGAATCGTCCGCGATGACGAAGCCGGGCAATTGCCACGATACGGCGATTGCCTTGAGAGCTGCATTTTCTTCGAAGGTCTTTCCATTTTCTACCACTTCGGGAATTTCAGGATGCTCGGACAAATCGCCGATTGCGAAGTCCGGCCCGAGAATCCGTTGAATCTCGCGGGTCTTGTGCACATTGCGGGTGGCGACAATGAGTTGCTGCACGTTTGACAGGATTCAGAGGATTAACCACTAATCAACGCGAATGGGACACGAATAATGGAACATCTCTGGAGGGCCGACGAAGATCGACAGAATTAGTGATCGCGTGACATGCATCGATGTTGTTTCGTGAATTCTGTTCATTCGTATCCATTCGTGGTTAACGTCAGGAGGTTTCATGAGCGAGCGCCGTAAATCGTATCCGTTCGATCAGATCGAGCCGAAATGGCAGGCGATTTGGGAAGAACGGCAGCTTTTTTGCGCGCCCAATCCGGGTGAGAAAAATTTCGATCCCTCCAAGCCGAAATTTTACATCCTCGACATGTTTCCCTACCCAAGCGGAGCCGGTCTCCACGTCGGACATCCTGAGGGCTACACTGCGACCGATATCCTCGCGCGTTACAAACGAATGCGCGGATTTAACGTCTTGCATCCGATGGGTTGGGACGCGTTCGGCCTGCCAGCGGAGCAATACGCAATCAAAACCGGAAAGCACCCTGCAACCACGACGCGTGCAAATATTGCAAAATTTAAAGCTCAACTGAAACGCATCGGTTTCTCGTACGATTGGCAGCGGGAGATTAACACGACCGATCCGCGCTACTACAAATGGACACAGTGGATTTTTCTTCAGATTTACAATTCCTGGTTTAATCCCGCGACCAACAGAGCCGAGCCCATCTCGACTTATCGCGGCAAAAACCCGGATGAAGTTCGGCTCGCTTATGTCGCTGATGTCCCGGTGAACTGGTGTCAGGAGCTCGGTACCGTTTTAGCCAATGAAGAAGTCGTTGATGGAAAAAGCGAGATCGGCGGTTTTCCCGTTGTTCGGCGGCCTATGCGACAATGGATGTTGCGCATCACCGCCTATGCGGAGCGATTGCTGAAGGAACTGGACGGACTCGATTGGCCCGAGGGCATCAAATTGCTCCAGCGCAATTGGATTGGGCGCAGCGAAGGCGCGGAAGTCGATTTTGCTGTGGCCGAAGTCGGTGACTCCGACCCCGCGATTGGCGATCGCAGGAACAATATCCGAGTTTTCACCACACGTCCTGACACGCTTTATGGCGCCACCTATATGGTGCTCGCTCCCGAGCATTCGCTTGTCGATCTAATCGTAACTGAGGAACAGTGGCCGGCTGTGCGCGAGTATCGCGAGCGTGCGGCGCGCAAGAGCGACTTGGAACGAACGGAACTGGCAAGAGAAAAAACCGGCGTCTTCACCGGCGCGTACGCAATGAATCCGGTAAACAACGAGCGGATCCCTATCTGGGTTGCCGATTACGTGCTGCTTGGTTATGGAACCGGCGCAATCATGGGCGTGCCCGCTCATGACGAGCGCGATCTCGAATTCGCGCGAAAGTTCGATCTGCCGATTCGCGAGGTAGTGCGACCGTTGGGCAGCGAAGATTCAATTGGGTTCGTCGGCGAAGGAATCGCGATCAACTCGCCAGTAATTGATGGCCTGCCATCGCGCCAGGCGATTCGCAGAATCACCGAGTGGCTTGAACAGCGAGGTCTCGGTAAAGGCGCCATTAATTACAAACTGCGCGACTGGCTGTTCTCGCGTCAGCGATATTGGGGCGAACCGTTCCCGATCGTTTGGGAGAACGGAAAGCATCGCGCGCTCGGTGAAAACGAGCTTCCGTTGGTCCCACCGGCGCTCGATGACTACAAACCGATCGGCACGGGCGAGCCGCCGTTGGCGAGAGCGATGCCGCAGTGGGCCGGCTCATGTTGGTATTACTTAAGATTTTGTGATCCGCAGAATGATACGCGCTTCGTTGGTGAAGAAGCGGAGCGTTATTGGATGGGCAGCAACGCGCCAGGCGGCGTGGACTTGTACGTGGGCGGAACCGAGCATGCCGTGCTCCATCTGCTTTATGCGCGTTTCTGGCACAAGGTACTGTTTGACCTCGGTTATGTGTCGAAGCCGGAACCATTTCAGCGCCTTGTGAATCAGGGAATCATTCTTGGCGAAGACAACCAGAAGATGTCGAAGTCGCGCGGGAACATCGTCAATCCGGACGACGTGATTGACCAGTACGGCGCAGACGCCTTTCGTTGCTACGAGATGTTCATGGGTCCGCTCGAGCAAATGAAACCGTGGAGCATGCGCGGCGTCGAAGGAGTGGCGCGTTTTCTCGCGCGCGTCTGGCGTCTGCTCATGACTGAGAACCAGGCAGGCGAGTGGGAATTATCTGCCAGGCTTAGAGAGATCGATCCAACTAGTGCGCAAACAAAAATCACTCACGCGACCATCAAGAAAGTGACCGAAGACATTGAATCTCTTTCTTTCAACACCGCGATTTCGCAGATGATGATTTTCGTGAACGCATTTACCAATGCCGAAACGATTCCGCTGTCGGCCATGCGAACATTGCTTATGCTAATCAGCCCGTTTGCGCCGCATCTCAGTTCCGAACTTTGGGACAAGTTAAACGTAAAGTTTCAAGATGGCGGCGACATCACTGAGCAAAAGTGGCCTGCTTACGACGAAAGACTGCTGCTCGAAGACGAACTCGAGATTGTCATTCAGATCAATGGCAAAGTTCGCGACCGAATGAAGATGTCAATCCTGGCAAATGAAGAGGAGATGAAAACAGCCGCGCTTGCCAATGCGAAAATTCGACAACTCATCGCGGACAAGACGGTTCGCAGAGTCGTGGTCGTCGCGAGAAAACTCGTCAATATTGTCGTATGAATCTGCAGGATGTCTGGAAAGAGTTCAAAGAGTTCGCCGTTAAAGGCAACGCTATCGATCTCGCGATCGGGGTGATCATTGGCGCAGCATTTAGTGGGATTATCAATTCATTGGTCAAAGACATCGTCATGCCGCCGGTTAGTTTGCTCACGGGCGGCCTCGATTTCTCCAACAAGTTCATCATCCTGCGAGCAGCCAAAGACGGATCGACCGCCTTCAACACGCCGGCCGATGCGGTGAAAGCAGGCGCGGTGACCTGGAACTATGGCAACTTCGTGACGCTCGCGATCAATTTTCTCATCGTTGCCGGCGCGATTTTTCTACTCGTGCGCGCGATCAATAAGCTCAAAGGTGCGCCGGAAGCAAAACCGACCTCGAAGGAATGTCCGGCTTGCGCGATGAAGATTCCGCTAAAGGCGGTGCGGTGTCCCCACTGCACTACGGAACTTTCCGAAGCATCAGCCGCGCACACATCGTAAGGTGGATCGGCCGCTCTGTTGGGCGATGCTAAAAATAAGTGCGGCTTCGCCGCCTAAACTTCGGCGTTGTACTTGCAATTTATTGCTTGCGCGAAGCTGCTTCAGTTGCTATTGAGGGCGCGATACTGCAAATGAAGTGCCTTAACCTTACGTTCGCAGGAACTATCGCTTGCCTCGTAGTTGGCTGTGCCACGCAGTCAAAACCGAATCTCGCCAGCGGAAGTCGCATGCAAAATGTGCGGACCACCGCCTATACGCATACAGAGGGGGGCGGAGCCCACAACGCGCTCGGCACCTATCTTTCCGGCCGCCATGTGATGAGTGCCGCCTCTGACTGGTCGCGTTACCCGCTCGGGACGCGCTTTCGAATTGCCGATACGAACGAAGAATACATCATCGACGATTATGGAACGGCATTGATTGGGACCGATACCATCGACCTTTATAAGACGAGTCGTGCCGACATGAAACGCTGGGGCGTGCGTCACGTCGATCTCGATATTTTGCGATGGGGGTCGGAGGAACAAAGCCTGAAAGTGCTTACCCCGCGCTGCAAAAACCACTGCGTGCGGCAGATGGTTGCGAGTTTGCAGCAGAAAAAAACGCGGCAGAAAAAAGAGCTGGTCGCCAGCCTGGACTCTAAGAAACCTCAGCAAAAGAAAAAAACGTAGCCGCTTACGCTTTCTTTTGACACGCGGCTTAGGCACGCCGGAATTACGCCGGATGAAAATTTTCGTCGTTGGCGGCGCCGGTTATATCGGGAGCGTTTGCACGGAGCTGCTTCTCGATGAAGGCCATGAAGCTATTGTCTTCGACAACCTCGGAGAAGGTCATCGTCGCGCAGTGGATTCGCGAGCGACATTCGTCCGAGGCGACCTGGCTGACCGCGAAAAAATTCAAGCGACACTTTCCAGTGCTCGCCCCGACGCGGTAATGCACTTTGCCGCAAATGCGCTCGTCGGCGAATCAATGCGCGATCCGTCCAAATATTTTCGTAACAACATTTCTAACGGTCTCAATCTGCTGGATGCGATGGTGACGGCGCATGTAAGGCAGATAGTTTTTTCCTCAACGTGTGCGATTTTTGGACTGCCCGAGCGACTGCCGATCGACGAAACTACGCCGCCGCGCCCAATCAACCCGTACGGCGAATCGAAACTTGCCTTTGAAAAAATCCTGCGCTGGTACGATCAGATCCATGGTTTGATGTTCGTTTCGCTGCGTTATTTCAACGCGGCGGGCGCTACCGGGAAATTCGGCGAAGATCACCGGCTCGAGACGCATTTGATCCCCAACGTGTTCAAAGTTGCGCTCGGCCAAAAGCCGCACGTGGAAGTTTACGGGACTGATCATAAAACTCCGGATGGCACATGCGTTCGCGACTACATACACATTGCCGATCTTGCGCGGGCGCACATTCTCGCTCTGGGCGCAGCGAAGAGCGAATCTTACAATCTTGGTACAGGCGGCGGTTCGAGCGTTCGTGAAGTTATCGCCGCATGTCGCAAAATCACTGGGCGAACCATCAATACCGTCGAACAACCGCGGCGACCGGGCGATCCGCCGCGGCTCATCGCCTCTTCCGCAAAAGTCAAAAGTGAGCTTGGCTGGCGACCGCACTTCCAGTCACTTGACGCTATCATTGAGAGTGCTTGGAAATGGCACCAGAAATTTCCGCACGGCTACGAAGATTAAAGTAGCGCAAAGCCTCTGGCTTGCGAACTGCAAGCCAGATGCTCGCGCTACCATGAAAACGCGCTCGCGAAAACTTTTCGCGAGCGCTTTGAATTCGCCAACCCAACGACCTTACCGGTTAAGGCCTTGTTGTCGTTGTGGTCGTTTCTTCTTTCTTGTAAACCGCCGTGGGCCGGCTTAACACGATTTTGCGCACCACTACCCGGTCGCCAACATTCGTGTAATACACGGTCGCTGGTATGTCTGGGCGGATCGCCGACCAGGCAACGGTATGCCCTTCCGGATCCAGAATGGTGGTGTCTCTCGTGTAGTAATAACGCACGGGCGCCACTTCCGGCGCTGTTCGGAATGTAAAGTAATCCGCATCCGGCGCGTAGTTCACAATCGTGCCTGCGCTCGTGGTCGTCGCCGACTCGGTTGTCGTCGTGCCTGTCACCGGGTCCCTAGTGGTTGTCGTGGTTGTGGTCTCTTGTGCCAGCGCCACACCAAGCGCCGCCGCGCAAGCCACTCCGGTTGCCAATATTTTCATTAATCTCGTTTGTTTCATATTTGTCCCTCTGCTTTGATTGAATGGATGTTCTCCATCGTCTATGTCTCCGGCCCCTTAACGCCGGAGTTTCTTCAGCTACGCCTTGATATCGTAAATTCGGCCTCGGGTGGCCGCATCGAAACACGTAATCGCCCTTCGTGCGCCATAGCAAGGTAACGTGACTTCTATGCAGACATTGCCCGGTTTCCGCGATTTCCTGCCCGACGACTGCGCAGCCCGCAATTACATTTTTGCACGCTGGCGCGAAGTGGCCCGGCGCTATGGCTTTGTCGAATGGGAAGGCCCCATTCTCGAGCCGACTGAATTGTACAAAAAGAAGAGCGGCGCCGAAATTGTGGACCAACTTTTCAACTTCACCGACAAAGGCGAGCGCGAAGTCGCCATGCGCCCCGAGCTAACGCCCACGCTCGCTCGCGTGGTCGCCGCGCACGAACGCGAATTCAAGAAACCGCTCAAATGGTTTTCCATCGGCCGATTCTTCCGTTTCGAAAAGCAACAGCGCGGCCGATTGCGCGAACACTTCCAGCTCAATTGCGACATAATCGGCGAAACTGCGCTGGCGGCAGATATCGAGCTGCTCGCCTTGTGCATTGATCTCCTGCGTGCATTTGGTTTCACAGAAAAAGATGTTGTCATCCGCATTAGCGACCGGGAATTTTGGACCGATTTTCTCCGCGAGAAAAGCGTTCCGCCTGATCGCTCGGATAATTTGCTGCAAGTGATCGATAAATTCGGGCGCGAATCGCGCGAGAAAACGATTGAGAAACTCGGTGAACTCGCTGATCCGGTATTGAAAGTTCTGAGCGAGGGCGGAAAGAGCGAAAAGCTCGAGCGACTAGTGTATGGCCTTCGGGGCCGTGGCCTGGGCGAATTCGTCACTATCGATGTCCGAATCGTACGGGGTCTCGCCTATTATACCGGCATCGTGTTCGAAGCGTTCGATCGCGAAGGAAGCCTTCGCGCCGTAGCAGGCGGCGGTCGTTACGATAATCTGATTCAGCAACTGAGTGATGGTGCCGTGTCAATGCCTGCGCTTGGGTTCGCCATGGGCGACGTCGTTCTCGGCGAATTGGTCAACGAAACGCCGCACGCGGGCGATCGCATGCGGCAGGCAATCGCTGTCGAGCGGAAGATTGACATTTACATTATCATCGCCAAGGAGGAGCGCCGCGCCGATGCTCTCGCGCAAATCCAACAACTGCGCGATCTCAGCTACCGCGTGGATTACCCGCTCACGCCAATGAAAGTCGCCAGGCAATTTCAAGCTGCCGAAGACGCAGACGCCTCGCTTGCACTGCTCTACGGGGACGAATGGCCGAAGCTCAAAATCAAGAATCTGGCCACGCGCGAAGAGAAACTGATTGCCCAGGAAGAGTTACTTGCACACCTCCAAACGCAATCCAGCGTGTCATCCTGAGCGCTGAAAGCGTTGCTCTCCGCGACTCTGGTTGATGCAAAGCCGTCGCTAGCGCAGAGCGGCCGCTTCTTTATGGTGGCCCTTCAGCTCGAGCACCATCCGTTTGATGTGCTTATAGTCCTGGTGCGATTGCAGGAACTGCAGACTTTGTTGCGGATCGCCCCATTGCACGACTTGGATGGTTTCCTGACGAGCTCCCCATGAATTCATGTCGCGCGAATTCGCCATGTAGAGGTCGATCGTGTTGCGACCGGAAAGCGCCCAGCCGTAATCTTCCACGCGATAAATTTGCCCGGTGGAAAGCAAACGGAAGATCGTGCCCGCCGGCCAACGCGACCAATCCGCCGCGGCGCTCCCATAAACTAAATGCCCTGAAGACGGCGATGTCGATCTTCCCTTCCTTGTCCTGACTGTTGTCGTTGTACGTCTCTCCGACATCGAGAATGGTTGCAGCTGCGGCGAATATGAAGCGCGCCGGACTTCGGTCTCAGCGGCTTCGTCCACCGGAATGGCCCGCGGAACTTCATACGCCGGGCTCGCACGCCGCACTACTTCGGCCCGGTGGATGGGCGGACCCGCTGCATGCAATTCTCCACCGAGGGCGTTGTGGTTGCTATATTCGCGATGGTCCGACTCCGTGTGCGTGTATGCCGTTGTCCGCACATTCTGAAAATCCGTTTTCGCTAACGGGCGCTCGTAGGCCGGCAGTGCGCGATGGCTCGTCCCGCAAGCACTGAGGACAACAATTGCGATGAACGCCGCTAGAACGGCTAAAGCAAGGTTGCGACGCTTAGCGTGGGTCAAGGTGGATCGCCGGCGACTTATTAACAGTTATTCACAACTCTTGGCAAGCGCATTTTTGAAAATTTTTGGCCACGGATTTACACAGATCAAACACGAATAGGAAAACAGGAAACGCTCACGCGCCTTATCTGTGAAAATCCGTGTTCATCTGTGGCTAATTGAATTTTTCCTTCCCGGATTGCTTTTCCTATCCGCGATATCCGCGTAATCTGCGGTTCATTTATGACCGCCGAGTTCGAAAACCAAGTTTCTGCAACCCTCGAAGAAATTAAATCGCAAGGTCTGTTCAAAACTGAGCGAATCATCACCACGCCGCAGGATGCCCATATTGCGATCACCGGCGGCAAACGCGTTCTCAACATGTGCGCGAACAACTACCTCGGGCTCGCCGATCATCCTGCGCTCATCGCTGCGGCCAAAGAGGCGCTGGATACGCACGGGTTCGGCATGGCAAGTGTGCGTTTCATCTGCGGCACGCAGGACATTCACAAGGAGCTCGAAGCCGCACTCACGAAATTTCTCGGCACCGAAGAGACAATTCTTTATCCGTCATGCTTCGATGCCAATGGCGGTTTGTTCGAAACGCTGCTTATCGACAAAGACGCGGTGATTAGCGATGAGTTGAATCACGCCAGCATCATCGACGGCATCCGGCTCTGTAAAGCGCAACGCTTTCGTTACAAGCACAACGACATGGCCGATCTCGA
>WNGA01003665.1_pt1 | contig 26698 bp, 19 predicted proteins | sample 5400061 | NCBI WGS metagenome assembly WNGA01 (sample SAMN13153366, study PRJNA577476) | soil metagenome | isolation source: 100 cm soil or saprolite under grassland replicate 2 | place: USA:California | collected 2016-06-15 | reverse complement strand
ACCTGGTCCGGCGCAGGGTCGCGCACCCCGGGGCCGCGGGCCGCGACTGGCTGTCGGAGCTTCCGGACCTCATCGCCGACCTGGAGCGGCGCTGGTCGATCACGGTCGGCCAGCCGCTCGCCGGCGGGACCGCCTCCTACGTCGCCCGCGCCGATACCGCAGACGGCGCCGCCGCGCTGCTGAAGCTGTCGGTCCCGGACCCGGAGTTCGCGGACCAGGTGCGCACCATCCAGCGCGCGAACGGGCGCGGGTACGTCCGCCTGCTCGCCCACGACGTCGGGCAGCGGGCGATCCTGCTGGAGGCTCTCGGCCCGTCGATGGACCACCTCGGCCTGCCGCCGGAGGGCCAGCTCGCGGCGCTGCCAGACGCTCCGGCGGGCTGACCGGCCGTGGTAAGGCGCTGACCTGCGCCCGATGGTCCGCGGGTACGGGACGCAGACCAGTGCCGCTAATTTGTGCCGGCTTGTGCCCGGAGGCCCGGTCCCGCTTGCTCGGGACCGGGCGCTCGGCCCGCGCTGCGGTAGCTACCGCAGTACCTCGGCGAGCTGGTCGCGGGTGATCTCCACGCCGTGCCAGGCGCGCAGCCGGTACAGGATGTCCGCCGGGGCCATGACCCATCCGCGGTGGTCGGGTCGGGCGTAGCGGCGGATCAGCTTCAACGTCCGTTCGGAGAGCACGACCGGTCCGGGACCGGTCGGACCAGTCGTGCTCCGCCCGTCCCCGCCGGGCAGCGCCAGTGCATCCCTGGCGGGGGAGCCGGAGTCACCGCGCCCGGATGGCCCCAACCCCGTGCTCGGCATCCCGAGGGCTGGCACTGTCCGGCGCGGTGACTCCATGCACGCATCCTGTGACTTGACGGCGTGGTCGGGAATGATCCCGCCCTGACGACTCCGACGACTTCCGGTAGCGTCAGGGTCGTGCCCAACGAGACGCTGCGCCGTCGCCTCGCCGAGTCCACACTGACCGAGCGGCAACTCGCCGAGAAGATCGGCATTGCCCCCGAGACGGTCAGCCGGTGGATCTCTGAGGACCGCTTGCCGTACCCGCGGCTGCGTTGGGCCGCTGCGGATGTGCTGGGAGTGGACGAGATGGAACTGTGGCCGCGGGCCGCCCGGGCAGCGCTGAAGGTTGGGTTCGACCGCGAGGTCCTGCAGGTGTTCCCGACCCGATCCGCGATGCCGGCCGCGGTGTGGCAGCGGTTGATCGGCGATGCCACCGAGGAGATCGCGCTGTGCGGGTACACGAGCTACTTCCTGTGGCTGGCGGTACCCGACCTGTCCGGGCTGCTGCGCAGCAAGGCTGAGGCTGGCACCAGGGTGCGGGTGGTCATCGGGGACCCGGGCAGCGCGCTGACCGCCCGGAGCGAGGAGATCGAGACCACGCCGTTGTCGACGTCGCAGCGCATCGCCCACGCCCGGCACGAGCTGGAGCCGCTGCGGGACGTGATCGAGGTCCGGCAGTCCGATCTCGGGCTGGCCCGGTCGGTGTGGCGGGGCGACGCTCAGGCGGTCGCGTCGTGGAACGTGCTCGGCACGCTCGGCCACGATTCGCCCGTGTTCGTCCGGCACGTGGACGCGCTGTGGGAGGCCGCGGCGCCGGTCTGGCCGTAGGCGGAGCGCACGCAGACCCCCCGACTGCCTACCGCGCGGCGCTGACCTGCACCGATCCTCATCGGCGCCAGTGGTGCGGACACTCTGGCGCAGCGATGCGGGCCAGATCCTCGCGCTCGGCGAGCGCTGCCGCGGCTGGCCGTGGGTCAGTCCTCGGACAGGCCGATGCGGGCGTGCAGGCGGCGCAGCGGGCCGGGTGCCCACCAGTTGGCCCGGCCGGCCAGCCGCATGAACGCCGGGACGAGCAGCCCCCGGATGACCGTGGCGTCCATGATCACCGCGACGGTCAGACCCACCCCGAGCAGTTTGAGGAAGGTGAGGCCGGATGCGGCCAGGGCGACCAGCACGGTGGCGATCAGCACCGCGGCGGCCGTGACCAGCCGGCCGGTCCGGGCCAGCCCGGTGGCCACCGCCTGCGCGTTGTCGCCGGTGCGGCGGTACTCCTCCCTGATCCGGGACAGCAGGAACACCTCGTAGTCCATGGACAGCCCGAACGCCACGCAGAACATCAGCACCGGGATGGTGATGTCGACCAGGCCGGTGACGGTGAAGTCGCCGACGAGCCAGCGCAGGTGGCCTTCCGCGAACACGTACACCATGGCGCCGAACGTGGCGGTCAGGCTGAGCAGGTTCAGCACCACCGCGTTGACCGGGATGAGCAGGCCGCCGGAGAACGCGAACAGCAGCACCATCGTGGTGAGCGCGATGATGCCGAGCGCCAGCGGCAGCCGGCGGGCCAGTTCGGCCCGGGTGTCCACCAGCTGCGCGGCCTGCCCGCCGACCAGGGCCGGGGCGGGGGCGGGCACCGCGCGGACGTCGGCGACCAGCCGGCTGCCCGCCGCGGAGTACGGCTCGGTGCCGGTCACCACCGACAGCCACCCGCCGCGGCCGTCGGCGAAGCGGGCCGAGGCCGGGCCGGGCGGCGCGACCCGACGACCGCCGGCAAAGCTGCCCGTGGCGGTGTCCACCCGGGTCACGCCGGGCACCGCGGACACCCGGGCGGCGTAGTCGGCCACGGCAGCGGTGCCGGCGCCGGCGCCGGCCAGGTCGGGCAGCACCACCGTCACCGCCGAGGACTCCCGCCCGGCGAAGCCGTCCCGGATTGTCTGCGCCGCCTGGTGCGCCGGCGCGGAGGCGGGCAGCACCCGGTCGTCGGTCAGCCCGAACTCGGCCCGCAGGAACGGTGCGCCCAGCGCCACCAGCACCCCGACGGTGAGCACGGCCACCGGCAGCGGCCGGCGCATCACCGCGGTGGCGACCCGACGCCAGAACGCGGACTCCGCGGCGGGAGCGGCCGGCGGGGTGCGGCCGAACAGCCGGCGCAGCGGCCCGCGCAGGTCCAGCGCGTCCACCCGCCGCCCGAACAGCGCCAGCAGGGCGGGCAGCACGAACAGCGACTCCAGCGCGGCGAACAGCACCACGGCGATGCCGGCGTAGGCGAACGAGCGCAGGAAGTACAGCGGGAACACCAGCAGGGCGGACAGCGACAGCGCCACGGTGAGCGCGGAGAACAGCACCGTGCGGCCGGCGGTCCGTACCGTCTCGCCCACCGCGGCCACCACCGACCGCCGCCGGGTCAGCTCCTCGCGGTACCGCGTCACCATGAACAGGCTGTAGTCGATGGCCAGCCCCAGGCCGAGCGCGGTGGTGATGTTCAGCGAGAAGATCGAGACCGGGGTGAAGAAGGTCACGACCCGCAGCGCGGCGTACGTGCCGAGCACCGACAGGCCGCCGATCACCAGCGGCAGGGTGGCGGCCACCGCGCTGCCGAAGACCAGCACCAGGATCAGCAGGGTCACCGGCAGCGTCAGCGCCTCGGCCCGGCGCAGGTCGGCCTCGCTGCGCCGCTCGATCTCCACCGAGACCTGCGCGGTGCCGGTGGCCCGCACGTCCAGCCCGCCGCGCTGCCCGGCGACCTGGGGCACCAGCCGCTTGGCCGCCTGCCGCACCTCGTCCTCGTCGCCGGCCAGGCGGACCAGCACCAGCGCGCGGCGGCCGTCGGTGGAGCGCAGCGGCGCGGCCCCGGCGGCCTGTGTGGACCAGTAGGAGGTCACCGCGAGCACGGCCGGGTCGCGGCCGACCTGGACGGCCAGCGCGCGGCCGGCGGACACCGCGGCCGGGTCGTCCACCGAGCCGGGCACGCCGACCACCAGCACGAGGTTCGGCGCGCCACCGTGGAAGCGGTCGGCCAGCACGGCGTCGGCCCGGGTGGAGTCCGCGGCCGGCGCGGTGAACCCCCCGTTGCGCAGGTGGCTGGCCACCCCGGCGGCCAGCGGCGCCAGCCCGGCCAGCACCGCGGCCGCGGCCAGCAGCACGCCGATCCGCCGCCGCGCCACCCAGCGCCCGAGCCGGCCCAGCCAGGACGGGTCGCCCTGGCCGGGCAGCACCTGGAACGCGCGCCGCCTGGGCGGGGTGAACCAGTCGGCCGGCGCGAACGGAGCGTTCATCGTCATCGCGTTTCTCCCCGCCGCCCTCGATTTTCGCCTTCCTCACGCAAGGGACGGGAACGGTGCCCAGGCGGGCAGCCAGGGGTGTCCGGTTGCGGTCTGGCCGGCACCGGACCGTGCCCGGCTGCCTGATCGAACGGGTGGGACCGGTCACTACACCGGGTGACGCGCGTCGGTCTCCGGTCACGCCGCGCAGCAGCCATGAGGGGCGATGTCGCACCACGAACCGCAGGAGGGGATCGGGATGGAGTTCCTGGGCAAGGAACGCGCCACCCTGGAGGAGTTGCTGCCCGGACTGGACAAGGCTCTCGCCGAGGTGGCGCTGGCCGAGTTGGAGAAGCCCGGCGGGCCGGCGATCAGGGCGTTCCGGGAGGCCGGCGGCCCGGGGTTGCTGGTGCCCGCCGAGCACGCGGGGCTGGGCGCCGACCCGGTGCAGGCCGTCCGGGTGCAGCGCGCGATCGGCGCCCGGTGCCCGTCGCTGGCGGTGGCCACCACGATGCACCACTTCTCGGTGGCGACCCTGGTGGAGACCAGTCGGCTGTCCACCGGCTTCGAGTGGATGCTGCTGGAGGGCATCGCCCGGCAGGGCCTGCTGGTGGCCAGCGGGTTCGCCGAGGGCCGGCCGGGGCAGGCGATCCTGGCCCCCACCATGACCGCGGTGCCGCGCGGCGCCAGCCTGGTCGTCAGCGGCAGCAAGAAGCCGTGCAGCCTCGCGCACTCGATGGACCTGCTCACCGCCTCGGTGTCGGTGCCGCGGCTGGACGGGCCGGGCCACCAGATGGCCGTGGCCCTGATCCCGGCCGGGTCGCCCGGGGTGGAGCGCCGCCCGTTCTGGAACAGCTTCGTGCTGGCCGCCGCGGAGAGCGACGAGGTGGTGCTCACCGACGTCGAGGTGCCGCCGGACCTGGTGGTGCGTACCGAGGTCGGCCCGGAGGACACCCTGGACAGCCTGCAGACCAGCGGGTTCTGCTGGTTCGCCCTGCTGATGTCCGCGTCGTACCTGGGCATGGCGAGCGCGCTGGCCGAGCGGGTGCTGCGCTCCCCGCGGGTGGACGCCGCCGAGCGGGCCGGCATCGCGGTGGAGATCGAGGCGGCGACCGGGTGCGTGGAGGGCGTGGCCCGCGGCATGACCGCGGGGCTGGCCGGCGAACAGGCGTTCGCCGAGGCGCTGGTGTGCCGGTTCGCCGTGCAGGACGCCATCGGCCGGGCGGTACGGCGGTGCGTCGAGGCGCTCGGCGGCATGGCGTACATCGGGTCGTCGGACGTGGCGTACCTGTCCGCGTGCACCGCGGCCCTCGGCTTCCATCCGCCGTCCCGGGCCCGGATGAACGAGCCGCTGGTGGACTGGTTCGCCGGCCGGCCGCTCCGGGTGGCGTGACTCCGGCCATCCGCCGGCCCGCCGCCGACGCCGTCCCGTCGGCCCGCCGCCGTCGCCGCCCGGCCGTCCCGCCGCCGACGCCGCCCGCCGCCAACAGCCACCTCCCGTCAGGAGCACCGAACATGGCACCGTCTGGACGTACCGTCCTGGTCACCGGCCTCACCGGCGTGGTGGGCACCGCGCTGCTGCCCGAACTGGCCGGCCACCGGGTCGTCGCGCTCACCCACAGCGCCGCCCCGCCGGCCGGCGTGACCGCGGTCCCCGGCGACCTCACCCGCCCCCGGCTCGGGCTCACCGCGGCCCGCTACGACGCCCTCGCCGAGCAGGTGGAGGTGATCGTGCACGCCGCGGCGGTCACCGACTTCGCCGCCGGCGCCGCGGTCACCGCCGAGCACAACGTGGCCGGCACGCAGCGGGTACTCGACCTGGCCGCCGCGGCCGGCGCCACCATGCACTACGTCAGCACCGCGTTCGTCGGCCGGGTCGGGCTGAGCAGGCAGGACGTGCGGGACGCGGCCGCCAACCCGGTGGACTACCTCAACTCCAAGCGCGCCGCCGAGCGGCTGGTCCGCGAGTCCGGCCTGCCCGCCACGATCCTGCGGCCCTCGGTGGTCATCGGGCACTCCCGTACCGGCGAGATCGCCAAGTTCCAGGGGCTGCACAGCCTGTCCGCCGCCGTCCTGCGCAGCGCGCTGCCGCTGCTCCCGCTGGACCGGGCCGGCCTGATCGACACCATCCCGGCGGACGTCCTGGGCCGGGCGGTCGCCGGCCTGGTGGCGGCAGGGGTGGACGCCGGGGAGTACTGGCTCACCGCCGGGGAGGCCGCCCTGACCACCGGCCACATAATCGACATCCTGGTCGGGGTCGGCGAACGGCTGGGAATGCCGGTCATCAGGCCCCGGCTGGTCCGCCCGGACATGGTGGACCGGCTGATCCGGCCGGTGTTCATCGACCCCCTGCCGGCCGTGGTGCGGCGGCAGTTCGACGACATGGTGGCCATGACCGCGCTGTTCTCCGGGGCGGAGCCGTTCCCGTCCAGCCTGGCCGACCTGCCGGGCGGCCGCGCGCCGTCCACCGCCGAACTGGCCGAGGCGTTCGCCGCGTCCGCGGAGTACCTGGTACGTGCCAAGGGCTACCTGCGCCGGCGGGTGGCGGCATGAGCGGTCTTGCCAGCGAACCGAGGGGCATCGCAGCGTCCGCTCGCGCCACCGACGAGCTTGGCGGGGCAGGTCGCGTGGGTGAGCCGCCGGAGGACATCGTCGCGCTGTACAAGCGGCACGTCAGCCGCGGCCGGGCCACGCTGGCCGATCTCACCGGCGGCCGGCTGGAGGTCTCCTCGGCGGGCGCGCACGTCTACGACGACACCGGCCGGCGGTACCTCGACTGCGGCGGGTACGGCGTGTTCCTGCTCGGCCACCGGCACCCCGCGGTGACCGCGAAGGTGGTCGAGCAGATCAACCGGCACCCGATGGCCAGCCGGATCCTGCTCGAGCCGACGGTGGCCAGGGCGGCGGCGACGCTGGCCGGGGTGACCCCGCCCGGGCTGGACTTCGTGCACTTCGTCAACTCCGGGGCCGAGGCCGTCGAGGCGGCGATCAAGCTGGCCAGGGCGCACGGCAGGTTCCGGCTGGTCTCCACCGCTGGGGGCTACCACGGCAAGACCATGGGCGCCCTCACGCTGACCGCGCGGGAGCTGTACCAGGCGCCGTTCCGGCCGCTGCTGCCGTCGGCGCGGCACGTGCCGTACGGCGACGCCGGAGCGCTGGCCGAGGTGCTGCGCCGGCAGCCGGACAGCTGCGTGGTGATCGAGCCGGTGCAGGGCGAGAACGGCGTGGTCCTGCCGCCGGCCGGCTACCTGCGTGCGGTCGAGGCGCTGTGTCGCGAGCACGGCGCGTTCTTCGTGCTGGACGAGGTGCAGACCGGCCTGGGGCGGCTCGGCACCTGGTGGGGGGCCGACCGGGAGGGGGTGGTGCCGGACGCGCTGCTGGTCGGCAAGAACCTGTCCGGCGGGGTGATCCCGGTCGCCGCGATGGTCGCCACCGCGGCCGCGTACGCGCCGTTCTCCCGCGACCCCTTCCTGCACACCTCCACCTTCGCCGGCTCGCCGGTGGCCATGGCCGCGGCCACCGCCGCCGTGCAGGCCATCCGGGACGAGGGCCTGGTCGAGCGCGCCCGCGACCTCGGCGCGCGGATCCTCGCCGGGCTCGGCGCCGTGTTCGCCGAGAACTGCCCGCACCTGGTACGCGAGGTGCGCGGCGCCGGCCTGCTGATCGGCGTCGAGTTCGCCGACGAGCACGGCGCCGGCGACTTCGTGCTCGAACTGCTCGACCGGCATGTGCTGGTCAACCACTCGCTGAACGCCCACCGCGTCATCCGGTTCACACCGCCCGCCGTGCTCAGCGAGGCGGACGTGACCTGGCTGCTGGACGCCGTCACCGCCGCCGCCCGAGCGATGGCCGCCCGGGCGATGGCCGCCCGCGGCCGCCGCGCCGCCTAGCCGACACTCCACCCGGAAAGGGAAACCTCCTAATGCGCACCGTCACCATCGAGTTCCTGCTGCCGAACGCCGACGCGGAGGCCGTCTACGCGCGGCTGTGCGACTTCGAGGGGTACGCCGAGCACACCGACGCCGTCCGCGGGGTGAGCGTGACCCGGATCAGCGGCCACGCGGACGGCCCGCGGGTGGTCGAGTCCGAATGGTCGGTCAACTTCCGCAACGGGATCCTGTGCTGGTCCGAGCGGGACCAGATCGACCCGGCCCGGCGCACCATCCGGTTCAGCCAGCTCGAAGGGGACTTCGAGGAGTTCGACGGCGACTGGCTGGTCCGGCAGGCCGGGGCCGATGTCACCGTGTACTTCGGCGCGACCTTCGACCTCGGCATGCCGAGCCTGGCCTCGATCATCGAGCCGGTCGCCGAGCGCACCCTGCGGGAGAACATCGACAAGATCGTGCGCGGCCTGCTCGGCGAGCGGCTGGTCACCCTCGACACGCCGGCCGACCTGCCCTCGGCGGCCTGAGATGGCCTGGCCGGCCGTTGCCGGGACGCTCCCGGCGCCCGGACCGCTCGCGCCACCGCTCGGGCCGCCGGTCGGGCCGCCGGTCGGGCCGCCCGGCCGGGCCGCCGAGGATCAGGAGCGGCTGTTCCGGCAGGTGTTCGGCCGGCTGGCCGCCGGCGTCACGGTGGTCACCACCATGTCCGCGGACGGGCCGAGCGGGCTGACCGCAACCGCGGTGTGCTCGGTGTCGCTGGACCCGCTGCTGGTGCTGGCCTGCATCCACAACGGGTCCCGCACGCTGGCCGCGTTGGAGCAGGCGGACGCCTTCGCGGTGAACATCCTGCGCGACCACCAGGCCGACGTGGCCACCGCGTTCGCCGCCCCGGTGCCGGAGCCGGTCCGGTTCGCCGCCGCACCGTACCGCCTGCACTACGGCGTGCCGGTGCTCGACGACGCGCTGGCCTGGGTCACCTGCGGGGTGGCCGAGACCTACCCGGGCGGCGACCACACCATCGTGCTGGGCGCGGTCACCGGGCTGTCGCTGTCCGCGGGCGAGCCACTGGTCCGCGAGTCCGGCCGGTACCGCCAGCTCCAGCCCGCCGTCCGACCGCTGCGTCCCGTCCCCGGTTCCGTTCCGGGATCCGTTCCCGAGTGAGGTGGCCATGCCGCGCTTCGCCCTGTTCACCACCGAGTGCGCCCAACTCGGTGACGCACTCACCGAGATCATCGAACGGCACCACGCCGACATCGCCCTGGTGGTCACCAGCGACATCTACGGCGGCAGCCGCGGCGGGCTCTGCCGGCAGACCACCCGGAACCTGCTCCACTCCGGGCCGGCCTTCGTCAGCTACCTGTTCGCCAGCTTCGTGCTGTACCCGGCGTACCTGCGGCTGGATCGGCTGCGCGGCAGGCTGCCGGGCGGGCGGCGCACCCGGTACGGCGTGGCGGAGCTGTGCGCCCGGCACGGCATCCGGCACCTGCGCACCGGCAAGGTCAACTCGCCCGCGGTGATCACCGCGCTGCGTGCCGCCGACCTCGACCTGATCGTCGTGTACTGGTTCGACCAGATCCTGCGCGAGCCGGTGATCAGCGCGCCGCGGCTCGGCGTGGTGAACGTGCACGCGGCGTACCTGCCCAACTGCCGCGGGCTGTTCCCGACGCTGTACTCGGCGATCGAGCCGGGGCAGCCGTTCGGGATCACCGCGCACCTGATCGAGAACCGGCAGATCGACGCCGGCCCGATCCTCGCCCGGCGCACCTGCACCCCGGAGCCCGGCCGCAGCGTGCTGTTCAACGACGGCTGGGTCAACCGGATCGGGGTGGACATGCTGGACGACGTGCTGGCCGACTTCCCCCGGCACGTCGCGGCGGCCCGCCCCCAGTCCGGCGGCTCGTACCATTCCTACCCGGAGCGCCGCCACGTCGCCGCACTCCGCGCCGCCGGCCTCCGGCTGGTCACCCTGCGGGACTTCCTGGCGGTGTGCCGGGGCACCGGCGCCGGCGGCGCGGCGGGTCACGCCGCGCGGCGGGGTGCCCCTCGCCCGGCGGCGTGACCCGGATCGCGCTAGCGGTGGTCTGCGATGACGTCGGCGAAGGCGGTCGCGACGTTCGGCAGGTCGGGCGGGCGGCTGCCGATCAGGAACTCGCCGACCGTGGACTCCTCGGTCCAGTCCAGGCGCAGCGCCCGGGCCGCGGCAGTAGTGTCGCCGGATCCGAGCGCGCACGGGGCGAGGCCCAGCGCGGTGGCCACCAGGTACAGCGTCTGGTACAGCACCCCGACGTGCTTGAGCGTGAGCGCGTACGCGATCTGGCTGTACTTCCACGACAGCCGGCCGAACCGGGACGTCACCATGATCAGCACCTGCGGCGTCACCGTGCCGTTGGTGGCGAGCCGGGCTCCGGTTAGCAGTTCACCGAGCGCCCGCTCGTCCCCATGCCGCGGGCACAGCCGGTGCGCCGCGGCGTCGTACCGGTACGCCCCCGGCTCCAGCCCGGCGCAGTTCGCGACGGCCAGATAAAGCTCCAGCTCGCCGATCGCGCCGCCCGCCGGGTACGGCCGGTCCACCGCGTCGTACCCGGTCGGCGAGTCCGGCACGCGTGGCATGATCCGCCGGATCCGGGCCGCGCGGTACAACAGCTCGCCGAGTTGCTCGACCGACACCGGGTCCCCGGCGTAGCCGCGCACCGAGCGGCGCCCCTCCAGTACCTCCGTCAGGGCCGGGTCGCGAGCCAGCACCCCGTCCCAGGACGGCACCGGCAGGTCGATGGCCGGGCCGTCCGCCGCGGGCGTGGGCACCGCCGGGAGCTGCGGGAACTCCGGGTGGGCGAAGATGCCCCCGCTGGGGTAGTCGTGCCGGCCGGCCCGGCTGCGCGCGTGGAACAGCAGGTCGTGGAAGTCCCAGAGCTGGAGGGGGTCGTCGGCGGCCGCCGGCTCGCTGTCCAGGAAGCCGCAGCCGGCGAGCACCCCGGCCAGCGCGCCGGCCACCTCGACCGGCAGCCCGGCGACCCGCGCCGCCTCGACCACCGACCGCCGGATCGCCAGCGCCGCCACCAGCCCGGCCGCGGCCGGGTGGTGCAGCGTCACCCGGTACGGCGCGAGCGGCGACTCCAGCACGAACGCGTCCGCCTCGGCGGGCAGCCGCCGCAGGTAGCCGAACCGGGACAGCACCAACGAGTCGTGCCCGGCCACCGGCCGGTGGTCCGGTAAGCGCGCCGTCCGGGCGGTCGGGACCACCGTGACCAGGGGCCGCCCGACCTCGTCGGTGACCGAGCTGGTGACCAGGTAGGGCAACCGTTCGAGTAACTGCCGGAGCCGGGGCCCGCCCGGTTCCCGCAGGACCGACTCCTCCAGCGGCCGGTCCGCCATGGCGACCAGCAGCTCGACCGCCGGACCGCCCAGTTCGCTGATCCGGTGCCGGCCCCACGGGTGGGTGAGCTCGACGTCCGGCCCGTCCGGGACGACCCTGACGTCGGGCCGCAGGCCGATCTGCCGACGCGGACCGCCGGCGCCCCCGGTCGGCTCGGGGTCCACCCCGTCGATGAACGGCATGCCAGCCACCTGCCTCGGATGAAGGCTGGGTCGGGGTTGAGATGGGCCTGCGGTGTCGGCGCTGGATGCCACCCCAGCCGGCGGGGCACATCGTACCGGCGGGTGGGCACGAACCGGGCCCGCCGGATCCCGGACATTCGCGTCTCGCGCCGTTCGACCCGTCGCGGCCGGGCCGGTGCCACCCGGGCTGTCAGCCGGTCGGCGTCTGTTCGATGTCGTCGATCGACAGCGCCGTCGGCGAGTGCCGGCGATGCCACTTCTCCGCGGCCAGCCCGAGCAACATGACGACCAGGTCCCCCACCATGCCGAGGACCCGGGACACCAGTGCCACCGCCAGGGCGGCCGACTGGGGAAGTACCTGAGCCAGCGTGACCACGAGCACGATCTCCCGTGGGCCCGCCCCCGCAGGTGCAAAAATCACCACGAATCCCGTCACCCAGGCCAGCGCGTACGCGCCGGTGCAGAGCACGACCAGCCAACGCCCCTGCGCCCCGGTTCCGTGCGCGAGCAGCGCGATGTGCACCCCGAAGGCGATCCACATCGCGACGGACCAACCGCTCGCGCGCAGCAGGGCAGCGGCGCCCGGCCAGGTCTGGATGGTCGGCCGCCGGAGCAGCCGCAGCGCGAGGTTGGTGAACCGTTGCATCACCGCCGGATGGAGGAGGACAAGGGATGGTGGCACAAGGAACAGCAGCCACCAGTGCTGGTCGAACCCGGCCGGGTCGGCCAGCCCGAGGCCGGCCAGCCCGACCAGGACGCCGATGACCAGATTCAGGATCATGTTCAGTCCGGCGGCGGCGACGCTCCGCGCGGCCGGCACCTGGTACTCACGGCCCAGCTCGACCTGCGCGACGACCGGCCAGACGCTACCCGGCACGTACTTTCCGAGCTGGGCCAGGAAGTAGAGCCGGCCCGCGGCCGGCAGCGGAAGCCGCGAACCGAGGCCGGCCAGAACCGCATGCCACGAGAGCATGCTCGCCATCAAGGCCGCCAGGACGGCCAGCCCGGCGGCGGCAACGAGCCAGCCGTCCAGCCGGCGCAGTGCGGCCAGCAGGCCCCGCCCCTCCCTGGCCAGGGCCACCGCGAGCAGCACGAGCGCCGTCGCGATCAGTACGGACCTGAGCACCCGCCGGAGCGGGAACTGTCGCCCCGCCGGCGTCGCCGGATCGGCCCTCCCGGTCACGGCGCCGACTGCGCTGCCCAGCCCCACCCGAAGTAGGGTGTGCCTTCGACGTCGCAGTGACCGTCAGAGACCATCGACACTCACTCTCCGGCCGACGTTGGTGGGGCGTGATGTTCGCGCAGGCGTCCGGGAGAGGATAGTCGGCGGACGGCCGCGCACCTGCCGGGGATACGTGCCATATCCTGGCCGCCGTGCCCGGCCATCACCTGTTCGTGACCCGTAAGTTCCCCCCAGCCGTGGGCGGCATGGAGACCCTGGCCGCCGGGATCTGGAGATCGCTGTCCACGGACAGACCGGACGCGCTCCTCATCGCGTACGGGGGGAGCAACCGTCGGCTGCCGGGATGGCTGCCGGTGGCGCTGGCCCGGGCGTCCTGGCTGCTGCTCCGGCGCAGGGTCGAAGCAGTCCTGGTCGGGGACGCGTTGATGTACGCGGTGATGTACCCGGTCCTGAAGATCTTCCGGGTGCCCCACGCCACCATGGTGATGGGCCTGGACCTCACCTACCAGAATCGGGCGTACCGGGTGGTAGTGCACCGGATTCTTCGCCGGGCTCCCCGCGTGATCGCGATCAGCACGGCGACCGCGGAGCTTGCCCGGTCCTTCGGCGTCCCCGCCGACCGGGTCGGCGTGGTCCGGCTCGGCGTCTCGGGACCGGACGTGACGCCCGAGGACCGCGTCGCCGCCGCGAAGGCGATCCGGCACCGGTACGACCTGCCCGACGACGCCATCGTGCTGCTCACCCTGGGCCGGCTCGTCCGGCGCAAAGGTGTGCGCTGGTTCGTCGAGCACGTCCTGCCCGGCCTGCCCGGCAACGTGCTCTACCTCGTGGTCGGCGAGGGCCCGGACGCCGAGCCCATCCGGGCCGCCGTGGCACGGGCCGGCATCGCCGACCGGGTGCGCCTGCTCGGCCGGGTGGACGACGAGGCGCGCAACCTGCTGATGGCTGGCGCGGAGGTCTTCGTCCAACCGAACATCACGGTGCCCGGAGACATGGAGGGCTTCGGTCTGGTCGCCATCGAGGCGGCGATACGCGGCACGACCACCGTCGCGAGCGCCATCGAAGGGCTGCGGGACGCGGTGCTCGATGGCGAGACCGGGATCCTGCTGCCGAGCGGTGACGCCACGGCGTGGACCGATCGTCTCGTCGAGCTGACGGCAGATCTGGCGACCCTTGCCAGTACCGGCGCGAAGTTTCAGGAACGTGCCCGCGAGCTGTACAGCGAGCAGCAGATGGGGCGACAGCTCAGCACCGAGTTGGACCGCGCACAGCGCGCGTGACGCCCCGGGCCCGGGCGGCGCCCGCCCGGGTCCGGGGTGCGGTCACACGCCGAGGTCGGTGCGGGCGACCGTCGCGAGCACCTGCTGCTGGTAGTAGACCGGCCCGCCCTCATCGGCGGTGACGGTGGACGGGTAGTGGGTGGACACGAACAGCGCGTAGACGCGTCCGGCCGAAACGGTCAGCCCGAAGTAGTCCCCGATGAACGACACCCGGCACGGGTCGTTGTGGGAGGGGCAGGCCATCTGGCCGATGCCACCGACGTGCTGGGCCGGGTTCTCCGGGTCCCAGGTGGAGGCGGTGAGCCTGACGTTCGCGCCGACCGGGTCGGCGCCCGCGCCGTGGTCGGAGTAGACCTGCAGGGAGGTGTCGATGCAGAAGTTGGTGCGCCCCACATCGGCCGGCAGCACGCTCGGGTCGGCCGGGCACGCGACGCGCCGGTCGTAGAAGGCCACGGCGACCGCGCCGCCCGGTCCGGCTGCCACGCTCGGCTGGAACTGGTCGGTGCCGGAGGCGTCGTCGTTCACCACGACCGGCTCGGACCAGGTCCGGCCGGCGTCGGTGGACTGGCTGAACTTGACGTCGAACTGCGTGCCGTCCCAGTCCTCATAGGCAAGGTAGAGATGGCCGGGGTAGGTCGGGCTGGCCGCGAAGGTCTCGGCGATGCCGTCGCGGAACCTGGTGTTCGGCAGTTGCGCGACGGGCAGGATCCCCACCTGGGTGACCGGCACGAACGGGCTCCACGTCCGCGCGTCGTCGGTGGAGCGGCTGACGTAGATGGTCGACGGGCCGCCGGAGGGCGGGAAGGAGACCACCGAGACGTACACGTCGCCCGCCGCGTCCACCGTCGGGTAGACGTAGGTGACCGCCGGGCCGACCTGTGCCGGCGCGGACAGCGTGAACGCCTTGTCGAAGGTCACCCCACGGTCCCGGGACACCGCCATCCGGACCTTGATGGCCGACCCGTTGAAGACCGCCCAGGCCGCGTAGACATGGTCCTGGTACGGCGAGCCGGGGATCGCGTTGACCGCGACCCACTGCTTGTCCTCGACATGCCCGAACTGCAGGCTGGAGGCGTTGGGAGACTGTTCGAGGTCGTCGCCGCCGTTGCCCTTGACCCAGTGCCGGCCGAGGTCGTCGGTGTAGGAGATGTCGATGGCACCGTCGGGGTGCAGGTTGGTCCAGTACGCGTTGAACGGCAGGGTCACCTGGTAGGCGCGGCCCTTGGTGTCGAACGCGACGTTGGGATCGGTGTTGTTCGTCCAGGTCGGCGGCATGGCCTGGGTGCCGGTGGTGGTGCAGTCGTAGCCCTGCACCTGGTTGTTGCCGGCGACGTTGCCGCCGGGTATCGAGTACGACCCGAGGGCGAAGTTGTAGAAGGTGCTGTACCGGTCGAAGAAGAACTTCGAGGTGCCGACCAGGTTCTCGGTGCCCGGCTGCACCGCGATCCACGACTCGGACCGGTTCGAGTTCATCGACCCGGTCGTGCAGGTGCCCGGTACCGGAATGCCGTCCGGGTCCGGGTAGCCGCCTCCGAGGACCGGACTGCTCGCCACCACGGTGCTGACCGGGACCGCCGCCGACCAGGCTGGCGGCGCGGCGGTCGCCGTGACCGCGGGAGCCGCCAGCGCGGCTGTGGCGCCGGCAGCGCTGAACAGGGCGATGGCGAGGCGGAGGCTCATGGTAGACACCCTTCGATGATCCAAACGGCATCACCTGTCCTACACCCGATGGCGTGATCACACAGCGGCCGGTTGGCCGCATCTCCATCCATCCGAGGCCTTGTATCGATCCGTCCGGGATGCCACAGTCTGGGCTGACTGTCTCCCCTTGTCGGAGGTCCTAGATGCCTCGACTTGGCTCCTTACTGATCGGTCCGGTGGCGTTGTCCCTGGCCGCCCTTGCCCCGCCCGGCGCGGCCGTCGCCCAGCAGGCGGCCGCCCAGCAGGCCACCAGCCAGCAGGCCGCCAGTCAGCAGGCCGTCGCCACCGAGCACTACGCCCACCACCCGTTGCACGTACGTCCCAACGCGTCGTCCAGCCCGACCGGGCTGTCCCCGGAGACGATCAAGTCCGTGTACAACTTCCCGACCGGCCCGACGGCCGGCGCCGGAACGACGATCGCCATCGTGGACGCATTCGACGACCCGAAGGCCGAGGCTGACGTCAACGTGTTCAGCAGCCAGTACGGTCTGCCGGCATGCACGACGGCGAACGGGTGCTTCAGCAAGGTCAACCAGACCGGAGGGACCCGTTACCCGCGCACCAACTCGGGGTGGGCGCTGGAGATCTCGCTGGACGTCCAGTGGGCGCACGCCATCGCTCCGGGCGCGAAGATCCTGTTGGTGGAGTCCAGGACGAACAGCTTCACCAACCTGCTCGCCGCCGAGGACTACGCGAAGACGCACGCGCAGTATGTCTCCAACAGTTGGGGCGCCTCGGAATTCAGCGGAGAGTCCTCCTACGACCCACACTTCGCGCAGCCGGGGGTGAGCTTCTTCGCCTCCTCCGGCGACTCCGGCACCCCGGCGTCGTACCCGTCGGCCTCGCCGAACCTGATCTCGGTCGGCGGGACCACCCTGACGTTGAGCGGCGGGACCCTCGTCAGCGAAACCGGCTGGAGCGGCTCGGGCGGCGGGTGCAGCGCATATGAGACGGCCACGTCCGCCCAGTCGAGCTTCGGCACCTACGGCCAGGTGAACTGCGGCGGGAAGCGGGCCACGCCTGACGTCTCCCTCGACGCCGACCCGGCCTCCGGGGTGTCGGTCTACGACTCCGTGCGCTACCGGGGCCAGTTCGGCTGGTGGACGATCGGCGGGACCAGCGCCTCCGCGCCGATGTGGGCCGCCCGCTCGGCAGTGGCCGGCGCGGTGGTGGACTCGGCCTACGTCTACGGCAACAACATCGCCTACCGCGACATCACCAGCGGCAACAACGGCGCGTCCTGCCTCGTCGGGTACGACCTGGTGACCGGCCGGGGTAGCTGGACCGGCTGACCCGAACAACCCAGGCCGCTTTGATCAGCCGCGGCCGCCCAGCCCAGGGCCTTGAGATCGCGCTTGGGCCGGGCGGTCGCGGCGCCCAATCTACCGACCCGGTGGCGGTCGTCGGTCCGGGCCCGGCGGGTGCCCCAACAGTCGGTGTCACCGCCCGGGACGGGCCGGAGCCGGTCGCCGCCGGTCGCCGCCGGTCGCCGCTGGTGGCCCGCTTGTCGCCGGCGTAGCCCCGTACCGCATTGAGTTCGAACCGACGGTGGGGGTCGGCCGTAGTGGGGGTAGGGCCGAGACCACCACCTCCTCCCGGTGGCGCCTGGCCGCATTCCCCGATCGGCGACGCGACCCGGAAGGCGAACCTCATGTCCACCACCACAATCGACGTTGTGCATGTGCGCCTGTGGCGAGAGATCGGCGCGGACTGGCAGACCGACCCGAATGCGATCGGCCCGTGGAAGGTGATCGACGCCGTCGGTCCGGTGAACAAGCTGACCGGCTGCAGTTGGCGGCATTGGGCGGAATGCGCGAACTTCCTCGGCCAGGCCGGCTGGGACCTCTGGCAGCAGGATCCCGAGGCCACCCCCGGTTACCCCAGCCACCTCTGCGACCTGATCTTCAAGCGGATCACCGGCTCGCGCCGCTGACCCTCGCCCCGAGCGGGCCTCGTACCCTGAGGAGTCATGGCCCGATCAGCAAGGGCGGGCGGATGGTCCCCAGGCGCCCGGCCCGGCCGGTAGTCAACCGCCACCGGAACCTCACCGTCGCCATCGGCACCCTCGACGCCCGGCCGCCTGCCTCGGCTCGCCCGCCTCGGTCGCTCAAGCTCCGAGTCCCCGGCCCGGACTCCCCCGGTCCCGTGCCCCCCGGTCCCGTGCCCCGGCTCCCGCTCCCGCTGCCCCGGCTGCCCCGGCTCGTGCTTCCCCAGCCCCTGCTCCCCCGGCTCGTGCTCCCCCAGCCCCCGGCCCGTTCCCCGGCCCCGCTCCCCGGCTCCTGTTCCCCCGGCCCTCCGCTCCCCCCGGCCCCCGGCCTCCCGCTCCCCCGGGTCGTGCCACCAGCTCCTGTTTCCCGGGCTCGTGCCACCAGTTCGTGCCACCGGCTCGCGCCCCGCGGCCCCCGCACCCCGGCTCCCGCTCCCCCCAGCCTCCCGCTCCCCCGGCTCGTGCCACCAGCTCCTGTTTCCTGGGCCCGTGCCGCCGGTTCGTGCCCCCTGGCCCCTACGCCCCCGGCTTCCGCTCTAGCCACGACCCACTGGCCTGCCGCCGCGGGAGGTGATCGTCGCCGCGAAACGACGGCTGGCCGCGACGAAACCCGGCGATGATCACCGCGTCCGGCAGCCGGGGGAAGGCGGGCCGGGGTCGCCGGGCGATCTCCGGGTCACCGCCGCACCCTCGGGGCCCGGCTCGGCAACCCCGACCGCCCAACCCGCCATCCGCCATCAGCCATGAGGTGATCGTCGCCGCCAAACGACGCCTGGCCGCGACGAAACCCGGCGATGATCACCGCGTCCGGCAGCCGGGCGAAGGCGGGCCGGGGTCGCCGGGCGATCCCCGGGTCGCCGCCGCACCCTCGGGGCCGTTCCCCGGCTCGGCAACCCCGACCGCCCAACCCGCCATCCGCCATCCGCCATCCGCCATGAGGTGATCGTCGCCGCCAAACGACGCCTGGCCGCGACGAAACCCGGCGATGATCACCGCGTCGGGGGCGGCGGGGGATCGTCGGGGGCGGCGTCGGGGGCGGCGTCGGCGGGCGGCGTCGGGGGATCGCGGCCCCCGATAATCGGCGGTCGGGACGGCCGGTGTCTTGCCTGCGCCGCGGCCGAGTACGCAGAATCGGGCATGGCCACCGTGGAGATCGGCAGTGGGTGCTCGGGCTCCCCCCAGCACAGCTCGAACCTGAACAACACCTACGACGTGCCGTGGACGGTGTTCCTGCACGAAGGCAGCGTCTGCGTCCGGTTCCAGAACCCGGGTTCCACCCACGCGAGCGTGAACACCTGGGTGGAGGACACGGCGGGCAACGGACCCCTTTCAGACACCGGGTTCTCGGTGCAGGTGCCGCCCGGCGGCGAGACCTCGGTGGTCTTCTCGGACTTCGGGACCCAGGCCGACCAGACGACGCCGATCTCCGAATGCATCCTGCACACCGTGGTGCACAACGACGACTCGGAGAACACCGGCGTCGAGCTCTACCACGAGGTCTACTGACCAGGCTGCACCCCCCGTGCCGCCGGTCCGCCCACCGCTGGAGAGTCCTCCGCGGTAGCTCGCAGGCGGAGTTCACCTTCCTCCGCCTGCCCACGCCTGCCCGACCTCGCCGTCACCGTGGCGGCCGCGCTGCTGGAGAACGTCGGCTACCGCCAGTTGCACGCGTGATGGCGGCTGCGCGGCCTCGTCGCGGCGCTGCGGGGGTACCGGCCCCGGGTACGGCGCCCAGGCGCGCACCGGACTCGGCCCGCCGCCGATGACCTGACCCGGGCTTGCCGGCCAGATGGCGATGTCTGCCCCGATGGTCCATACCGCGAACCGGCACCGGCCGGGCCCGGCGACCAAGGTCGTCGAGCGGCTTCCGTCGAGCGGCTCCCGTTCGACCGGCTCCGTCGAACGCCTCCGTCGAGCGGCTCCCGTTCGAACGCCTCCGTCGAACGCCTCCGTCGAGCGGCTCCGCGAATCACCGGCCCGCCAAGCCCGTGTTTGTCGGAGGCTACCTCTAATGTCCCTGGCGATGCTCAACATGATCCCGTGGGCAGCGGTCCGGACGGCAGGGAATGGCGTGAGCGTGAGTGAGCCCGAGGCGGTCGTGGAGGCGTCGCGCCGCGACCTCTACCGCTACGTGACCGCGGAGAACTCCCGCGAGTACTTCGCGATAATGCGGTTGTTCACGCAAACGCTGCTTACCGACCTGTCCGCATCCGAGACCGCGGCGCTGCTGACCGAATCCGGCATCGTGCTGTCCGTCGACGACGTCGAGGCGCGCTGCCGGCAGCTCGAGGAATGGGGCAACCTGGTCCGCTCGGTCCGCGACGCGCGGGTCGCGACCGTCGCCGAATGGCTGCGCTCGCGGTCGCGCTACCAGGTGTCGAAGCTCGGTGGCCGGGTCCACCGGCAGGTCGAGGAGGTCCTGCGCGCCTCCGACGGCGTACGTGAGGTGGCCCGCGAGCTGCTCGGCCGCACCGTCGATACCCTCGATCGGATCCTCGACCGGCTCACCAGCGCCCCGATCGACGCTGATGCGCTGGCGGGCGACGTCACCACCGTGTTCAACAACCAGCGGCTGTTCACCGAGAGCGCCCGCGACTTCTATGCCTACCTGCACCAGGTCCTCTCCCGCTACGACCTGGCCGGCGCCGAGTACGCGTCGTTCAAGACCCTGCTGCTGCAGTACGTCGACCTCATCACGGCCGATGTCACCCGCCACGCGCCGGCCATTGCCGACCGGCTCGACCGGATTCTCCAGCAGCTACCGACGCTGCTGGAGACGGTGGCCACGCTGCCGACCCTGACCGGCCCGGACGGGACACCGGCCGAACGCTCGCCCGGCCGCACGGCCGCCGAGTGGGAGGGGCTGGCATCCTGGTACACGGGCCGCGGCGGCCGGTCCGGGCCGGCGCAGCTACGGGCGGCGGCCGAGCAGGCGCTCGGCCAGCTCATCGCGAACGCGAAGCGGATGCTCGCCGCCGCCGGCACCGGCGTGTCCCGCCGCGCGGACCTGCTGCGGCTCGCCAACTGGTTCGGCGAGGCCGACGACGAGTCCGCGCACCGGATCTTTGCCGCCGCCTTCGGGGCCTACCCGGCCCGGCACCTGCTCGTCGGGCCGGACGAGCGGGACGTACGAGCCACCGCGGCGACCTCGTGGTGGGACGCTGACCCCGTCGACGTGCCGGTGTCGCTGCGCGAGCGCGGCGACCGCACGGCCCGCGGTCGTACGGCGCGGGTGCCCGACCCGGCCCTGGACCGGGAGGAGCTGCTCGCCGAGGCGCAGGAGGAGGCCGATCGCAACCGGGCTGCCGCGGCCGAGCTCGTCGCCGCCGGGACGCTGGACGGTGCCCGCGTGTCCCCGGCCGCCCGCGACCTACTGCTCGACCGGCTCGCCTACCTGCTCGCCGTCGCTCAGGACCTGACCGGCCCGGCCACCTCGACCGACACCAACCTCCGGCTGACTCTGGTCGCCGAGCCTCGCGACGGCGAGGCGACCGTGCTGCACGCCGACGACGGCACGCTGACCGTGTACGGGCTGCGGCTGACCATCACAGCAGACGCGGCGCAGGCGGTCGGTCCGCTGGCCGGCCTGGCCGGCGAGATGACCGGGACCGAGGCATGACCACGCTGACCGCCACGACCGCGGCGCACGAGGCGAGCGAACGCCGGCAGGCGGCGCGCGCCCTGCTCGCCCACCCGATCCTGGCGGACCGCCGGCATCCCGAGGAGTTCGCGCTGGTCCGCCGACACACCGCCGCGCTCAAGTCGAGCTTCGCGACGCTGCTCGGCTACCACCTGGTTGTCGAGTCGAGCTTCGCCCGGCTGATCAAGGGCCCGCCGGCGACGGACGCACCGACCCGGCCGGCTCGCCGCGGCAACGGCACACCCTTCACCCCCCGCACCTATGCCTACCTGGCGCTGGTGTGTGCCGGCCTGCTCGCGCCCGACGTCGGCGAGCAGGTCCTGCTCTCACACCTGGTCGATCAGCTGCGCGCCGACGCGGCGACCGCGGGCATCGCGGTCGGCGACACGCTGCCGGACCGGCGCAACCTCGTCGCGGCGATCGAGCTGCTGGTCGAGTGGGGCGTGCTGGTCGAGACGGACGGTACCGTCGCCGGCTGGGGGGAGCGACGCGACGAGGCGCTGCTGACCATCGCCCGCGGGCTGCTCCCACACCTGCTCGCCCGGCCGCTGCACACCCTCACCGGTCCCGGCGACCTGTGGGCGGCCGACCCGGACGCGCCCGAGCAGCCACGTCGCAGCCTGCGCCGCAAGCTGGTGGAGAACCCGCTCCTGCGCCGCGAGGACCTCACCGACGCCGAGCGTGACGCGCTCAGCCGCGAACGGACCGAGATCACCCGGGTGCTCGAGGAGGCGTTCGGCCTCACCCTCGAGGTCCGCGCCGAAGGGGCGCTCGCCTACGATGCCGACGCCGAGCTGACCGACGTCGCCTTCCCCGGCACGGGCACCGTCCGGCAGGCCGCCCTGCTGCTGCTCGACGCGCTCATCGGCTCGCTGCAGCCCCACGCGGGTACGGATGCGGCCGTCGCGGACCGCCTCGTGCCGGGCGCGCTCGCCCCCTGGCATGTCGTCGACGAGGCCCTCACCGACCTCGCCGGGCGCAACGCGCGCGCGTGGCGCAGCGAGTTGGTCGGGGACCCGGGGCGGCTGCGGGCCGACGTCGTCGCCCTGCTCGAGGCCGTCAGCCTCGCGACCGCCACCGACGACGGGCTGGTCGTCCACCCGGCCGCCGCCCGGTACCGGCCGGACCCGCAGCGCGCCCCCGCAAAGACCCGGGCCCGGCACCGCCTCGACGCAGACACACCCGCCGCCGTTGCCCCCGCCCCGCTGCACCCCTGGCTGATGACGGAGACCACATGACCGCCCCGACCCTGCCCTACCCGTCGAGCGCCGTCGGCGAAGGCGCCGCCGTCGGCCACACGCCCCCCAAACACCACCCCTACCGCTGGCGGCTGCACCGCGCCGGCATCACCAACGTGTGGTTCTACTACGACACGGAGTTCGAGTTCTCCGGTGGCCGGCTGGTGCTGCGCGGCACGAACGGGGCGGGCAAGTCGCGCGCCCTGGAGATGCTGCTGCCGTTCCTCCTGGACGCCGACCGGCGCAAGATGGATGCGACCGGCTCAAGCAGGGTCCGGGTCGAGGACCTCATGCGCGCCGGCGGCGAGAATCAGCCGAACCGGCTCGGCTACCTCTGGCTTGAGCTCGTCCGTGACGTCGACGACATCGAGGCCGCCGAGGGTACGACGGGCCGGCAGTACCTGACCATCGGCGCGCTCGTCCGATTCTCGAAGGCGACCGCCGAGGCGAAGGCCTGGTACTTCACGACGCCGCTGCGGATCGGCCACGACCTGATGCTGATCGACGCCGGCCGCACGGCGCTGTCCCGGGAGGGTCTGGCCCAGGCGGTCGGCGCCGACCGGATCACCGAGTCCCCCGAGGTGCACCGTGAGCGGGTCCGCACCACCGTGTTCGGGCTGACCGGCGAGGCAGGCCGGGAACGCTTCGACGGCCTGCGGCAGCTACTGCACACGCTGCGCTCCCCCGACGTCGGCAACCGGATCGAGGAGGGCAACCTGCCGCGGATCCTGTCCGACGCGCTGCCGCCGCTCAGCGAGGCCGCGCTGATCCGGGCCGGCGAGCAGCTCGACGGGCTGTCCGAGACGCGGCACGCGCAGCAGCGTCTGGAGGAAGCGCACCGGCACGTGGGCGGGTTCCTCGACACCTACCGGCGTTACTCGGCCGGCGTGCTGACCGAGGCTGCCGGCGGCGCCCGCGAGGCCGCGGCGGCCGCCCGGCAGGCGGAGGTCGACGCCGCGGGGCGGCGCGCCGAGCACGGGAAGCTGGTGGCCGAGCACGGGCAGGTCGAAGCCGACCGCGGCGAGCTCGAGAGCACCGAGAAGGAGCTGGCAGCGACGATCACCGGCATCAGGGCGTCGAAGGAGTACGCGGACGCGCGCGACCTCGACGAACGCGAGCGCAAGGTCGAGGCGCTCGGCACGACCGCCGACCGGGCGCTCGCGGCCGCCGGGACGGCTCGCCGCAGCGAGGCCCAGGCGATCGGCGAAGCGGACGCTCGGGCCGGCGAGGCGGCCGACGCAGCGGCCAGCGCGAATGCGACGCTCGGGGACGCCCGGGCCCGGCTGCGGGACGCGGGTGTGCACGGGACGCCGCCGGAGACCGTCGCCGTCCACCGGCTCACCGCGCCGCCCGCCACCGAGGCGGTCCGCCACGACCGGCTCGCCGACCCGGCCCCGCTGACCCGCCCGGCCCCGGCCGTGCTGGAGGTCACCCCGGCCGACCTGCCGGATGCGGTCGCGCAGACCCGCCGGATCGGGGACGCTGCCACGCAGCGGGCCGCGCACGCCGGCACGCGGCTGGAACAGGCGCGCCGGCTCGATGAGGAGCGTCGTACGGTCGAGGCGGCGGAGGACCGCGCCGCGGGCGCCGAGCAGCGTGCCACCGACGCGGCGGAAGAGGCGGAACAGGCGGCTGCCGACCGCGACGGCGCGGCCGTCCACGCCGGTCGGAACCGTGCTGCACAACGTCGAGGCGCTCACCGGCGACGCGGAGCCTGACCTGCCGGCCGAGCTCGATCATGCCGCCACCGGTGCCGCCGCGCCGGCGCGGGACCGGCATACGGGCGTCCTCGTCGGGCTAACCGCCGCCGCGGAGGCTGACGCGCAGACGTGCCGCGCGCTCGGGGCGGAGCAGGCGCAACTGCGAGCCGCCCATGACCCGGACCCACCCGCGCCGGGCTGGGTGCGGTCGACGCCCCGCGGTGGGTTGCCGCTGTGGCGCGCGATCGACTTCGCCGAGCACCTGACCGACCAGCAGCGCGCCGGCCTGGAGTCCGCACTGTTGGCCTCCGGGCTGCTCACCGCGGCGCTTGCCGGCGATGGCAGCCTGATCGCCGCTGACGGGCAACTGCTCCTCGCCGCGACCGGCCCACCTGCCGTGACACCGCTGAGCGACGTGCTGACCGTCGACCCCGCCTGCCCGCTGCCGGCCGGCCAGGTGCGTGACGTGCTGACCCGGATCGCGGTCGGCGACCGCGCCCACCCCACGTGGGTCGCCACCGACGGCGCCTGGGGCAACGGGCCACTGGCCGGCCGGCACTCGGCGGTGGCGGCCCGGCATGTGGGTGCCGCTGCCCGCGCCGCGGCCCGCGCGGCCCGGCTCGCCGAGATCGAGGCGCTGCTCGGGGACCTGACCGCGGCGGCCGAGGCTCGCGAGCGGCAACGGCGTGCCGTGCTTGCCGACCGGGAGGCCCTTGAGGCGCACCTGCGCACCGCGCCGCGCAGCCAGCCCGTCCTCACCGCTCGCGCGCTCGCGGCCGAGGCCGACATCCGGGCCCGCAAGGCCGCGACGGCGTACCGCGAGGCACGGGAGACCGCGTCGCGGCTGCGGCTGGAGTGGAGCCGTGCGCTGACCGCCCACCGCGCCGCGTGTGCGGGCTTTGGCCTGCCTCACCGCGCCGACGAGCTCGCCGTGGTGGAGGGCCGGGCACGGGAAGCGGCGCGTCGCTGCGACGTGGCCGCGGGGGCGCTGACCGCGCTGCGGCGGTGCCTGGATGCGCAAGCGGCCGCGCTGGTGCGGGTCGAGCAGGCCCGCGGGGAGCGGGAGGTTGCCGAGCGGGACGCGGAGGCGGACTGGCGTACCTGGCACGGCGAGGCGGCCGAGTTCGCCGCGGTGAAGGACAACATCGGTGCCGGGGCGGCGAGGATCCGCGCGGACCTGCGGGCGGCGGAGAAGGCGCTGCGGCACTGCAGCGCCGAGCTGTCGGCGGCGCGGCAGCGGGAGACCGAGATCGGCAACAGGGCCGCCGCCGCCGCGGTCGAGGCACGCACCGCCCGGGAGAAGGCGGTCGAGTCGTACGAGGGGCTGGTCGCGGCCGCCGGCCGGCTGTCCGCCCGGCTCGCGCTGCCGGGTGTCGCCACCGCCGCGACCGGGCAGCCGCGGCTCGCCGTCGCGCTGCCCGAGATCACGGCCGGCAGCGTCGAGGCCGCGGTCCGGACCGTGCTCGCCGCGTTGGACCGGCGCGGGCCGGCGGTCGAGGAGAACGGGCTGATCCGGGCGCAGCAGACGCTGGAGCGCGAGCTGGCCGGCACCTTCGACGTGGTCGCGACCGTCGAGGGCGGGGTACGGCTCGTCGAGATCGCCGACGCGGCCGGCCGCCGCACGATCGCGGACGCCGCGCTCGAGCTGCACCGCCAGTGCGAGCAGGGCCGGGCCGCGCTCTCCGAACGCGAGCGACGCGTGTTCACCGACTTCGTCCTCGGCGGAGTCGCCGAGGAACTGCGCCGTCGGCTCGCGCAGGCCCGCGCGCTCGTCCACGCGATGAACGCGAGCCTCACCTCGATCCGCACCAGCCACGGGATCGGGGTGCGGCTGCGGTGGAACCTGTCCGACGCGGCCGGCGTGAACATCGCGCGGATACGCGACCTCGTCACCACCGCGGCCGACGTACGTTCCCCCGAACACACCGCAGAGTTGACCGACCTCGTCAAGGCCCGGGTCGACGAGGCCTTCGCAACCGACCCGACCGCCGGGTACGCCACTCACCTGAAGGCGGCGCTGGATTACCGGGCCTGGCATGAGGTCGAGGTCATCATCACCGGCCCGGAGCCGGGCCGGGAGCGGCGGATCAGCCGGCGGGCGAAGCTGAGCCAGGGCGAGACCAGGTTCGTCTCGTACGTCACGCTGTTCGCGGCGGTCGACGCATACCTGTCGGGCCTGCCGGACACCGGCCGGGCGCTGCGGCTCATCCTGCTCGACGACGCGTTCGCAAAGGTCGACGACCCCACGATCGGCGAGCTGATGGGGCTGTTGGTGCGACTCGACCTCGACTTCGCCATGACCGGGCATGCGCTGTGGGGCTGCTATCCGCAGGTGCCGGCGCTGGACTGTTACGAGATCCGCCGCCGCGACGGCACCGCGGCCGTCACCACGCACCTCCACTGGGACGGCCACACCCGGCACCTGCGGGCGGCCCGGTGAAGCTCGTGGCCGAACAGCGGACGCCGGAACCGCCGCCACCCGAACCGC
>WNGA01002831.1_pt1 | contig 26699 bp, 22 predicted proteins | sample 5400061 | NCBI WGS metagenome assembly WNGA01 (sample SAMN13153366, study PRJNA577476) | soil metagenome | isolation source: 100 cm soil or saprolite under grassland replicate 2 | place: USA:California | collected 2016-06-15 | reverse complement strand
GTGTCGGGATGGTCGGAGAACAGGCCGTCGACACCGAGCCGGTAGAACAGGCGGAACTCGGCCGGGGCGTCGCCGGTGGCGCGGAGGAACTCGGGGCTGGCGGGGTTGCCCTGGCGGAAGTCGTTCGGCAGGAAGTTGTTCTCCTTGCGGAAGGTCCACGGGTGGACCTGCAGGCCGGCCCGGTGGGCGTCCCGTACCAGGCTGGTCGGGTCCAGCAGGTTCCCGTCGGGGTCGCGCGGGACGATCAGGCTCTTGTTGGGCCCGACACCGTCGGCATAGGTGGCGATCTCCGCAAGGCCCTCGGGGGTGGCGAGGTCGGCGTAGGTACGCGGGTCACCGGCGACCACGAAGTCGTACGGCCGGCCGGTCGCGTCGAGGAGCTGGACCAGCGGCACCCGGGTCCTGCGGTTCAGCTCCTTGAGGTTGGCGACCTCGAACGACTGGATGAACACGGGCGCGTTGCGCCCCCGGTACCCGTTGGCGTGGAGGGTGGCGACCAGCGGCTCCTCCAACGACAGGCCGATCGAGTCGAAGTAGGTGGGGTGCTTGGTCTCGGGGTAGATGCCGACGCCGGCGCGCTTGGCCAGGTCGATGACCTCCTGGAAGGTCGGCACCTGGTACAGGCCGTCGAAGGCGGTGTTGGCGGGCCGCAGGTCGGGGAGGCGCTCCCTGGCGCGCAGGGTGCGGAGCTCGGCCAGGGTGAAGTCCTCGGTGAACCAGCCGGTCACCGGGTTGCCGTCGATCGTCTTGGTGGTCCTGCGCCCGGCGAACTCGGGGTGGTCGGCGACGTCGGTGGTGCCGCCGATCTCGTTCTCGTGCCTGGCGACCAGGACGTGGTCGCTGGTGGAGACCAGGTCGGGCTCGATGTAGTCCGCGCCCATGTCGATGGCGAGCTGGTAGGACGCCAGGGTGTGCTCCGGCCGGTAGCCGCTGGCGCCGCGGTGGCCGATGACCAGCGGCAGCCGCGGCCGCTCGCCGCGGTCGACCTGCCGCTCCGCGACCGTCGCGACGGCGACCTGGGTCACGGCGAGCACGAGCAGGCCGGCGGCGAGCAGCAGCGCCGTCGGGCGCCTGATGATGATGCGCATGGAGAGCCTCCCGGGGAAGTCGGCGGCAGGGCGGCCACGCTACGCCACCGATCTTGCCGGTTCGGGAAGCCCGAGTGAAGGGGGCGGGGTCACGCGAAGACGCCGCGGCGCGCGAGGAGGTTCTTGTGGACCGTCTGCTGGATGGTGTCGCGGACCTGGTCGGTCAGGTCGAAGACGACCATCGGGTCCAGCATGGCCTCGCGCCCGAGGTCGGCGGTCGGGATCGGCGGGCAGAACTCGATCACCCACTTGGACGGCAGCGGGATGGCCCCCAGCGGGCCGAGCAGCGGGAAGGTCGGCGTCACCGGGAAGTAGGGGAAGCCGAGCAGCCGCGCCACCCGGCGCAGGTTGACCACCATGGGGTAGATCTCCTCGCTGCCCACCACCGCCACCGGCACGATCGGCGTGCCGGTGCGCAGCGCCACCTCCACGAACCCGCCGCGGCCGAAGCGCTGCAGCCGGTAGCGCTCCCGGAACGGCTTGCCGAGGCCCTTGTAGCCCTCGGGGAAGACGCCCACCAGCTCGCCGGCCTCCAGCAGCCGCTCGGCGTCCTCGCTGCACGCCAGGGTGTTGCCCGACTTGCGGGCAAGCGGCGCGACCACCGGGAGGGTGAAGGCGAGGTCGGCGGCGAGGACCCGCAGCGACCGGCGCGCCGGGTGCTCGTCGAGCAGGGCGAGCGTCACCATCATCGCGTCGAACGGCAGGGTGCCGGCGTGGTTGCCGACCACCAGGGCGGGCCCCTCGTCCGGGACGTGCTCGAGGCCGCGCACCTCAACCCGCCACCAGCGCCGGTACAGCGGGCGGAGCAGCGGGGCCAGGACGTGCTCGACCAGGTCGGGGTCGTGGCCGAACTCGTCGACCGTGTACTCGCCGAGCAGCCGGCGGCGCAGGAACTCCAGCGCCTCCTCGGCCCAGGCGAGGAACGGCGCCAGCGCCCCGAGGTCCGCCCCGGCGTCCGGCCGCTCCCCCGCCTCCGTGGGCACTCGCCTGGCGGAGCGCGAGGCCGCCGTCTCGAACCGGCGGCGGTGGAGGGCGCAGAGCCCGCCGGGGCCGGCGGGGTTGCGGCAGCGCTCGCCCCTGGCGGTCAGCGCCTGGCAGCGCCGCGGCTCCCGGGCGGTCACCGCGCGCCCCCCGTTTGCGGCCCGCCGCCGAACCAGCCCGCGGCCCGGCGCAGGGCCGCCAGTGCCTCCCGCTCGACCGTCGTGACCTGCTCCTGGGTGACCAGCTTGCGGAGCCGGCTGGCCGCGAAGTCCTCGAAGGCGTGCGGCGAGGACCACTTGGGCGAGAAGCCGAGCTGCTCGCGGGCGGCGGTGGTGTCGGCCACCCGCCCGTACTGCAGGAAGCCGACCTGCTCGGGAGAGAAGTCGACGGTGCGCCGCAGCAGCTCGGCGACGCTGCCGACCAGCGGCTCGGGAATCGGGAGGGGTGGCTTGCCGGCGATCCGGATCGCCTGGCTGAGCAGCACGACCCCGTCGCCGGCGACGTTGAAGGTGCCGTGGACGGCCGGCCCGAGGGTCGCCCGCAGCAGCACGCCGGCGGTGTCCTGCTCGTGCAGGAACTGCAGCCGCGGGTCGAAGCCGAACACGGTCGGGCAAACGGGCAGCTCGAAGTAGCGGGTGAGCGGGTTGTCGACGGTCGGCCCGACCTGGTTGGCCAGCCGCAGCACGGTGACGGTGACGTCGGACCGGCGCCGGTTGAACGAGCGGACGTAGTCCTCGACCTGGATGGCGTCCTTGCCGAAGCCGTGCCGGGGCGTGTCGTGGGGCATGGTCTCGGTCCAGACGGCCGGGTCGCCCGGGGCCGCCCCGTACACCGCCGTGGTCGACTTGAGCACCAGGCGGCGCAGGTCCGGCGCGTGGTAGGCGGCGGCCAGGAGCTGCATCGTGCCCATCACGTTGCGCTCCTTCATGGTCGGCCGCCCACCGGCCGCCAGCGGCTCGGCGCTCACCCCGAGGTGCACGCAGGTGTCGATCCCGGCCGACTCCACGGCCTTGACCAGCGCCGGGCTTCGCAGGTCGGTGTCGAGGAACGCGACCTTGGCCGGGAACGGCGCCGGCGGCTCCCGGTGGTCGACCGCGACCACCGCGGCCACCTCGGGCTCCTCGGCGAGGGCGGCGACCAGCCGGCGGCCCGTCGATCGGGCCGCCCCGGTGACGAGGATCCGCCTGGCCATCATTCCGCGGCGACGCGGGCGACCACCACGGGGTCGCCCGAACGGGCCTCGAGGCGTTCGGCCGCCCGGCCCTGGTTGACCGCCACGGCGAGGCGACGGGAGGAGTCCTCGTGCAGGACCAGGCGGCCGGCCGGCACCGAGCTGAAGGTCTCCTCGAACGGCAGCCGGTGGGTCCGCCCGCCGATGCGGACCTCGACACGATCGCCGAGCACCACCCCGACGCGCTCCAGCTCCTCGCGGCCGACGTTGAGGGCGATGTTGCCGAAGTGGTCGACGAGCAGCACGTTGCCGTGGATCTGGTCGCCGTCGACCCGGGAGACCAGCGGGGTGAGCCGGACCAGCCCCTCGGGGTCGACCGCCGGGCCGAGCTCGGTCAGGTCGGCGCCGGCGGCGACGTGGGCGGCGGCCGGCGCCAGCACGTCACGGCCGTGGAACGTCCTGGACACCGGTTCGAGCCGGTGGGCCGGGCTCTCGATGGCGTGGGCCCTGTCGATGCCGCCGAGCTCCTCCGCGGCCCAGCTCAGCAGGCCGTTGTCGGGGCCGACAAGGGTGTGGCCGCCTGCCTCGACGGCGACCAGGCCACGCTCGCTGCCGACGGTGGGGTCCACCACGGCCAGGTGCACGGCCCTCGGGACGAACGCCATCGACTGGGCGAGCATGGTCGCCCCGTGCCGCACGTCCTGCGGCTGGACCGCGTGGCCGAGGTCGATGACCCGGGCGTGGGGGGCGATCCTGGCCATCACCCCATGGCAGACGCCCACGAAGTTGTCCTCCAGCCCGTAGTCGCTGAGGAACGTGATCCACTCGTACCCGGCCATGGAGGCATTGTTGCACGCCCACCAGCGCCCGCCTCGCCGGCGTCCTCACTCGGTTCCGAAGAGATGGCGGAGGTCGACGCGGGTGGTGGACGACCAGTCGGGGGTGATGCGGGTCGAGCCGAGCCGCAGCGCCCTGGCGCCCTCGGACACGGCCGAGATCATCCGCAGGCCGCCGTCCTCGGCCAGCTCGAGGTAGCCGATGCCGACGCAGGAGCCCTTGCCGTCCTCCATGCCGACCAGCAGCCCGGCCAGGCCGGCGAGGTCGGCGTCGGGCGGCAGGGAGGGCAGGAACACCGTCGGCTTGACCCGCCAGCGGTGCAGCGAGCCGGAGAAGTAGGCCGCGAACCGGGCCCTGCGGGTCTCCGACCGCTCGTCGGCGGTGGTGGGTCGGGCGTCGGGGTGGACCGGGTAGGCGTCGACCCGGGCCGGGGTGAAACGCCGGGCGATGCCGAGCAGCGGGTCCAGCTCCTCGCCCCGCTCGAAGCCGATGACGTACTCGGGCCGGGTGACCTCCATCTTGTGGTACTTGAGGATCTGGCCGTAGACGCCGCTGATCAGGCTCGAGGTGTCGACCACGATCAGCTCGGCCCCGGCCCGTCGGGCCACGTCCATCAGCTTGGCGGTCCCGGCGATCAGCGGCAGCAGGTGGAACTGGGCCGTGACCCAGCCGACGAAGTACAGCCCGTCGGCCCGTGCCAGCTCGTCGTCGGTGAGGTGCTTGGCGCCGAGCACGTGCTTGAGCCCGATGGTGGTCGGCGGCCCGACGGTGGTGCGGCCGACGTCGGTGTCGAGGTATGCGGCGGGGATGCCGCGCTCGACCGCACCGGCCAGCAGCGCCCTGGCAAAGGTGGTCTTTCCGCTGTCCATCGAGCCGAGCAGCAGCACCGCGCCAGGGTCGTCGAGCACCTGCTCGACCAGGCGGACGTAGCGGTCGCTCATCGCAACCCGGCGACGAGGTAGTCGGCCACCGGGTCGTAGGCGGTGGGCAGGACGTTGTCGTCCATGCCGAGGACCACCCCGGCGCGCCCCTCCGCCTTGGCCATCGCCAGGGCCGGGTCGTTGATGTCGGCCACCGCGACCACGTCGATGCCGCGCTCGGCGGCCGCGCCGGCCCAGCCGTGGTCGCCGACGACCAGGTCGACCTCGCCGGCCTGCTCGAGCACCAGCTCCATCGGGTGGGCGTCGTGGGTGTGGTACAGGTTGGCGTTGGAGGCCAGCACCGCCACCCGCCCGACGTAGACGATGCGGCGCCGGTGCCCGTGGAAGCGGAACGCCAGGCCGTCGCCGGGTCGCGACACCTTGGCCCCGGCGTCGCGCATCGCGAGGCAGAGCTGCTGGTAGAACCCGAGCATGCCGGTGGGGTGGCCGGTCGCGAACAGCACGTGCTCGCCGCTGGCGGCCGCCGTGGCCAGCCGCTCCGCCGCCCGGTCCAGCTCCGCCAGCAGCAGCTCGGGGTCGATCCAGGTCGGGCCGTTGGCGTCCTCCCCCGGCGTGTGGCTCCAGCCGAACTGGGCGGTGACCTGGGCGAGCACCTCGGCGGGGGTGTAGCGCTGCAGGCCGGACAGCCCGAAGCACTGCTCGGGGTCGCCGGCCGCGATCAGCGCGGGCTTGCGGAGCACGTCCCAGACCGGCGTCCGCACCGACCCGGCGATCCTGCTCGCCACCAGATGGCGGGCGAGGTCCTCGCGGGACGGGTCGGGCATGCCGGCGCTCCGATCGGTCGTGGGTCGGCCTTCCATGGTAGCGAACGCCGGCCCGCAACCCGCTCCCGGCCCGGTCAGGCGGTCAGGCCGTGCAGCGGGAAGAGGTTGTGCCTGGCGACCTCGATCGTCCGGGCGATCGCGGTCTCGACCCTGGCGCGGTGCTCGGAGCGGAGCGCCACCACCTCGTCGGCCATCTCCGGGTCGAGCCGGGCGCCGAAGCGGTCGGCGACCTCCTCCAGGTAGGACGCGGGGAGCCGTTCCGGCAGCTCGGCGGCGACCATCTCGGCCAGGTAGCCGCACCAGGCCCGCGGCACCACCGTCGCCCACTGGTAGCCGCCGCCACCGGTGGCCAGCCAGCGGCCGTCCGCCACCGTGTGGGCGAGGTCGTGGAGCCGCGTGGCGAGCTGCCGGTAGGCGTTGACGGTGAGCCCGAGGTGGGCGAGCGGGTCGGTGTAGTGGGTGTCGCAGCCGAGCTGGGTGACCAGCACCTGCGGCTCGAACGCGCGGACCAGTGCGGGCACCACCGCGTCGAACGCCGCCAGGTACAGGTCGTCGGTGGTCGACGGGGGCAGGGGCAGGTTGGCGATGGTGCCGCGGGCGGCGCCCTCGCCGACCTCGTGCGGGAACCCCGTACCTGGGAACAGGTAGCGGCCGGACTCGTGTACCGAGACCGTCAGCACCCTCGGCTCGTCGGCGAAGATGGCCTCGACCCCGTCGCCGTGGTGGACGTCGACGTCCACGTAGGCGATCCGCTCGACGCCCTGCTCCAGCAGCCAGGCGATCGCCACCGCCGGGTCGTTGTACACGCAGAAGCCGCTGGCCCGGTCGCGCATGGCGTGGTGGAGGCCGCCGGCGGGCGAGAAGGCGTGCAGCGACGCGCCGGAGCGGATGGCCTCGGCCGCCGCCACGGTGGCCCCGCACACCCTGGCCGACGCTTCGTGCATGCCGGCGAACGGCGGCGTGTCGCCCGGCCCGATGCCGTGGAGCAGGGCCGGGCGGCCGTCGGCGCCTGCCGCCTTGACCGCCGCCAGGTAGTCCAGGTCGTGGGCCCGCGCCAGGTCGGCCCCGGACACCGCGACCGGTTCGACGAGCCGGGCCCGGTCCAGCAGCCCGCAGTGACGCGCCAGCGCCATGGTGAGCTGCACCCTGGCCGGCCGCAGCGGATGCTGCGGCCCGAAGTCGTAGGCCGCCAGCGCCTCGTCCCAGACCACGGCGACCGGTCCCGCCATACGTTCCCCCAGCTCAGCTCGCTCCTCGACCTTGGTCCAGGGTAGACTCCGGTCTTCCGCCCGGCCAAGCGAGCCGGAGGTGGCGGCATCATGCACCTCTCGGCTTCCCCTCGACGCCTCGGGGCGAGGGCGCGAGCCCGCCTCGAGCACTTCCGCCTGCGGCGCGGCCTCGACCCCGACGGCGCCCCCGCCCACGCCGCCGCCCGCCTGCGCGCCTTCCGGTCTCTCGCCGAGCCGGCCCCGGCCGAAGCGGACGTGGTCTGGCGGCCGCTCGGCCCGTTCGCGATCCCCCACGGCCAGACCCACGGCTCCGGCCCACGTAGCCGCCCGGCGGTGGCCGGCCGGGTCACCGCGGTCGCCGTCGACCCCTTCGACGGTGCCCACCTGCTGCTGGGGACCGGTGGCGGCGGGGTCTGGGAGAGCCGCGACGGCGGCGCGAGCTGGCGGCCTCGTACCGACGGGCTGCCGGTGCCGGCCATCGGCGCGGTCGCCTTCGACCCGGCCGACCCGGCGGTCGCCTACGCGGGCAGCGGTGAAGGGGCCTTCTCGGCCGAGTTCGGGGTCGGGCTGCTCCGCTCCGTCGACGGCGGGACGAGCTGGCGGCTCATGGCCGCCGACGCGCTGACCGGCGCCGGCTTTCACGACCTGGCCGTCCTGCGGGACCGGAGGCTGCTGGCCGCGACGAGCACCGGGCTGTACGAGTCGGACGACCAGGGGGCCTCGTGGACCAGGCGGCTCGCCGGGCAGGTCTGGGACCTGTCGCCGGCCGGCGAGATCCTCGCCGGCTGCGCCACCGGGCTCTGCCGCTCCGACGACGGCACGGCATGGACGCCGGTGCCGTTGCCGGCGGCCCCGTCCGGCTTCGAGCGGGTCGCCGTCTGCCACGCCGCCGGCGGGGTCGCCTACGTGTTCGCGGCCGGCGACGGGGTCGGGCACCTGTGGCGCCGCGACCGGCCCGGCGCCCCGTTCGATCCCGTCAAGCCCCCGGCCGACCTGCAGAGCCAGCAGGCCTGGTACGCCTGGGTCGTCGCCGCTCCCCCCGACCACCCGGAGGTCCTGCTGCTCGGCGCGGTCGGGCTGCACCGCGGCGTCAGGGGGGCCGACGGCCGCTGGTCGTGGGTCGACCTGTCGGCGCGGCCGGCCGGCGACGACCTGCCGGCCGACCAGCACGCGGTCGCGTTCGCCCCGGACGACCCAGCGGTGGTGTACGTCGGCGGCGACGGTGGCCTGTTCCGCTCGCCGGACGGCGGCAGGAGCTGGCGGGCGCTGAACGCCGGCCTGTCCATCGCCGAGACCGGCCACCTGGCCGGCCACCCCGAGCACGACGCCTGGCTGCTCGCCGGGGCCGGCGGCCTCGGCACGCTCCGCTACGAGGGCGGGGAGGTCTGGTTCCACGTCGACGACGGCGACGGTGGTGCCTGCGCGGTCGACCAGACCGAGCCCGCGGCCTGCTGGCACGGCTTCTCGGGCCCTGGGCTGGCCCGGTCGGAGCGGGGTGGCGGCTGGGGCACCTGGCAGGCCGCCGACCCCGATTCACCGGGGCACCCCCCTGGGGTTCCCCGGACCCCTCCGACTGATTCACCGGGGCACCCCCTCGGGGTTCCCCGGACCCCTCCGACTGATTCACCGGGGCACCCCTTCGGGGTTCCCCGGACCCCTCCGGCCGGGCCCCCGGACGACGGCCTCGACCCGCCGGTCGCCGCCGGCGCCGGGTTGGTCGTGCGGGGCGACCGGAGGCTGGCGGTCTCCGCCGACGGCGGCGCGAGCTGGACCACGGTCCCGCTGCCTGCGTCGAGCGGCCGGGCGAGCGCGCTGGAGGTCGGCGGGCCCGACCGCATCTGGGTCGGTACCGACGCCGGGGAGGTCCTCCGCCTCGACCGGGCGCCCGGCCGGAGGGGTCCGGGGAACCCCGAGGGGGTGCCCCGGTCTCTCGGGTCCCGGGGGCTCGAGGCTAGCTCTCCGGTGGGCGAGGGGTCCGGGGGGCTCGAGGCTAGCCCCCCGGTGGACGAGGGCCCGGGGCCCGGCTGGCGGGTCGCGGCCAGGTCGCGGCCGCGCGGCGGCTACCTGAGCGGCCTGGCGGCGGACCCCGGCCAGCCCGGCGTGCTCTGGGCGACCTGGTCGGACCCGCGCGGCGGCAGCGTCTGGCGCTCGGGCGACGCCGGCGCGAGCTGGGCCGACCGCGGCGGCGGGCTGCCGGGTGTGGCCGTCAACGCGGTGGCCGTGGACCCGGACCGTCCGGGCACCGTGCTCGTCGGCGCCGACCTCGGCGTCTGGCGCTCCGACGACGCCGGCGCGAGCTGGCGGCCGTTCGGCCGCGGACTGCCCGCCACGCCGGTGGCCGCCTTGGAGGTCCACCGCCCCACCCGGCTGCTGCGGGCGGCCCTCCTCGGCCGCGGTGTCTGGGAGGCGCCGCTCGACGCTGCCCGCTCCGCGGCCGGCGGCGCGGGAGACCGCGTCCATCTGCGAGGAAGCACAGCGGACGGGGGGCGGGGCGCGCCGTTCCCCGCCGGCCGGCCCGACCCGTTCGGCACCGGGGAGGCCACCTGGTGGTGGCAGTCCCCGGACGTCAAGGTGGAGACGCCGCCGGACCCGGAGCGCGACCCGGCCGAGATCGGCCCCGGCGTGTTCCAGGACGACCACGGCGTCGCCGCGGCCGGCCTGCCCGATGCGGGCGGTCGGGTGGAGCCGGGACGGCCGGCCAGGGTGTGGGTCCAGGTCCACAACCGCGGCGCGGCCACCGCGAGCGGGGTCAGGGTCAGGGTCCTGGCCGCGCCGGCATTCCTGGGATGGCCGGGGCTTCTGGCCGCCGACCCGGACCGCGACCCGCCACCCGGGTCGCCGTGGTGGGCGGTCGGGCCGCCGGCCACGCTGGCTGCGGTCGAGCCCGGCCGCGCCCGGGTGGTGGCGTTCGACTGGGCGGTCCCCGGCGGCGCGGTCGCCGACCTCTCCCTGCTCGCCCTGGCCGCCTCCGCCGGCGACCCGCCCGATCCCGGTGAGCCGGGCCCCCTCCACCGCCACCTCGGGCTGTACGGCGTGACCGTGCTCCACCCGCGGGACCGGCCGCGCGTCCTCCGGCTGGACGTGTGGGGGTCCACCGGCGACCCGCCGTTCGCCCTGGCGGCCGAGCCGGGCGCCGCCGCCCTGGTGGCCGGCCTGCTGCTCGGCCCCCGCCTCGCCGAGCCGGCGAGGGCGGCCGGGCTGGAGCCGGCGCGCTCCCCCGACGCCTGGCGGCCCGACCTGGTCGCGGTCGTCCAGCAGGACCCGGGCCTGGCCGAGCGGCTCGACCTGACCACCGCCTTCCCCGCCCCGTCCGCGGGCGGGCCCTGGCTCGGTGGGATCGAGCTGGACCCGGAGCGGCCAGAGGCGCTGCTGCTCCTGCTGCGCGAGCCGGTCCGGCCAGGTGGCGGCTCGCTGCTGCTGCTCGACGGCGCGGGGCGGGTCGTCGGCGGCCACACGCTGCGGATGCCGCCGGGCCCGGCGCCCGGCTGAACCGTTTCAGCTCGACCCCAGCAGACTTCCAGCCAGTGTGAGATGGTGACGGTGTCCCATCGTCGCGGCCAGGGGAGGTCACCGGAGCTGGTGTCGGTCGCGCAGGTCGAAGGCCTCAGCAAGCGGTATGGGAGCGTCCAGGCCCTCGACCGTGTCGACGTGGTCGTGGAGCCTGGCTGCACCGGGCTGGTCGGCTCCAACGGAGCCGGCAAGTCGACCCTGATCAAGCTGCTCCTCGGCCTGCTCGCGCCGGATCAGGGCCGGGCCAGCGTGCTCGGCCACGACGTCGCCGCCGACCCGCTCGGCGTCCGCTCCCAGGTCGGCTACCTCCCGGAGGGAGCCTGCCTGCCGGGGGACGTGACCGCCGCCGACTTCGTCGCCTTCATGGCCCAGCTCGGCGGCCTGCCCCCGCGCCATGCTCGCGAGCGGACCGCCGAGGTCTGCTACCAGGTCGGCCTCGACGAGGAGCGCTACCGCGCCATCGGCGGCTTCTCGACCGGCATGCAGCAGCGGGTCAAGCTGGCCGTCGCACTCGTCCACGACCCTCGCCTCCTGCTCCTGGACGAGCCCACCGACGGCATGGACCCGCAGGGACGCGAGGACATGCTCGACCTCATCGACCGCGTCCGCGGCGAGCTCGAGATCGACGTGCTGGTCTCGACCCACCTGCTCGGCGACGTGGAGCGGGTCTGCGACCGGGTGGTGATGGTGCACGCCGGGCGGGTCCTGACCCAGGGCTCGATCGCCGAGGTGGCCGGCACGACCGAGCGGGGCTTCGGCATCCAGCTCGGCGACAACGGCCCGCAGGTGCGGGACGCGCTGGCCGCGGCCGGCCTCCAGGTGCGACCCGCCGGTGACGAGCTGCTCGTGCAAGGGGCTTCCGACCTGGTCCGCGACGTGGCCGCCGAGCGGGGATGGCCGCTGCGCCGGCTCGTCCCGCAGGCACCGAGCCTGGAGGAGACGTTCCTGCGCCTCCAGGCCGCCCAGGGCGCGCCGCGGGCCCCGGCCGAGGCCGCTCCGGCCAGCCCGGAGGCGGCCGCCTGGGGGGCGCGCCCGTGAGCGCCCGGAGGGGTCCGGGGAACCCCAAGGGGGTGCCCCGGTGGATCCGGAGGGGTCCGGGGAACCCCAAGGGGGTGCCCCGGTGAGTCAGGCGGCTCCCCCGACCCCCACCGGGACGATCTACGACCGCGGGTACCGGCATTACGAGGGGCCGCGGGAGGGGCGCTGGCGGCGGGTGCGGGCCATCGTGGTCGCCAGCGTGCGGCGCGCGCTCGGGCTCAAGCGCAACTGGAAGACCAAGATCATCCCGTTCGGGCTGCTGGTGCTCGCGTTCGGGCCGGTGTTCGCCTTCATCGGCATCCGCCTGCTGGTCGGCGAGGCGGTCGGCGAGTTCCTCGGGTACGGGCGCTACCTGCGGATCGTGGCCGGGTTGCTGCTGCTGTTCGCGGCCACGGCAGGGCCGGAGCTGCTCTGCCCGGACCGCCGCCAGAACGTGCTCGCGCTGATCTTCACCCGGCCGGTGACCCGGACCGACTACCTGCTGGCCAAGCTGGCGGCGCTGCTGCTGGTGGTCGGCCTGATCGCGGTCGTGCCGCTGCTGGTGCTGTTCCTCGGCAACACCTTCACCGCCGAAAGCGCGGCCACCTACCTGCGCGAGAACCTCGGCGACCTGGGCCGCATCCTGCTGGCGGGCGTCGTGCTCACCGTCTTCTACTCGGTCGTCGCGCTGGCCGCGGCGAGTCTCACCGACCGGCGGGCGATGGCCACGGTCGGCCTGCTCGGGGTGTTCCTCGCCTCCTCGGCGCTGGCCAACATCCTGTTCTTCACCACCCGCTTCGACGGCCGGCGCTGGTTCGCCCTGCTGTCGCTCGGCGGCGCCCCTGGCCGCTTCGTGGACTGGCTGTTCGGCGACGGCTTCGACCAGGGCACCCTCGCCCAGCAGGCGGGCCTCACCGGCCCGGTCTACCTGACGGAGATGGCGGTGGTCGTCGCGGTGGCGGGCGCCCTGCTCACCTGGCGCATCCTGCGCCTGCGCCCATGAGCGACCACAGCACCGCGGGCGGCAGGCCGGTGGTCGACGGGGGGTCCGGGGGGCTCGAGCCTAGCCCCCCGGTGGTCGAACTGCGACGCTTCTCGAAGTGGTACGGGGAGGTGGTCGCCGTCTCCGACCTGTCGTTCGAGCTGCGGCCCGGCGTGACCGGGCTGCTCGGCCCCAACGGCGCCGGCAAGACGACCACCCTCAAGGCGATCTGCGGCCTCCTCCACCCGTCGCAGGGCGAGGTGATGCTGTTCGGGCGGCCGATCCACCGCGACCCGATGCTGTACCGGGCGATCGGCGTGGTGCCGGACGGCGACCGCCTCTACCCCCGGCTCACGATCCGCTCCTACGTCCGGCTCCACGCCGAGCTGCACGGGCTTCCCGATCCCGGCGCCGCCGCCGAGCGCGCCATCGCCGAGGTCGACCTGCTCCCTCTCGCCGAACGGCGGCTGAAGGGCCTGTCCAAGGGCGAGCGCCAGCGCACCAAGGTGGCCGGGGCGATCGTCCACCAGCCCGCCCTGCTCGTCCTCGACGAGCCGATGACCGGCATGGACCCGGGCCAGCGGGCGCGCTTCATCGAGCTGGTGCGCCTGATCGGCGCGGCCGGGGTCACGGTGCTGGTCTCCAGCCACATCCTGGCCGAGGTGGAACGCCTCGCCTCGCAGATCCTGGTGCTCGTCGGCGGCAGGCTGGCCGCCTCCGGCGACTACCACGCCATCCGCGACCTGATGGCCGACCAGCCGCGCACGGTGATGGTCAAGGTCTCCGAAGCCCGCCGGCTCGCGCCCGGGCTGATCGCCCTGCCGAGCACGGTCGCCGTCGAGGTCGACGGCGACGCGCTGCGCGCCCGCACCCGATCGGTGGAGGCGTTCGCCACCGCCCTGCCCATGCTGGCGCGCGACCAGGGCGCCACCCTCCACGAGGTGCGCACCACCGACGAGTCCCTCGAGCAGGTCTTCCGCTACCTGGTGGGCCGCCGATGAAACCCACCGGCGTCCTGCTCCGCTTCAGCCTCGGGCAGCTCCTGGCGGGACGCCGGCTGCTGATCGTGCCGGCGGTCGCGCTGCCGCTGGTGGTGGTGGCGCTGTTCGCCGCCGGCGCCGACGTCGATCCGGCCACGTTCACCCTCGACCTGTACCGCCAGTTCGTCGTGCCCGTGCTGCTTCCGCTGGTGAGCCTCACCTTCTCGACCTCGGCGTTCGGGGCCGAGCTGCGCGACGGCACCGTCACCAACATCCTGCTCAAGCCGCTGCCGCGGCCGGCCATCCTCGGCGCGAAGTACCTGGCGGCGGTGCTGGCGACGCTGCTGGTCCTGCTGCCGGCCGTGGTGGCCGCGCACCTGATCGTCGCCGGCGGGCTCGGCTCCACCGACCTGCTGGTGGGGATGGTGCTGGCCAGCACGGTCGGCGTGCTCGCCTACTGCGCCCTGGGGATGCTGCTGTCACTCCTGATGGCCCGCGCGATCGTCGTCGGCCTCGCGTACGCCCTGCTCTGGGAGGGGGCGTTGGTCAGCGTGGCCCCTTCGGCGGCGTCGTTCTCCATCCGCGGCTACACCGAGGGCGTGCTCGCCGCCGCCCTGTCCGGTGGCGGTGTCGACTTCACCGTCCGGCTCGGGCCGGTCAGCGCGTCCGTGCTCGCGGCCGTGGTCACCCTGGCCGCGCTGGGCCTGGCCGTCCTCCGCCTGGAGCGCATGGACGTCAAATGACCCCGCCGGGTCCCCGACCGGCATCGCCGGCGCCGGGGCCTCGGCCGGCGTGGCCTCCACCGGCGCGAACGGCGAGGGGGCGGTGGCCGGGTCGTCCATGGCGGCGAGCAGGTCGGGGCGGAGCAGCCGGACGGCCGCCACGACGCCGAGCAGCAGCAGGCCCGTGACGGCGGTGACCGCCGGCAGGCCGACCCGGTCCCCGAGCCAGCCCTGCACGACCAGGCCCGTCGCGTGGCCGCCCCCGACCGCGAGCATGAACAGGCTGGCCATGCGGGCTCGCAGCTCGCGCGGGGCCCGCATCTGGCAGACGGTGCTGGTGCCCGACAGCACCGCCAGGTAGACGAAGCCGAGCAGGGCGATCCCGGCGACGGCGAGCGGGAAGGCCGGGGCCAGTCCGTAGGCGATGGCGGCGGGCCCGACCAGCAGCAGCGCGGCCACCAGCAGGCGGCGCCGTCCGAGCATGCCGGCCAGGGGGCCGGCGGCCAGGGCCGAGCAGACCGCGCCGACGCCCTGGGCGGTCACCAGCGCCGACGTGCCGGTCGCCCCCCGGTCGAAGACCTTGATCGCCACCGCCGGGACCAGCCCGATGAACGGCGACACCAGGAAGGTGGTCGCGAGCAGCAGCAGCAGGGCGGTGCGGATGCCGGGGTCACGGCGGGCGGCGACCATCCCGTGGGCAATCGTCCGCAGCACCCGGACCCTGCCGGGCGCCCTCTGGGCCGGCGGCGGGATGCGGACCATGGCGAGCGCCACCAGCACCGCGCCGAAGCTGACCGTGTTCAGCCCGAACGCCCAGGCCAGGCCGCCGGCGGTGATGACGAGGCCGGCAAGGGCGGGTCCGACGACCCGGCCGAGGTTGAACTGGGCCGCCCCGAGGCTCATGGCGCCGAGCAGGTCGTCGGGGCCCACCAGGTCGGGGGTCATCGCCTGCACGGCGGGCATGGCGACGGCGAAGGCGCAGCCGGCCAGCAGCACGATCGCCGCCACCGCCGGGACCGAGAGCCGGCCGCCGGCCGCGAGCAGCGTCAACGTGCCGGCCAGCGCGACCTGGAACAGGGTCACGGCGACCAGGAACCGGCGACGGTCGAAGCGGTCGGCGAGGGCGCCTCCGAACGGCCCCAGCAGCACCGTGGGGACGTAGGTGAGGGCGGCGACCGTCCCGGTCCAGGCGGCCTGCCCGGTGGTCTGGGTGACGTAGACGCCGATCGCGACCGTCTCCATCCAGGTGCCGATGTTGGAGACGAAGCTGCCGGTCCACACGGTCGCGAACGCGCGGTGCCGGAACGGTCGGAAGGGGGAGACCCGGGTCGGGCGGGCTCGGCTGGTCACCCAGCAAGGCTACAGGCCCGGCTCCCGCCCCGACCCGGAACCGGCTACGCTGGCCTCATGGGGAAGCTGCTCGAGCTCGGCGAGCGCCCGGCGCTCCGCGACCCGTTCCTGGTCATCCACCTGACCGGCTGGACCGACGCCGGGCTGGCCGGCCAGACCAGCGCGGTGTTCCTGCGCTCGCGCTGGAACGCGCGCCGGCTCGGCGAGTTCGACTCCGACGAGCTGCTCGACTTCCGCCAGAACGACAGACGCCCGGTGGTGCGGCTGGCCAGCGGCACCATCGAGGAGGTGCGGTGGTCGCCGATCGAGCTGTCGCTCGCCACCTCCGCCGGGGAGCGCGACGCGTTGCTGCTCACCGGGCCGGAGCCCGACTTCCGCTGGCGGGCGTTCTGCGACCAGGTGATCGAGGCCTGCCAGGAGCTCGCCGTGACCGAGGTGTTCGGGCTCGGCGGCTTCCCGGCGCCCGCCCTGCACACCGACCCGGTCGCCGTGGTGGGGACCTCGGCCGACCCGGACCTGGCGGCCCGGCTGGAGACCGTGCCGGTGCTGGTGGAGCTGTCGGCCAGCATCCAGACGGTGCTGGAGGAGCGCCTGCACCGGGCCGGGATCCCGGCAACCGGGCTGTGGGCGCGGGTGCCTCCGTACCTGGCGGGCGGCACCCACCCACCGGCCGCGCTGGCCCTGGTCCGCACGATGGCCAGGCTGGCCGGCATCGAGGTCGAGACCACCGAGCTGGAGGCGGCCAGCAAGGAGCACCTCGAGCAGGTCGAGCAGGCCATCCGCGAGCGGCCCCAGATCGCCGAGTTCATCGAGCAGATCCGGGGCCTCGTCGAGCAGGGCGCCGACGAGCGCATCCCCTCCGGCGAGGAGATCGCCGCCGAGCTCGACCGGTTCCTGTCCCAGCAGCCGCCCGAGAACGGCGAGCCCCGCCCCCGCTAGCATCGGCCAGCCCATCGCTGTCAATTCGGGTTGACAAGCCTGCCCTGTCAACCTAGGATGACAGCATGGACGAGGCAACGGAACTGGCAAGCGCGGTGGACAGCAAGGACCCGCGGGTCGGTCTTCGGGCGGTGGCCGCGCTGCGGCGGCTGCTCGAGCAGCTCGAGACCCTTCAGGTCTCGAACGCCCGCGCCAGCGGCTGGTCATGGCAGGAGATCGCCGCCGAGCTCGGCGTGAGCAGGCAGGCGGTGCACAAGAAGCACGCGGCCCGGCGGGGCCTGCTGCGGAGGGACTGAATGTTCGAGCGCTTCACGAACGAAGCCAGGAACGTGGTGACGGCCGCCCAGCAGGAGGCGCGCCGCCTCGGGCACGACTGCGTCGGCACCGAGCACGTGCTGCTCGGGCTGCTGCGGGGCGAGGGCATCGCCGCCAGAGCACTGGGCGACCTCGGTGTCGCCGCCGACGCGGTCGAGCGCGAGGTGCTGGCGTTCGTCCGCCCCGGCCCGTTCGGCGCCGCCGACGCCGAGGCGCTCGGCACCATCGGCATCGACCTGGAAGAGGTCCGGCGCCGGCTGGAGGCGTCGTTCGGCCCCGGCGCGCTGCGCTGGCGCCCGGGCCGCCGCGGCGGGCGGCGCGGCCCTCTGCCCGGAGGTCACATCCCGTTCAGCCCCAGGGCCAAGAAGGTGCTCGAGCTGAGCCTGCGCGAGGCGCTGCGGCTCAAGCACAACTACATCGGCACCGAGCACATCCTGCTCGGCCTGGTCCGCGAGGGCGAGGGGCTGGCCGCGCTGGTCCTCACCAAGCTCGGCGTCGACCTCGAGGCGGTCCGCGCCAGGGTGCTCGACGAGCTCCGCCGCGCCGGCTGAGTCGAACCATCCGCGCCCGCGGGTCGTCAACTCCCCGAGAGGGTGCTTTGATGCGGGCGCAGCCGGTTGACCAAGGGGCCGATGGTGCAGGAACCGGAGCCGGACGTCGTCCGGGCGGCGATGGCCGGCGACCTGGCCGCCTTCGAGTGGCTGGTCCGCTGCTACCAGGCGCACGTCTGGCGCTTCCTGCGCCATCTGCTCGGCGACGGCGCGCTGGCCGAGGACGTCACCCAGGAGACCTTCCTCCGCGTCTACCAGCACCTGCCCACCTTCGCCTGGCGCTCGAAGTTCTCGACCTGGGTGTTCCGGGTCGCCCGCAACGCCGGCATCGACGCGCTGCGCAGCCGCCGGCGCCACGACCAGCTCCTCCACGTGCTACCGCGGCCGCAGCCAGAACCGCCGCCGGACGCGCGGGCCGAGGCGTGGGCGGCCGTGGCCACCCTCAGCCCGAAGCTCCGTGAGGCGCTGCTGCTGGTGGAGGTGTTCGGCTTCACCTACCGGGAGGCGGCCCAGGTGCTGCGGGTACCCGACGGCACCGTGAAGAGCCGCGTGTTCCACGCCCGGGTGCGCCTGGCCGCCTGGCGGGACGAGGAGGGTCGAGCCGGTGAGGTGTGACCAGGCCCGGGCCGACCTGTCGCTGGCGGCGGACGGCGAGCTGGCCGGCGGGCGCGCCGCCCCGCTCGCCGCCCACCTGGCCGGCTGCGGGGCCTGCACGGCCTTCCAGGCCCGCCTGGCCACGATCCGCCAGCAGCTCCGGTTCGAGCCGGTCGGCGCCGTGCCCGACGTCGCCCCCCGGGTCATGGCCGCCGTCCGCCACCACGCCCGCCCGGCGCCACCCGAGGGGTCCGGGGAACCCCCCTGGGCCCCGGTGGGACCCGCCCGGCCGCGGCCACCCGGGCGGCGGGGCGGGCGGTTGCTGCCGGTGGCGGCCGCGTTCCTGGCCGGCGCGGTGGTCGGGGCCACCTTCGTCGGCCTCGGCGGGCGCCGGCCGGCGCAGGTCGCCATGGCCGACCTGCCGGCGCGGGTGGTCGCCGCCCAGCGGACGCTCACCTCCCTGGCCGCCGAGGTGTCGCTGGTCGAGCGGAACTGGCACCCGGACGTGCCCGAGCGCGTGCTCGCCGGCCGGCTGCGCTACCGCGCCCCCGAGTCCCTCGCCCTGCAGCTCGCCGACCGCACCGTCTACCCGTCGGCCGCGTGGGTCCACAACGACGTGACCCTGGTGGTGACCGGCGACCGCTGGTGGACGCGCGGCCCCCGCGGCTGCCCGGTCGAGGCCCAGCCGGCGTGCACCCCGCGGGCCCCCCGGGTCCGCCTGGTCGAGCGGCGCGAGCCGTTCGCGGACGCCACCCCGGTGCCGCTGGACCTCGTGACCCCGGTGCGGAGCTTCACCCCGGCCGCGGCGCCGGCCCCGCTCGGCGCCGGCCGGGTCGGCGGCCGCGCCGCCGTCGGCGTGGCGACCACCGCCGCCCAGGTCGCCCCGCTGCTGGCCGGCCTGGCTCCCGCCGGCAACCTGCGCGCCTTCCACCCCTCCGACCCGGTCGAGCTGTGGCTGGACGAGGCGGCGTTGCTACCGCTGGCCCTGAAGGTGACGGTGGCCGCGGGCGGCGAGCGCCAGCGCTGGGCGGCGGCCCACGGCTACCCGGACCGGCCCGGCCAGGTCGTGCTCGAGCTGACCCTGCGGGGGGTGGAGCTGAACCGGCCGCTGGAGGCCGGGGCCTTTCCCCCGCCGCCGCCCGGCGCCAGGGCCGAGGACGCGGGCTTCCGCGACCAGCCCGCACCCGCCAACCCTGGCGGGGTCGTGCCCGACCCGGCGTGGCTGCCCCCCGGGTTCCGCCCGCACCGGTCGGGCGCGGTCGGCGGCGCCGGCGGCCCGCGGGTGACCGTCCGCACCTGGACCGACGGCCGCGCCTGGCTCAAGGTGCGGGCCACCGGCGACTGGCGGGGCGGCCGGCTGTTCGGCGACCTCGGCCCGCTGGTCCACCCGCTCGGCCTGGGGGCCGGCGTCGCCTACGCCAGCGAGGACGGCGGCCGCGTCGCCGTCCACGGCGACGCCGTCGACCTGGTCGTCAGCGGCAGCCTGGCCCCCTCCGACCTGGCACGGGTGGCGGCGGGCCTGCCGGTGGCCGGCCGGCCCGTCCCCGGCGGCTGGGCGGAAGCCGCCAGCGCGACCCTGCCGCAGGCGCTGGCGGCGAGCCCCGGCCTGCTCCGTCCCCGCGACCCGGCGGGCTTCGCGCCGCCGGCGGTGCGGGTCGACGGCAAGGTCGTCACGCTCGCCTACGCCGGGCCGGGGTCGCGGGGCTTCCTGCTGGTGCAGGCGCCGGGCGCGAGGCTCACACCGCCGCTGGACGCCGACGCCCGCGGTGTCCGGGTGCGCGGGTCCGACGGCCGCTGGAGCGCCGAGCGGGGACAGCTCGAATGGGTCGAGGCCGGCCGTACCTTCGACTTCCGCAGCGCCACCCTGTCGTTGGAGGAGCTCCTGGCCATCGCCGCCTCCCTGGAGCCGGCGTGACCACTTCCTCGACGCCGGCGGGTCGCGCCAGGCTGGCCCGTGGCCTGCGGCTCGGCGTGGCCGCCGTGCTCGGCCTGGCGCTCGGTGCCGGGGCCGCGCTCGGCCTGCAGCGCCCACCGCCCCGCTCCAGCGCGGAGCCGGCCGTCCCCGGCACCGCATCCCAGGCGGCGGGCGGCACGGCGACGCTGCCCACGCGGGCGGCCACCGCCCCGGCCGACCGCGTGCTGCTCGCCTGGACGCCCAACCGGCTGCCGGCCGGGCTGGCCGGCCGGGTCCGCCGTGCGCCAGGCGTCCGAGCGGTCACGGTCGTCAAGGGCGGGCGGCTGGACCTCGCCGGCTCGATCGACGCCGACGGGCACGCGACCGACCGGCCGCCGAGGGGCATGACCATCCCGCTGGAGGCGATCGCCTTCGACCCCGCCACCTACACCGGGTTCCTGCCCGCCTCGGCCAGGGCCGCGTTCCGCCGTCTCGCGCCCACCGAGGCGCTGCTCGGGGCGACCTCCGCCCGTCTGCGCCGCCTCGGTCCGGGCGGCCGCCTGCGGCTGGCGGGGGGGTCCGGGGGGGGCTGGCTGACGGTCGCCGGGGTGGTGGACGACGCGCTGGTCGGCGCGGCGGAGGTCGCCGTCAGCCGGGCGGGCGGCCGGGGCGTCGGCCTCACCCGTGACCGCTACGCGCTGCTCGCCTACCGCGGCGGGCGCGCCGCCGTGGCCAGGGCGGTGCGACGGGCGCTTCCCACCGGGCTGCCGGTCCGCCTTCGTGGACCCGGCGAGACGCCGTTCTTCCGCGCCGGCGACGCGGTCCTGCCCCAGGCGATGGTGAAGGAGCGCTTCGGCGAGTTCGCCTGGAGGCCGGCCGGCGGTGGCGACTTCGCGCAGGACCCGGCCTGGCAGGCGGCCAACCTCGCCACCGGCCGGGTGCCGATCCTCGGCCGGGTCCGCTGCAACCGGGTGCTCCTCCCCGCCCTCGCGGGCGCCATGCGCGAGCTGGAGCGGCACAACCTGGCCGGCCTCGTCGACCCGGCGGCGTTCGCCGGATGCTGGAACTCGAGGCTGACCCGCAGCGGGACCGGCGTCTCCCGGCACGCCTGGGGAGCGGCGGTCGACCTCAACGTGGCGGGCAACCCGACCGGCCTGGCCTCCGCCCAGGACCCGCGCCTGGTGGAGGTCATGGAGCGCTGGGGCTTCACCTGGGGTGGGCGCTGGCTGGTCCCCGACCCGGCCCACTTCGAGTACCTGCGTCCTCCCGCGGGCTAGCTCGGTCGCTCAGGCCGTCCGGCCGAACGCGGCCAGGAGCCTGGTCTGCGCGTCGGCCCCCGGCGGCGTCTGGGGCCGCGGGCCGATCGCGCCGGAGCTGCGGTAGCCGTCCTCCATCTCGGCGAACCAGCGGGCGCAGGCGTCGACCAGCTCGGGGTCGAGGCGCTCGTCGGCCCCGATCGCCCTGGCCAGGTCCCAGCCGTGGACCAGGTGGTCGGCGAAGAGCTGCATGGCGTACTCGCTGCCGGGCACGTCCCCGAACGACAGGTGCACGGTCCGCTCGGTCGCTCCCTCCTCGGTGACGGCGGCGACCGCCTCCTTGGCCGAGTCGTCCCAGGCGGCCCTGGGGTCGTCGCCGAGCAGGTCGCCCTCGAAGCGGTCGCCGACCTCGGCGATCGTCCGCCCGGCGAAGATCGGCGCCGTCCAGCGGTTCTCGTAGACCAGGTGGTTGACGAGCTGGCGGACGTTCCATTCGCTGCACGGGGTCGGCAGCTCCCACTGGTCGTCCCGAACGGCGTGGACCCAGGCGCCGAAGGCGTCGGCGGCGCGCCGGTGCAGCTCGGATGCGTCAGTCCCCATCGTTGGCTCCCTTCGGTCGGGTTCGTCCTGCTCGACGCTGACATTGACCCGCTGGCGGGCGTCGACCACCAGGCGAACCCTACCGCCCCTCGTTGCAGCCATCTTGCAGGCGGGCCACGGCACAGGCGCTCTTGGGGGCCGGTGGGGGGACTGCGGCAGGTCACCGCCGGCGTCACTCGTACCTGAGCGCCGCCACGGGCTGCATTCTGGCGGCTTTGCGGGCGGGGTAGACGCCGAAGAACACGCCGACCGCCACGCTGACCCCGAAGGCGAGCGCCACCGACCAGCCGGTGATGGCCGCCGGCACCGGCGAGAAGCGTCCCACCAGCACGGCGCCGCCGATCCCGAGCAGGATCCCGACCACCCCACCGCTGACGGTCAGGGCCACCGCCTCCAGCAGGAACTGGCGCAACACGTCGCGGGTGCGGGCGCCCACCGCCTTGCGCAGCCCGATCTCGCGGGTCCGCTCGGACACGCTGACCAGCATGATGTTCATCACCCCGACCCCGCCGACGAGCAGGGAGATGCCGGCGATCGAGGCCAGCACCAGGGTGAGGATGCCGAGGATGCGGCCGACCACCCCGAGGATGTCCCGTTGGGTCAGGACCTGGTACTCCTGCTCGGGATGGGCGCGGGCGACGACCTCGCGGATGATGCGCTGCTCCTCGTCGACCTCCCCGGTGCTCGGCGCCTTGACCGCGATCCCGTCCACCCGGCTCACCCCGAACAGCCGCTGGGCGGCGGTGACGGGGATGAACACCTCGGCGTCGCGGGCGACCCCGAAGGCGGTGCCGACCCGGCTCATCACCCCCACGACCCGGAAGCGGACCCCGCCGACGGTGACCGACTTGCCGACCGGGTCCCTGTCGGGGAACAGCGCCTCCGCCGGGTCGGCCCCCAGCACCGCCACCCGGCGGCGGGTCTCCACGTCGGCGGCGGTGAAGAACGCGCCCCTGGAGAGCGTGCGGTCGAACACCAGCGGGATGGTCTCGTTGGTGCCGTTGACGTTGACGTTGCTGCGGCGGGTGCCCACCCTGGCGATCTCGCCGGAGGCGATGGTGGTGGCGACCCGGCGGGGGTCGCCGACGGCGTCGCCGACGCGGCGCACGTCGTCCAGGCCCAGGCGCGAGAGCGCCGGGGTCGAGCCGAACGACAGGTTGCCCGGCGCCACGAACAGGATGTTGGAGCCGAGCGACTCCACCCCCGAGGTGACCTCGTCGCGGGCGCCGGTGCCGATCGCCACCAGCAGGACCACGCTGGCCACGCCGATGACCACCCCGAGCATGGTGAGCCCGGAGCGGAGCTTGTTGGCCCGCAGCGCCTCCCAGGCGACCCTCGCGGCCTCGGCCAGTTTCATGCGACCGTCCCCGTGGCCGTGGTCAGGCGGCCGTCGGCCATGGTCACCCGGCGCCGGAAGCGGCCCGCCACGCGCGGGGCGTGGGTCACCACCACCACCGCCACGCCGCGTTCGTCGTGCAGGCGGGCGAGCAGGTCCAGCACCTCGTCGCCGGAGCGCGAGTCCAGGTTGCCGGTGGGCTCGTCGGCGAGCAGCATCGCCGGCTCGGTGACCAGCGCGCGGGCGATCGCCACCCGCTGCTGCTCGCCGCCGGAGAGCTGCGAGGGCCGGTGCTGCAGGCGGTGGCCGAGCCCGACCGACTCGAGCGTGGAGACCGCCCGCCGGCGGCGCTCGGCGCGGCCGAGCCCGCGGTAGACCAGCGGCAGGCCGACGTTGCCGACGGCCGGGGTCCTCGCCAGGAGCTGGAAGCTCTGGAAGACGAACCCGACCACCTGGTTGCGCACCACCGCCAGCTCGTCGTCGGAGAGGCGGGTCACGTCCCTCCCCTGGAACCGCAGCGTGCCGCTGGTCGGCCGGTCCAGCCCGCCGAGCAGCCCGAGCAGGGTCGACTTCCCCGACCCGCTCGGCCCCATGATCGCCAGCGAGTCGCCGGCCGCGACCTCGAGGTCAACCCCGTCCAGCGCCCGGACTTCGACCCCGTCCAACCGGTACACCTTGGTGACGCTCCGAGCCTCCACCACGGGATGGCTTGCGGGATCGGTTGCCGGCTGGGCCACGTCAGGCACCGGGCCAGTCCTGGCCGTCGCGGAGCCGCTCGGCGCCCCGGGACACCACCCGTTCGCCCTCTCGCAGCCCGGCGGCGATGGCGACCCGGTCCTCGCCGTCGGCGGCGACCTGCACCTGGCGCAGGCGGACCTTGCCGCGCTCGACCACGAACACGGCCTGGCCGCCGGCCCGGCCGACCAGGGCCGAGCCGGCCACCGAGAGCTTGCCGACGGCCCGGCGCACCTCGATCGCGGCGGTGGCGGTCATCCCCACCCGGGGGACCGGTCGTCCGGGGCCGCCGGCCTCCCCGAGGACGAGGTCGACCTGGTAGGTGACGCCGCCGGCGGCCGACTGCCCGGCCACCGGCGCGACCGCGACCCGGCGCACGGTGGCGTCGAAGGTGGCCGCCGGGAACGCGTCCAGCTCGACCCGGGTGGGCTGGCCCGGCCGGACCAGGGCGATGTCGGTTTCGTCGACCTCGGCGGCGACCAGCAGGTCGCTGGTGTCGAACACGGTGGCAACGGTCTGGCCGGCGGCCACCTCCGACCCGACCCGCAGGGGCGGTCCGGCCTGGCCCTGCGTCCCCGTGCCGCCGAGTCCCTGCAGTGCCTGCTCGGCGCCTTCCGGGAGCCCGGGCAGGCTGGGCACGGTGGCGGCACCGGTGGAGGTGCGGCCGAGCTGCACCGTGCCGGCCAGCGGCGCGCGCAGGACGAGACGCCGCTGCTGGTCCCGCGCGAGCTCGAGGGCGAGCTGCGCCTGGCCGCGCTGCGCCGCGGTGGCCGCCTCGATGGAGCGCCGCAGGGAGTCGGCCTGCGCGCCGGCGGCGGCGGCCGCCTCGCGGGCGGCCTGGTCGGCCTGGCGTTGCAGCTCGGCCACCCGGACCTGCGCGCGGTCGATCCTGGCCTGGAGGCGGCGGCGCTGCGGCTGCGGGAGCAGCGGCAGCGCCGAGCGGAGGGCGGCGATGACCGCGGCGCTCGCCGTGGTGACCTGCGACTGGACCTGCTGGAAGGCGCTCAGCGCCGGCCCCGCCGGCAGGGTCGGGACCACGCCGCCGAGCGAGGCTGCGGCGTCGGCGGCGGCCTGCGCCTGCTTGACCTGGTCGTCGAGCTGCTCGGAGGACAGCCGCGCCACGAGCTGCCCGCGCCGCACCCGCTGGCCGTCCTTCACGGCCAGCCGCTCGACGCGGGCGGCCGCTGGCGCCTTCAGGTCGGCCTGGCCCGCCGCCTGCACCACCCCGGGCGCGCTGACGCGCTCGACCACCTCGCCCGGACGGACGACCTCGGCCGCGTAGCGGTCGTCGCCGCCGGAGCTGCAGGCACCGAGGGCGAGCGCGGCGGTCAGGCTCAGTGCGACGGCGGCAGCCCCGGACGACCCGTGCCGCATCCGCCACCTCTCCCTCACCCTACGACCGTCGGAGATCAGCATAGATGCACGCCAGAACGACGGTCGTGCGTCCCGGCCCGAACGTGTAAGCTGCACGCCTTTCCCGGCTTGGTCCGGTCTTGCACAATAGCCAGGAAGGTGAAGATCCAGAGGGGGGGAGCCGCCAATGGCGAGCCAGTCAGGTCCGAGCGCCGACGACCGGACCAAGGCCGCACCGCCTACCGGCCCGGCCAAAGCCAAGCGTCCGGCCGGCCAGGCCAGAGCCAAGGATGGCCCCGGTAGCGGGTACGCCAGCCTCATGTGGGCGGGCGTCACCGGGACCCTCCTCGCGCTGGCCGCCATCCTCGTGCTCTACGTCATGGTGGCGGTCTGGCCGGCGCAGCCGCCGCCTCCGGTGGCCGCCGCGACCACCCCCGCGACCACCGCCCCACCCGCCGGCGAGACCACCACCGCGACGACGATCGCCGTGCAGACCGCCCCGAACCCGCCAGTGCACCTCTTCGGCGGGAGCTTCAAGTTCGAGCGCGAAGCTCGCCTGTTCCTGGTGGTCGCCCTGGCCGGCGCGCTCGGAGGTCTCGTCTACTCGCTGCGGTCGCTGGCCTGGTACGCCGGGAACCGGAACCTCAAGTACAGCTGGCTGCTGACCTATCCCCTGCAGCCGGTGGTGAGCGCGGCCCTGGCGACGATCACGTACGTGGTGGCCCGCGGTGGGCTGATTGTGGTGACCACCCAGACATCCTCGGACGTGGTGAACCCGTTCGGCTTCGCGGCAATCGGCGCCCTGGTCGGCCTCTTCTCGAGCCAGGCGGCCGAATGGCTCAAGCGGATCTTCGAGCAGGTGTTCACCGCGGCGATGAAGGGGAAGGACGCCGCGGTCGAGATCACGACGTTCACCCCGGAAGAGGCCGCTGAGGGCGAAACGGTCACCATCACCGGGACCGGTTTCGCCGGCGTTCAGTCGGTTACCGGCGTTCAGTCGGTTACGTTCGGCGGGGTCGAAGCTACCCTGACCCAGGCCTCCGATACCGAGCTGAAGGTGACCGTACCCAAGGACGCAAAAGCCGGTCCCATCACGGTCAAGACCCCGGCCGGCACGGCAACCAGCACGCAGCGGTTCACGCTCGTCAGTCCCGAGGGCGATGAAGATGAAGAGGAGGGCGGCGCCGGCGGCGAGCAGGCCGAGACGGCGGCGGAGCAGCGCACGACCGGCGAGACGGCCACCGAGAACGGCGAGCCGGCCACAGTCGAGGACGGGGACGAGACATCGGGCAAGGAGCAGCAACTCTCGGAGGACGAGGAGAGCGACAAGTAGCCGGCCGTCAGCCCAGCGCCGCCGCCCGCGTCCGCGCCATGCGGGCGTCCGACACGGCCACCGCCGCCACCAGCCAGGCCAGGACCCGCTGGCCACCCTGCCCCCGCTCCCGCCGCAGCACGGTCCTCAGCGCTTGACCAGGTTCGAGGCGAAGAAGTAGAGGTTGGCCGGACGCTCGGCGAGGCGGCGCATGAAGTAGGGGAACCACTGGGTGCCGTACG